>JACCDS011350750.1_pt1 | contig 12982 bp, 12 predicted proteins | sample 7446441 | NCBI WGS metagenome assembly JACCDS01 (sample SAMN15323445, study PRJNA562643) | freshwater metagenome | isolation source: river surface water | place: USA:Blue River Watershed | collected 2017-08-17
GCGGACGCGAAAAAATCAAGCTGGAATCCACGGCCGGCACCGGTCATTTCTACACGACCAGCAAGAACAAGAAGACCATGCCCGAGAAAATGGCGATCATGAAGTTTGATCCCAAGGCTCGCAAGCACGTCGAATACAAGGAAACCAAGCTGAAGTAATTCAGCCTGGCTCCTGCCCGAAAGCCCGCCCCGTGCGGGCTTTTCTGTTTCCGGACCGGGACAAGACCCTGATGGGATGGATGGCAAGGATTGTAATGAGAATAATTCTCATTACAATCCTTATAAGGTTGCACCGCAGCCCCCTGTCTGGAGAAGCCCATCATGTCCTGTGCCGACAACGACCTGAACCCGCCCTGCCTGGAAGCCCTGGTGGCCGGCACCTTCGCCCTGATGACCTGCTGGGCCGCTCCGGCCGCCGATGCCGTCGTGCCCAGCCACCGTCAGCGCACGCTGATGGCACGCAAGATCGTCTCGAATCTCTTTTTCCTCAAGAACCATCCCCATGCCAGCCCCGGCCTGCGCCAGGTCATGACCCGCGCCCACGAGCGCTGGGTGTTGCTGACTGAATCGGCGGGGGACGCCTCGGTCGTCACCCTCGCCTCGGACCCGCTGGCCGCCCTGCCGGCTGGCAGCCTGCTGCATTGAGCCGGAGACACCCATGTGCCAGCGCCAAGCCACAAGCGACGTCCTGCAAATCGGCCCCAAGGCGGTCGAGCCCGCCATGACCCTGCCCGGCGGCTCACGCCGGCGCCGCCTCTGGGAGCTCGACGGCCATACCTACTGCCCGGTCGTCGGGGTCTGCCTGCCCCTGCCCCAGTTGCGTCGGCTGGCCGAGAAAACCCTGGGCCGGCTGGACCGGTACAGCGACTACGAGGTGCATTGCACCGTCGTCACCGAATGCCGGCAGCGTTCACCCCTGTCCGAGGTCCTGCACAAGGAGCTGGAGCAGCGTTATGCCCTGGTGCTGCGGGCTGCGCAGCAACTCAAGTCCACCGAGGCCCTGGCGCAATGGTGGAAGGACTGCCGGGCCAGCGCCGACTGGGCAGGCGCCCTGTGGGCCGCACTGACCCACCCGCGTTGCGATGCCGAACTGGAACAGCGCATTCTGGGCGAAGTCCACATGATGCAGCACCAGGTGGGCATGGCCACCCGCGCCGATCTGAGCCGCCTGGAAACCCTGCACGATGAAAACGCCATCCTGGCACGTGAGCTGGCCGGTGCACAGGAACGCAGCCAGCAGCAGACCAGCCACTACAGCGCCCGGCTGGAGCAGCAGCAGGCCGAGGCCTTGCGCCTGCGCGCCGAACTGGTCCAGGCCCAGACCCGCCTGCACCAGCAGGAGGAGACCCTGGCGCAACTGCAGACCTGCGCACCCGGCCTCGGGGATCGCATGGCATTGGCGCAGCAGAACCGGCGGCAGGAAGAGGAGCTCCAGGCGCAAAAGCGCCAGTTGCTGCTGGCGCGTCAGGAAGCACAGCAGCAGCGTGAACGCGCAGAGGCCTTGCAGGCCCGGCTGGACGCCCCCCGACCTGAGCCCGCCCCCCCGTCGTCGGCACCAGCCGCCCCACCGGACCTGGACAAGCGCTCGGTGCTCTGTGTCGGAGGCCGTACGGCCAGCGTGCCCATCTACCGCCAGGTGATCGAGCACACCGGCGCGCGTTTCCTGCACCACGACGGCGGCACCGAAGACCACAGCAGCCTGCTCGACGCCACCCTGGCCGCCGCCGACCTGGTGATCTGCCAGAGCGGCTGCATCAGCCACAACGCCTACTGGCGCGTGAAGGACCACTGCAAACGCACCGGCAAACGCTGCGTTTTCATCGAGACGCCGAGCCGCACGGCGCTGGAACGGGCGCTGGGGGAAATCGGGCTGGCGACCAGCTAGGCGCTGAGCCGGCCAGGCCGGCTCAGACCACCACGGGCTCGGGTTCGAGCCGGATGCCGAAGCGTTCGTAGACGCTGGTCTGGATGGCCTTGGCCAGGGTCATGACCTCGCCCCCCGTGGCCCCCTGCTCCCCACCGCCACGGTTGACCAGCACCAAAGCCTGTTTTTCATAGACCCCTGCCTGGCCGATGGACTTGCCTTTCCAGCCGCAGGCATCGATCAGCCAGCCAGCGGCCAGCTTCACCGTGCCGTCATCCAGCAGGTAATGCACGATCCTGGGCTCGCGCGCGATGATGTCGGCGCACTGCTCGGGGCTCACGGTCGGGTTCTTGAAGAAACTGCCGGCGTTGCCGATCACGGCCGGGTCGGGCAGCTTGGCGCGGCGGATCTCGCAGACCCAGTCATAGATCTGGCGTGGTGTCGGGTTGTGCACGCCGGTCTCGGCCATCTTGCGTTCCAGGTCCAGATAACCCAGCACCGGCTTCCAGGCCTTGGGCAGGGCCAGGCGCACCCGGGTGATCAAGGCCCGGCCCGCCAGCCCGAAACCGGGGGCACGGCCATCGGCCGCATGCTTGAACACCGAGTCGCGGTAGGCAAAACCGCACTGCGCGGCGTCCAGCCTAAAGGTGCGCCCGGTTTCCAGGTCGATGGCATCAAGGGACTCGAAACGGTCCTGCAACTCCACGCCATAGGCACCGATGTTCTGCACCGGCGCAGCACCCAGGGTGCCCGGGATCAGCGCCATGTTCTCCAGGCCGGGCCAGCCCTGGTCCAGCGTCCAGCGCACGAAGTCATGCCAGTTCTCTCCGGCACCGGCCTCGACGATCCAGGCCTTGGGCGTCTCCTCGACCAGGCGGCGCCCCATGATCTCGACCTTGAGCACCACGGCCTTCACATCCCCGGTCAGCACGATATTGCTGCCCCCGCCCAGGACGAATTTGGGCGCCGGGCCCAGCACGGGGTCGGCCAGCAGCACAGACACGTCGGCCTCCTGCAACACCCGGACCAGGGTATGGGCCCGGGCGACGATGCGGAAGGTGTTGTACGGCTGGAGCGGGACGTTTTTCTCGACTAACATTAGCCCTCAGGGGGTCGGCACAGACCCTGATTCTCTCATCAGCCTCCGTCACAGAAAAATACCGTCATGCCTTCTTTCGACACCGTCTGCGAAGCCGATATGGTCAAGGTGAAAAACGGCGTGGAGAACTCCGCCAAGGAGATTGCCACCCGTTTCGACTTCAAGGGAACCTCGGCCAGCATCGAGATCAAGGACAAGGAGATCACCGTCATCGGCGACGCCGACTTCCAGATCGATCAGATCCTGGAGGTGCTGCGCAACAAGCTGACCAAGCAGGCCGTGGACGTACGCTTCCTGGACATCGGCGAGCTGCAGAAGATCGGCGGCGACAAGGTCAAGAAGCTCATCAAGGTGCGCAACGGCATCGAGGCTGAGCTGGCCAAGAAGATCCAGCGCCTGGTCAAGGACAGCAAGCTCAAGGTCCAGGCCGCCATCCAGGAAGACAAGTTGCGGGTTTCCGGCGCCAAGCGCGACGACCTGCAGGCCGTGATGGCCCTGCTGCGCAAGGACATCACCGACGTGCCCATCAGCTTCAACAACTTCCGCGACTGAGGCCTGTACCATGAACTGCCGGGCCAGCCTGCTCTTTTGCGCCTTTGCCCTGGCGGGCGCGGCCCAGGCGCAGACCGTGGTGCTCTCGGGCGTCCTGGGCGACAAGGCTTTGCTGGTGGTCGACGGTGGCCCACCCAAAAGCCTGGCCGTGGGCCAGAGCCACCAGGGCGTCAAGCTCATCGGCATCGAGACTGGTCAGGCGATGGTGGACATTGCTGGCGTGCGCCAGACCCTGCTACTGGGAGCAGGCCCGGTCCATGCCACGCCCACGGGGGGCGAGGCCGGGGACACGCGCCGCATCGTGCTGCATGCCGGCAGCAACGGGCACTTCCGCAGCCCGGGACAGATCAACGGGCGCGCGGTCCATTTCCTCGTCGATACCGGGGCCTCGGTGGTGTCGCTCAGCGTCAGTGATGCCGACGCCATCGGCCTGCCCTACAAGTCAGGGCAGAGGGTGCAGGTCGGCACGGCCAACGGCATCACCGTGGGCTGGCGCACCAAGCTGTCCACCGTGCGCCTGGGCAGCGTGGATGTCTACGAGGTCGACGCGCTGGTCACGCCGACGTCCATGCCTTACGTCCTGCTCGGCAACAGCTACCTCACACGCTTTCAGATGACACGCACCAACGACCAGTTGGTGCTGGAGCGCCGGTATTGACGCTGCTGGTATCCTTGGTTCAAATTCCGGATCGCGCGCCGTGACTGTTCAAGACGAAAACGAGTACGAAGACCTGCTGGGTCTGTGGTCGGACCTGGAGTCCGGCCTGGGCATCCTGCTGGGCAGCCCGCTGAGCGTGCAGGAATTCGAACAGCGCATCTGGCAATACGACCGCTGGATGCAGGCCCTGTTGCAGCGCGACGCCGACGTCGGCCTGTACCTGCTGTTCCAGCTGGCCACCAACTCCTCGGTGGGCTACAGCGCCTCGCACAGCCTGGTCTGCGCCACCCTGAGCCATCTGCTGGCCACCGAGCTCAAGCTCGACCCCAAGGAACGCGACAGCCTGGTCCACGCCGCGCTGACCATGAACATCGCGATGACCGAGATGCAGGACCAGCTGGCCCTGCAGGCCGAGAAACTCAGCCAGCCCCAGCTCGAAACCATACGCCTGCATGCCCCCAAGGGTGGCCTGATGCTGGCCAACAGCCTGGGTGTGAGCGACCCGCTGTGGATCGAGGTGGTGTCCTCGCACCACGACGACTACACCGAAAAGATGGATCTGCGACTGCTGCCGGCCCACAAGCGGCTGATCCGCATCCTGCGGGTGGTGGACCGCTACGCCGCCATGATCTCGCCGCGCAAGTCACGGGAAGGACGCAGCGCCACCGAATCCGTGCGCACCATCATGACCGGCGCCAATGCCTACAACGACGAGATCGGCCATGCCCTGGTGCGCGCCGTGGGCCTGTGCCCGCCCGGCACCTATGTGCGACTGGAGGACAACACGCTGGCCATCGTGATGCGCCGCAGCGTGCGCCCCAATCTGCCCCATGTGGCCGTGGTCTCGGGTACCGATGGCCAGGTGCTGCCGCAGCCGCGCCTGCACCGCACCATCAGCGGCCGGCCGACCATCCAGGCGGCATTGGCCACCTCGCTGGTGCGCCTGCGCCTGAACCATCACCTGATCCTGCAGCTCGGCGCGCACGCGGCCCAGGTCGGCTAGGCGCGGCCTCAGGACTTCTTCTTGCCCAGCCTGGACTCGGTGCCGCGCGCCAGGCGCCCGATGTTCTCGGCATGGCGATAGACCAGCAGCAGCGACATCAGGCTGATGGCGAAAAGCAGCGCCCCATCCATGTACCAGACCAGACCGTCGCCAAAGATGTAGTACAGCGGCGCGAACACGGACGCCACCAGCGCCGCGAGCGAGGAATAGCGGAAGAAGAAGGCGATCAGGATCCAGGTCAGCAGCGTGGCCAGGCCCAGCGCCCAGTGCAGGCCCAGCAGCACACCCAGCGCCGTGGCCACGCCCTTGCCCCCCTCGAAGCGGAAGAACACCGGGTACAGGTGGCCGAGGAAGGCCCCCAGGCCCACCAGCGCCACCGTACCGGCCTCCAGCCCCCAGGGCTTGCCGTAGCACTGGACGAGCGCCACGGGCAACCAGCCCTTGGCCGCGTCGAGCAGCAGGGTGACCACGGCGGCCTTCTTCGAGCCCGAGCGCAACACATTGGTCGCCCCGGGGTTCTTGCTGCCGTAGCTGCGTGGATCGTTCAGTCCCATGACACGGCTGACGATGACCGCAAAGGACAGCGAGCCCAGCAGGTAGGCGGCCATGACGGCCAGGGCGGGATAGGCGACAGACAGGGAATCCAAGACTTTTTTCTCCTCGATCGGCCCGGCATGCTGTGGGGGCCTGTTGTTTGGTGCAGGCTGCTATTCTGCCAGCGCGGCCAGCCCGGCTTATCCGCCCTTGCGGGACGTCTTGTCGCTGTACATATAGCCGTCCGCGGCATGCAGCAACTGGTCCAGGTCGGTGCCGGCATCCGGACAGGTCGCCACCCCGATGGAGACGCCCACCTGCAGGGAGCGGCCCTCGAATTCGACCGGCTCCTGGATGGAATGGCGCAGCCGCTGGGCAATGGTCTCCAGCATGTCCCGGGAAACCTGCTCCAGCAGCACGATGAGTTCATCACCGCCCCAGCGCGCCACGGTGTCGTTCTGGCGCACGGCCGCCAGGGCCCGGCGCGCCACGGCCACGAGCACGGCATCGCCGGCCTTGTGACCATGCTGGTCGTTCACGATCTTGAAATCATCGAGATCCAGGAACAGCAGCGCGCACAGCTGCTGCGGCTGGCGCTGCTGGCGCGAAAACGCCATCAGGGCGCGGTCCTCGAAAAGCCGGCGATTGGGCAGGCCCGTCAGATCGTCGTACATGGCCCGGTGCGCCATCAGGCTGCGGTTTCGGATCAGCATGTAGAGCATGCCGGCAATCAGCAGCCCGACCCCCGTCGCCCCCGTGCGGATCATCCAGCGCAGCAGCCCGGCGTCATCGCCGGCACGATGGCGCACGGCAATGGCCCAGCTTCCCCCGGGGACGTCCATCTCCTGGATCAGCACATCCGGCTGCTCGAACAGCGCCAGCGCACCCCAGACCGGGCCGCCCGCCATGCCCAGGGCATCCTGGCCACGGATCGCGAACTCGTAACGATCGTCGGCCGACTCGGCCTGCACCGCCTGGAAAAGCGAGTCTGAATCGATCACCGTCGACAGCAACCCCCAATAGCGCCCCTGCAGGACCAGCGGCATGCGGTACAACAGGCCACGACCACCTTGTCTCAGATCCACCGGTCCGGCCAGCGCAGCCAGGCCGCTCTGGGCGATCCGCTCGATCACGGACCATTGGGCGGGCAGATCGGGATAGTACAGGCCGATCGCACTCTCGTTGCCCTGTACCGGGTAGACGTAAAGCAGGCGGTAACCGACGGCCACGCCAAAATTGCGGATGTGGCGGCTGTTGCGATGCAGGACCGCCAGGATGTCCTGGATCTCGTCGCGCTGCATATTGTTGTTGCGCACGACCAGGTAGGCGCCCAGGCCGCTGTTGAGGTAGAGCAGCGCATTGAGTTCACGCTCCAGGCGCACACGCAGGGTCGTGGCGTAGGACAGCGTCTCGATATGGCGCTTGTTCTGCCGCTCCTGCAGCTGCGAACGCAGGATCGCCTCCCCGCCGGCCAGCAGCATGGCGAACACGATGATCGCGCTGGTCAGCGCTCCGGCACGCCTGGAGAGAAATGCCCAACCGGGGAATCGCATGCAACAAACTCCATCTGCTGCTTCATTCTCTCAGAGTCTGTCCAGGCTGGCCGGAAGATGCCTGCCGCTCTTCGACCAGCGCGCACTGCACCGGCCTGGCGCCCAGCAGCTGCACGCAGACCTGCGGACTGATGCCCACCAGATAACTTCACCGTCCGCCGTTGATCAGGATGCGCGGCAGGCCCAGGATGCTCTCCTCGATGTAGACGGGCATCTCGCGCCGCGTACCGAAGGGTGATGTCCCGCCCACCAGGTAGCCGCTGTGCCGGTTGGCCACCTCCGGCTTGCAGGGCTCCACCGACTTGGCGCCGATCTGCCGCGCCAGGTTCTTGGTCGAGACCTTGCGGTTGCCGTGCATCAGCACCACCAGGGGTTTGGCGTCCTGGTCCTGCATCACCAATGTCTTCACCACCGTGTAAGGGTCCCAACCCAGCACCTGCGCGCTGTGCTGGGCGCCGCCATGCTCCAGGTACTCATAGGGATGCTCGGTATAGTCCACCTTGTGCGCACTGAGCAGCTGGGTGGCGGGGGTTTCGGAAACGTGGTCTTTTTTGGCCATGCGGGATTCTCCACCAGCCCGCAATCCCCTGGTGCCACGACACTGCCGCCGCCATCGCCCGGGCCTTACACCGCGCGCTGGTCTCCCGGATCGATCTCGACGCGGTTGCGCCCCAGGCGCTTGGCCGCATAGGCGGCTGTATCGGCCCGATGCAGGAAGCCTTCCTGGGGCTCGTCGCGGCCCAGGACCGCCACACCGAAGCTGGCGGTCATGCGCAGCTCGGTCTCCTGCAGAGGCATGGGTGCCTCCTGCAAGGCCAGCCGCATGCGGTTGGCCGCCTCCTGCGCGCCGCTGAGCTGCGTGTCGGGCATGAGGACCATGAACTCCTCGCCGCCGAAGCGGCCCAGCACGTCGACCGCGCGCAAATGCTTCTTGATGACCTGCACGACGTGCTTCAAGGCCAGATCGCCCGCCTTGTGCCCGTGCGCGTCGTTGATCCGCTTGAAGTGGTCCAGATCGAAAAACACGCAGGCCAGGCTGCCACCGATGCGCCGGTTGCGCTCGAACTCGATCTGCAGGCGGGCCTCCCAGGCGCGCCGGTTGAGACAGCCCGTCAGGTAGTCGTTCTCGGCCAGCATGCTGATGTGCATGAGCAGCCGACCGGCCGTCAAGCCCGCCATGGCGATATTGACCGCCAGCAGGAGCACCGTCAGAGCCCACAGGAAGGGCGTGAAGTTGGGGACCGGCACGGACAGCAACGGCACGACCTCCGGCGCACTCACCAGGAGGTGCACGCCGCGCACGGCCATGGCCAGGGCGGCCAGCAGGAAAGGGGCACTGATGGACCAGCGCGCGATGGAGGAATAGCGTTCGTCCATCAGGCCGCGCTGGCACTCCAGGAAGCACAGCCCGGCCAACCAGGCCACGGTGAACGAGAACACCAGTGCCCGGACCATGAAGGTGCCGGCCTCGGGCGCAAAAGGCGCCGTGATGCCAACGGCCAGGGCCACGGGCACCAGGCGGTGCCAGAGCGGTGGCGGATGGCGCCGACGCACCTGCGCCACGATGCCGGCGTGAAAAGCCAGAAAGCCGGCAAAAATCAGCCATTCGACGGCATGGTAGTGCAGGTAGCTGGGCTGCGGGGTCCGCTGGACCAGCAGGTAGACACTGAGCGCGAACAGTATGTTCGCGAGGGCAAACCACCTGGGCGCCGTGTTCCCCATTTTCAGGGCGCCACCGATCAGCACCCAGGAGATGCCAAACATCGCCGCCTGCACCAGATTGATGGCGTAGAGCGTCGGATCTGCGGTGTAGGGTACGGCCATGCTTGCGGAAGCCGCGCCTGGATGGCGGCGGCTTCCAGGGGCATCCTAACTTGAATGTCGGTCCGTGCCCATGCAAGAATCCCATTTTGCCGCGCGGACGCTACAGCTACAGCGCCGACGGAACCGCATCGTCAAGGAGAGTCCGGATGAACGCAGTCGCAGAGCCCGCGAGCCCGCCCTGGAGCGCACCGCTGCAGGCCGCGCTCAAGAAACAGCGCGCCGCCTACCTGGCCCACCCCGTGCCGGACTACGAGAGCCGCTGTGCCGACCTGCGCAGGCTCAGGAACTTCGTGCGCGAGCACCAGGACGCCATCTGCAAGGCCATCAGCGCCGACTACGGCCACCGCTCGCGCCATGAGACGCTGCTGACCGAAGTCCTGCCCGTACTCAAGGGCATCACCCACGCACTCAAGCACCTCAAGCGCTGGATGAAACCGCAGCGCCGCGGCGTGGACCGCCTGGCCTTCGGCTTGGCCAGCAACCGCGTGATCCCCCAGCCCCTGGGCGTGGTGGGCGTGATCGTGCCCTGGAACTTCCCGCTCAACCTCAGCCTGCTGCCGCTGACCGCCATCTTCGCCGCCGGCAACCGCGCCATGGTCAAGATGAGCGAGAACTCGCGCCATCTGGCCCAGCTGATGATGCGCGAGCTGCCCGACTACTTCACCGAGGACAAGCTGCAGATCTTCGACGAGACCGGTGGTGTGGGCATCGAGTTCTCCAAGCTGCCCTTCGACCATCTGCTGTTCACGGGATCAGGCAACACCGGCCGCGCCGTCATGGCCGCCGCAGCACAGAACCTCTGCCCGGTGACACTGGAGCTGGGCGGCAAGTCGCCCGCCATCGTCTGTGCAGACTTCCCCCTGCGTACGGCGGCCGAGCGCATGCTCTACGTCAAGTACCTCAACGCCGGCCAGATCTGCACCACGGTGGACCACGTCTACGTGCCCCAGCGTCGTGTCAAGGAATTCGTGAAGCTCGCGCAAGAGATCATCCCCCAGCGTTATCCCAGCCTGGATTCGCCGGACTACACGACCATCATCGACGACATCGCCTACGCACGCCTGTTGCACGCGCTGGACGAGGCCAAACAACGCGGGGCCCAGGTGATCCCGCTGATCCCCGGCAAACCCTTCGACGCCCAGTTGCGCAAGATCGCACCACACCTCGTGCTGGACGCCCCGGCCGACTGCCTGCTGATGCAGCGCGAGATCTTCGGCCCCATCCTGCCGGTGATCGCCTACGAAGACCTGGAGGACGATGTGATCCGGCGCATCAACGCCGGGCCGCGCCCCCTGGCCCTGTACCCCTTCACGCATGACAAGGCCGTGCAGGAACAGCTGCTCACGCGCGTGATGTCAGGCGGCGTCTCCCTCAACGACGCGCTTTTCCACGTGGGCCAGGAAGACCTGCCCTTCGGCGGCGTGGGCGCCTCGGGCATGGGCCACTACCACGGGCACGAGGGCTTCCTCACCTTCTCCAAGCTGCGCCCGGTGTTCACCCAGGCGCGCTTCTCGACCGCCAGGCTGCTGGTGCCGCCCTACGGGCCGCTGACGGAAAAACTGCTGAAATTCCTGCTCAAGTAGGCCCGTACGGCGTGCGTCGCCGCCGGGCCTCCTGCTCAGACCGCCGGGTCGCGGATCTCCTTGCGGATCGCGTCGATGGCCTGCAGCAGCTCGGGGCTCAGCGTCGTGCCCCAGGCGTTCAGGTCCTCGTCCAGCTGGGCCACCGAGGTCACGCCGATGATGGTGCTGGTGACCTGCCACTTGGTGTAGCAGAAGGCCAGGGCCATCCGGGTGGGCGTGAGGCCGTGCTCGCGCGCCAGCGCGTTGTAACGACGTGCGGCGTCCAGCGCCTCGGCGCGGCCCCAGCGCTGCTTGCGCACGCTCTCGAACCTGGCGATGCGGCCATCCTTGGGCGCATCCGCCCCCAGGAAGCCGCTGGCATCGTATTTGCCGGTCAGCAGGCCGAAGCCCAGCGGTGAATAGGCCAGCAGCGAAACGCCCAGACGGTGCAGGGTTTCGTCCAGCCCGTTCTCCACGGTGCGGTTCACCAGGCAATAGGGGTTCTGCGTCGTGGCCACGCGCGGCAGGCCATGCGCTTCAGCCAGACGCACGAACTCGTGCACGCCGTAGGGCGATTCATTGGACAGGCCGATGGCCCGCACCTTGCCCGCCTTCACCAGCCGGCCCAGGGCCTGCAGCTGCTCGTGGATGGACGAGACCGTGGCGTCATCCTTGGCCGGGTCGAAATACATCTGGCCGAACATCGGCACATGGCGCACCGGCCAGTGGATCTGGTACAGGTCGATCACGTCGGTCTTCAGGCGGCGCAGGCTGTCGTCGCAGGCCGCGATGATGTCGGCCGGCGTGAGATTGGCGCTGCCCTTGCGGACCCAGTCCATGCCGCGCGAGGGGCCGGCCACCTTGGTCGCCAGCTGCATCTTCTGGCGCGCGCCCGGGCGGCTGGCGTACCAGTTGCCGATGATCTTCTCGGTCGCGTTATAGGTCTCGGGCTTGGTGGGCACGGAGTAGATCTCGGCCGTGTCCAGGAAGTTGATGCCGCGCGCAAGCGCCTGGTCCAGGATGGCGTGGGCCTGGGCCTCGTTGACCTGCTCGCCAAAGGTCATGGTGCCCAGGCAGATGGGGGTGACGTGCAGATCGCTCTGCCCGAGTCGGACGTTTTTCATGTTTTTCTCTCTCTGAACAGCAAAGCCGCGAGTTTACGCAGCGGGCAATACCCCCGTCTGGCGCGCGCGTTCCTCCTCGCGCAGCCGCAGCACCCGGCGCTGCACCTTGCCCGTGGTCGTCATGGGCAGGGCCTCGATGAATTCGATCTCCTTGGGGTACTCGTAGGGCGCCAGTTTGCCGCGCACATGCTGCTGCAGCTCGGCCACCAGTGCCGCTTCATCACCCAGCGCGGCGCGGGCCTCGGGTGTCAGCACCACATAGGCCTTGACCAGGGCGCCGCGCTCGGCATCGGGCTTGGGCACCACGGCCGCATTGGCCACGGCCGGGTGCTTGACCAGGCAGTTCTCGATCTCGCCCGGGCCGATGCGGTAACCCGCGGCCTTGAACATGTCGTCGGCCCGGCCCTGGTACCAGAGGTAGCCGTCGGCGTCGCGCATGGCCAGGTCGCCGGTACGGCACCAGTCACCCGTGTACTTGGCGCGTGTGCCGGCCTCGTTCTTCCAGTAGCCGAGGAAGAAGATCGGGTCCGGATCGCCATGCACGTCGTAGCGATGGATCGCCACCTCTCCCACCGTGGCCGTCGGGCTTTCCCGGCCCAACTCGTCAATCACCGCCACGCGGTGCCCCGGATAGCCCTTGCCCATGCTGCCCGGTCTGGCCGGATAGAAGATGGAACAGTTGCCGACGATGTAGTTGACCTCGGTCTGGCCGAACATCTCGTTCACCGTCACGCCCAGCTCCTTCTGGCAGTAGCCGAACACGGCGTCGCCCACGGCCTCTCCCGCGCTCATGATGGCCTGCAGCTTGAGCCGGAAGAATTTCTTCGGTTGCGGGTAGGCCTTCATCATGGCCTTGAGCGCCGTGGGGAAGAGGAAGGTGTGCGTGACCTCGTACTTCTGCATCAGCTCGAAGGCCGTCTGCGGGCTGAAACGTCCGTTCCAGGCCACGATGGGGCGGCCGAAGTAGAGCGCGGGCAACAGGGCGTCCATCAATCCACCGGTCCAGCTCCAGTCTGCCGGTGACCAAAAAACGCTGGGCGTTTTTGGTTCCGGCAGACTGGGCTTTGCCCCATTCATGCTCGCCCCCACCCCAGCCCTCCCCCGCGCGGGGGAGGGAGATTTCTTGTGCGGAAACGGGTCGAAGCCGAACCAGTTCTGGCTGCAGACGAAGCCCGTCAGGTTGCCGATCAGCGCGCGGTGCGGGATCAGC
>JACCDS010008547.1_pt1 | contig 12981 bp, 10 predicted proteins | sample 7446441 | NCBI WGS metagenome assembly JACCDS01 (sample SAMN15323445, study PRJNA562643) | freshwater metagenome | isolation source: river surface water | place: USA:Blue River Watershed | collected 2017-08-17
AGTTAATAAGTGAAATTGGCTGCTCCCCTATTTCTTTTACAAAAATGCAATTGATGGGCTAATTTTTTTTCTATGGTATTTCTTTTTTTCAAAAAAAGAAACAAAAAACTTTCTTTTGCTTAATCCAAGACGAATAAATTGAATTATGAATTATGAGTTATGAAGTATGAATTTAAACCATGGAATTATTCAGTTCAAAAAAATATTCATAACTCATAATTTAGTAGGCTGCGTTCAAATCTTTCGTTGGGATTGAGCCTTAGCTACAAATGAAGCTTTGGATGGTTTGAACGAAATGTTTTTTAACTCTTAATTCGCATTAATAGGTAAGAGGTAAAAGGTAAAAGCGAGAAGGTATTTTATCAAACAACTGAACTTTTTTAGCCTTAAATTGCAGGGGGTAAGGGGGCCCATTCCCCAAAAATCATTTTTTTGAAAAATTCCTATCAGTATCTTGATAACATTCAAAAAAATGTAATTCCATTTAAAAAGCTGCTTAGTCGATTTTGGCTTTTAGTTTTTAAATTTAGCTTGAACTTTCGTTTTAACTATATATCCACACAACCCACATATTTCCCAGGAATTGGATTATAGCCTAATTCCTTGGTGAGTCCGACTTCAGAGGTAAAGTATCCCCAAGTAGTTAATTGTTTGATCATGGTGAAAAAATGCGGCTTATCTTTGGAATCATTTATCCGACTAGCCTTTTTATCCAAATTAAGGACAAAATCCCATTTTTGCTTGGCAGAATAACGGACAAAATCTTTTGGAATTTGATTCAACCCCATCATAAAGACCTTTTGTTCCTTCAGCGTATAACAATCCGAAACTATGCTTTGCATAAATGCAGCAATATGAACGGCCTTTGCCCCTGGTGATTTTGGAGTGGTGGGAATAATGATTTCCGCTATTTCATCCAATACATTGTTCTGTTCTTTTGAGAAAACAATCTTCTTTTCTGTCGATTTAGCAGCGGTCAAAAAAGCATTTCCACCGATAAATCCAGCAAAAAATAAGGATGCCCCAGCCTGAATAGATTCTCTTCTGTTCATTTTAAAATTTCCCCTGTTTAAATTCCGCCACCGCATGGGCTACTGCCCTCGCTGTTAATGCCATGTATAAAATAGATGGACTCTGATTTCCAGTACTGGTCATACAAGCACCATCTGTTACATAGACATTTAAACAACTATGCAATTGATTATTTTCATTTAACATTGATGTATTGGAATCTTTACCCATTCTAACCCCTCCCATTTCATGAATATCTAAACCTGGAGCCTGATGGCTATCGTGAGATTCAATATCAATGCAACCAATTTTTTCTAACATCTCTTTGCTTTGAGTTAAAAAATCTTGAACCATCTTTTCATCATTTTCGTCGTATCCCACATCCGTAACCAACAAAGGAATCCCCCATTGGTCTTTTTGGTCATTGCTCAAATAGACACGGTTGCTTGCCTTAGGAATTGTTTCTCCTTGCATGTACATGTAAATATGCCAATCGCCGAGCTGAGTTAATGCTTGTTTATATTCTGCACCTATTTGCGGACCACCTTCCGTCCCCGTTTTTCTGGTCCGATAAGCTCCTGTAAAAGTGGTAAATCCACCCACATAATCCATCTCTTTTTTGTACAAGTTGCGGTAGTTGGCTAAAATTGCTTCAGTTGGATTATTTCCGTACACATATTTATCTTTAAAACCTTCTATTCTTGCATTGACGGAGCCCCTATAATTATGAAAACAAATATACCTACCTAACAGATCGTGATCATTTCCTAAACCATTAGGAAATCGATTCGACTTGGAATTTAAGAGAATCAAATTGGTGTTTAAAGCTGAGGCATTTAAAAAAATGATCTTCGAATAAAAAATTTCTTCTTTATGCGTTAAGGCATCAATTACTTTCACTCCTTTAGCACTCTTGCTTTTTTCATCATAAATAATAGAATGTACTACCGAATGAGGTCTTAAGGTTAAATTACCCGTTTTTTTCGCCCAAGGTAAGGTAGAAGCATTGGAACTAAAATACCCCCCATAAGGACAACCCCGCATGCATAAATTTCTTCCTTGACAATCGCTCCGACCTTGTTCTTTTTGTAGTTCTGAAGCTTTACTTAATTGTGCCCATCGACCTTGAACAACATGGCGATCTGGATAAAAGGACTTGATTTTTTCACTCATGTATTGCTCAACACAATTAAAATCAAAGGGTGGTAAAAACTCACCATCAGGCATGGCGTCAATACCATCTTTATTTCCGCAGACTCCAATGAATTTTTCTACATGGGAATACCAAGGAGCAATGTCTTTGTATTGAATGGGCCATTCAATACCATAGCCATATTTGGCAGGTGATTCAAACTCAGATTGACTCCAACGCTGCGTAGCTCTCCCCCAAATAAGTGACTTACCTCCCACTTGATAACCTCGAATCCAATCAAATGGTCTTTTTTGAACGTAAGGATGGTCTTTGTCTTTGATAAAAAAATGCGCAGTGTCTTCCCCAAAACCTGCGGCTTTGGAAATCAAAGGATTTTCCTCTTGGTATTTTTTGGTGATTTTACCACGGTGAGAAAACTCCCAAGGAGCCTTCATCGCAGTAGAATAATCTTTGATGTGCTCTATATTTCTACCTCGCTCCAAAACAAGGGTTTTCAAACCTTTTTCACAAAGTTCCTTAGCAGCCCAGCCCCCTGAGATTCCAGAACCCACAACTATTGCATCAAATGTATTCATTCTAAAGATTTAGAAACTATGCGTTTTCATTGATCAAACATTCCACATTAGGGTGTAACCACAAGAAAGAGGCTGGTAAAGAAGTTGAAACATTCCTCTCCATTAATTGCTTGATAGCCTTCTCTTTACCAGATCCAGTGACCAAAAATAATATCTTTTTGGCTTGTAAAATACTTCTCAGACCCAAGGTTAAACCAAAAGCGGGCTCAGGCCCCTGTGACAAAGTAGGATCGTGTTGAATGGTACTTTCTGCCAAAATAGCTTTGTGACAATCGACTTGCAATGATTCTGCAGGCTCATTGAACCCAATGTGACCATTTTTACCTAAACCTAAAATGACAATGTCTAAGGGGCCTTTTTGATCAATTGAATCTTGGATTCTTTTACATTCGGCGAGCAAATCTGGATTGTTAGTATTGAACTCTTCATAACGTTCCGCTGGAATGTTCAGCGGGCCCAATAAATGTTGCTTTAAATAACTTTGGCAAGAATCTGGATGGGACATAGGAATGATGCCCCATTCATCCAATTTAACGACTTGTAAATTTTCAAACAAAGAAGGAGCTGTTTGATAGGCCTTGGCTAATCCTGCGTACATTCCTGTTGGCGACCCTCCTGTTGCGGCACCCAAACGAAGAGATGGATTTTGTTTTAATGTATTTATTATGATCTGACTGGCCGCCTCACTCATAGCAGCATAATTGGAGAATCGTGTAATTTTCATAGTTATAATTTATCTCTGTCAAATATAAGCAAATGATCTAAACTTAAAGGGCAAAGACGATAAAACTAGCTCCTAACATTTTCCATCAAAGCTTTTTCAACAATCAATTGTTGGTCACGAACAATTACCGAATGAAACATCAATATCTACCTCACGCTCGGCTTTGACGAGTGTGGAATAATGAAAGAACTTTTAGTTCTTTAAAAATAGTAAAAGAACTGAACCTATGTTTAAAGACGAATCCGTCAGCTGACGTACCGATTTTCACTTCGCTCAAATCTTTCGTTAGGATTTAGCCTTGGCCATAAATGAAGCTTTGGATGATTTGTATGAAATGTTTTTTAACTCTTAATTCGAATTATTAATAAATCAGTTTGTTGATTGAGATTATCAAAATGCTGTTAGGAATAAATAAAAAAAATGTTTTTGGGGAATGGGTCCCCTTACCCCCTGCAATTTAGGGCTTAAAAAGTTCAGTTGTTTGATAAAATAAGGATGGGAAATAGTGAACTGGGAAAAAAAGTGAAGTAAGACGTACGAGGTATTTGTGTGGCTAATCAAGGACTTTTAATTTTTAATCCCTACATCATCCCTCATTAATTCCTAGATCAAAATACATGGATTCATTTTTACTGAATTCTGAGAACTCTTTTTTCCAAAAAATAAAGTGGCGCTCTGAATCAAATTTTTTAAAGAACACGATCGACAAAGTCTCTCCATCGGATTGCCGAATTTGATAATCAATTCTTGCCCGTAAAAATTGTTCGTCCCAGTTTAGTTTAAAATTATGAACCAAGGAGAAATTCACAAAAGTCACTCCAAACTTTTCAACACCCTCACTTACCGACTTTAATTCTTTAAACCGTAAATACTTATTCATTTAGGTTTTATTTAACAGAGGTATTAATAAAAATTTTGGCCTAATTTATATAATATATCTAGGAAAATTTGTAAAGAAAAAGTCTGATTGTCAAATATTTAGTTCTATTTTGAAAAAAAGTTGTCCAGAATTGTAAACTCTGGACAAAAAATTAAAATTTCAAGGCTTTACGTTCACCTTTTTTCAAGTTTACTTGGATTTCTTTTCCTTGATACATCAATTTGGTTTTCCCTCCAATTGGACTACTAATAACCAAGCTTTCTAATTGACCTTTATCCCAAGAAAGTTCTACTTCAAAGCCTCCTCTAGCTTTTAATCCAACAACATGTCCCTCTTTCCATGCATTTGGAAGTGCTGGTAAAATTTGAATTGCCTCAGGGGTCGATTGAATAATCATTTCAGCGATAGCAGCTGAGCCACCAAAATTACCATCAATTTGAAATGGCGGATGTGCGTCAAATAGATTAGGATAAGTCCCTCCTCCTCTCTGGTATTCAATTTTGACTCCATCTGGCTCAACGTATTTCAATAATTCACGATACATTTTATAAGCATGATCACCATCTTTTAATCTTGCCCACAAATTAATTCTCCAACCTTTGGACCAACCTGTGGTTTCATCTCCTTTGATTTCCAGTGTTCTTTTTGCTGCATTTGCTAATTCTGGAGTGTTTTCTGGAGTCAAATGAGAGCCAGGAAATAATCCAAATAAATGACTTTGGTGACGATGTTTAGAATCGGTGTCTTCCCAATCGTAATACCATTCTTGTAGATTCCCCTTTTTACCGATTTGATAGGGGTACAGATTGGCGAGTGCGTTTTGTAATTTCGCTTTAAAATCTGGGTCAACATTTAGTACTGTTTGGGCAGCAATTAAATCCAGAAATAATTCTCGAATCATGGCAAGATCAGCGGAACCTCCATAAATAGTTTCTCCATGGTAACCCGTTGGGGTGATGTAGCGATTTTCAGGCGATGTTGATGGAGAAGTGATGAGTTTTCCATTTTTATCAGGAATCAACATGGCCAAACAGAATTCAGCAGCCCCTTTCATTAAAGAGTAAGCCTTTTGTTTTAAAAATACTTCGTCTTTCGTAAAAATATAATGCTCCCACAAATGGGTGGATGCCCAAGCGCCACCCATGTACCAATTGGCCCAACTTGGACTCCCATTTCCAAAGTCGCCAACGGGATTTGTCATTGCCCAAATATCTGAATTATGGTGAACGGTCCAGCCGGGCGCATCATAAAATGTTTTAGCAGTGATTTTGCCCGTTTTTTCCAAATTTTCAAGGAATGTCAAAAAAGGTTGATGCATTTCTGACAAATTGGTATTTTCAGCTAACCAGTAATTTTCCTCTGCATTGATATTCATGGTATAGTTAGAGCTCCAAGGTGGTTGAATGTGGGGATTCCAAAGTCCCTGTAAATTAGCAGGAACTCCAGGAGTCCTTGAACTGCTTATTAACAAATAGCGACCAAATTGAAAATAAAGTGTTTCTAAATAAGGGTCCGTTTCGCCTTTGGCATATCTTCTTAAGCGTTCATCTGTAGGTAAATTAGGGTATGAGCCACCTAAAGCAAGTTTGACACGTTTGAAATATTTCTGATAATCTTGAATGTGCTTTTTACGCAAATCACTTACTAAAATCTTACTAGCATCTTGTAATTGTTTTTCAGCAATGGCATCATCATTTAAGCCCTGGGTAATAGGATTTTTATCAAAACCATTGAAACTAGTTGCTAAAGAAACTAAAACGGTAGCCTCGGTGCCATTTTCTAATGATAAAGTAGAATCTGTTTGCACCACTTTCCCATCTGTTTGTTGAATTAGCACATCCGCTGAAAATCTAGTTCCTCTATTTTCAAGAAAAATAATGGGATTCCCTTTTTTTCTAACATAATTAGGTTCCGCGCGTACAGGGGCATTTCCCTGAAAATGGAGATGATTGATCGTTGCTTTGTTTTTATATTTCAATTGTGAATCAAAACGCACCTTAAAACTTAATCCAGCCTTTTGGGAGCTTTTCAAATGAATGACAAAAACCTTATCAGGATAAGAAACAAAATATTCCTTTTGAATAATATTATCTGCTTCATGGTATTTTACAGAAGCAATAGCCTTGTCTAAATCCAACTCTCTGTAATAATTCTGAGGGTTTTTTGAATCAAAATCCAAATATAATGTTCCCAAAGGCGCATAAGATTCTGAAAATTTACCCTGCAATTTTTTCACAAGCGAATCAGCTAATCGATAATTTTCATTCTTCAATGCTTCTCGAACAGCAGGTAAATTTTTATATGCCTCTTTGTTCATATAGGGATCCATCGGTTCTCCTGACCAAAGCGTAATATCATTAAGAAAAATTTTATCTGTTTTGGTTCCGCCAAAAACGGTTGCACCTACTTTGCCATTTCCCAAGACCAAGGCCTCCTCAAAATAGTTAGCAGGCTTATCATACCAAAGTTTCATAGGGGCCTGAACGATCGGCTTTTTTTGTCCATAAGCAAATGTGCTTATGAATAGGAAGGATATGAAGAGGTTTTTCATAAAAAAGTTGATAGGTAAAAGGTAAGAGGTAATAGGTAAAAGAGAAATTATCGATAAATATTGAATTTATATAAAAAAAGATTCCACATTCTCAATTCTACATTTTTAATTCTTAATTCAACCATCAATAAGTTTTTTTTTCAGTGCTTTCATTTTTGCGTAACCCTCTTTCGCAACTACCAAGGCATCTTTAGCATACAATTCTTTATTAAATAATTCTAAAGAAATGACCAGAGGTTTATTTCCAGCATTTAAACTATGAATGATTTTTTCAATCGGCGCATCACCGTCACCGACATAAATTCGATCGGCATCTTTGATGATTTCGGGCTTCAAATTAACATGGTAATCGTTCACATGAAAAATATCAATGGAATTTTCACCGACCAAGTGAAGACTATCTAAGCTCGTTTCTCCTTTATAGATATGGAAAACATCCAACAAAAGTTTTGCATCTGGATGGCCTGCTTCCGCAGCTACGAATAAAACATCTGCCACTCGATTCAGGCATTTAGAATGACCCCACATTTCCAATTGCGGAACCACTTCCATTTGCTTCCCAAGATCCAAAATGATGTGGTATCTTTCCGCGGCCGCTTTAAGATTTAAATCGGCTTGTTGCGTTGCCCCCATTGGAGGAGCGGCAGTACGCAGGCAACCCAATTCTCTGACCCAAGACATTTCTTTCTTTAGTTGCTCCAGTCCCTTTCCTCGAACAGCATTGTCGTCTACGATCCAAGGGGCAAATCCGATGGTATTTTCAATTTTCAGACCCAGATCCGCAATGATTTTTTTAGCCTCCCTGATGGATCCACCAGATTGTAAGTATTTTTCCAAAGTGGGTACCCAAATTTCAACAGAAGTAAATCCTGCTTGAGCGGCAATTTGTAACTCTTTAATAAATCCCAAATTTTGCCCCATGATGGTGCTTAAATTCAAGCAAAGAGTGATTTCCTTTTTTTCAGCCTTCGTAACTGCTTGTTTGATGGTAGGCAAAGCACTTCCTCCAGCAAATAATCCAGAGGATTGAAGCATCTCTCTTCGTGTCAATTTCATAGGTTTAGATTATACAATAAAACTAAAAAAGTTTATTGAAAAAACATCCTAAATTGGTAATGATTTTCCGTTATTCATTTTTATTCTGCACATATAAATAATGATTGAGCAATCAATGTCAGTGGGGTTTTCTCTAATATATCGCCAAGAAAAATCAAAGGTTTTATTAATGTGGTAGGTGTATTTGGAAGCAAAAAATCCTTTATTTCAACATCTACTTTATGAAAACCGGCTTTAAGGCATTTATCTTTAATAAATGTTCTACTAAAAGCCATTTCGTCGGGTTCTAAAAATGTTTTTTCTCTCAAATATGGAATTGAGAAAATAGATGCAACATAGGGGTTATATAGGTTAGGTTCGATAAAAATAATTTTACCAGAAGGCTTTAAAAGTTTTTTAAGATTTTTTAAAGATTCATCCAGTTGATAATAGAGATGATGAAGAATGCCATTCCCTACTATGTAATCAAATTTTTCATTTTCTAAATAACTATCTAAAAAAGTTTGATCGTTAAAATTAGCTTGGATAAAAGTTATATTTTTATTTTGGTATTCCTCTTTGGCAGATTCAATAAATTTCTTGGATAAATCAAGACCAACACCTTTACACTTGGTTTTGTTTACAATGTAATCAATTCCTTCACCCGTTCCACAACCAATCTCTAAAACAATTAAATTAGGCCTATTTAAATCCATTTTTGAAATCATATAATCGAAGCGTCGATTTTTTCTAAGAATAGATGCAGGAGAATGAATAAAAATTTGATTAAATCCTCTCTCGTCTTTTATAGAACTCATAAAATTATATTGATAATTGGTACCTTCTGATTTTGATTTTAAATTGATTTAGCAAGCATACAAATATCTTATTTTTTCTTGATGTTCATATGATAATGTAGAAAAGAAATTATTTTTCATAATTAAATTGCGCTTAGCCGGAGAGAAAATTTCAAAAAAGAAGCGCCCAAAGGATGTTAATATCAACCACATTTAAAATTTATTCTCTAAAATTTTTATCTTTACGTTCTAAAATTTTGGATGATGCAACTAGGTTTACGGCAGAGATTATTGAAATTATATTATGATTCAAAATGTGGACATATTGGATGTTCATTGAGTTGCTTGGATTTATTATATGTTTTATTTGATCAAAAAAATGAATCTGAACGTATCATTTTATCAAAAGGGCATGCTGCTGGAGCTTTATATACCGTTTTAAATCAAATTAAAGATATATCTGATTCAGAACTTGCCACTTTTTATCAAGATGGTACAAAACTGTCTGCACACCCCTCTGCCAATTCATTTGAAAATATTCCATTTGCACTTGGTTCTTTAGGGCACGGTTTCCCAATCGCATGCGGTATTGCATTAGGCATAAAAATGTCAAAAAAAAAAGATAAAATTTTTGTACTAATGTCCGATGGCGAAACCAATGAAGGGACTACTTGGGAGGCTGCGCATTTTGCTGTAGCTAAACAACTAAATAATTTGATCGTTGTTATAGATCGAAATAAATTACAAGGGTTTGGCCATACTGCTGATATTTTAGGTGACACAGCAGATGCCAAAAAATGGGAAGCAATAGGCTTTGAGGTTATCGAAATAGATGGCCATAATCTAAATGAAATTAAGGAGAGCATAAAAAAATGTAGGGATGCAGAAGTTAATAAACCTCACTTAATAATTGCGAATACAATTAAAGGGAAAGGGGTTGATTACATGGAAAATAAAATGGAATGGCATTATTTGCCAATGAGTGAGGAAAAATATCAGGAGGCTTTAGTGTCGTTAGACAACAATTATTATGCGTAAAGAATTTGCAAATAAAATAAATCAGCTTTTTGATATTGATTCTAATCTTGTTTTTTTAACAGGGGATTTAGGTTTTAACGCATTAGAGGAATTACAAGAAAAGTACAAAGAACGGTTTGTCAATGCTGGTGTTGCGGAGCAAAATATGGTCGGCGTTGCTGCAGGATTAGCCTATACTGGGCGCCCGTCTTTTGTATATAGTATTGCCCCATTCGCTGTTTACAGAACGTATGAACAGATTAGATTAGATGTTTGTATACATAATCATGCGGTATATATTGTAGGTAATGGTGGTGGATATGGATATGGTATTATGGGTGCCACACACCATGCAATTGAAGACTTGGCTTGTTTAAGCACATTACCCAATATGATTTGTTGGATACCTGCATTTGCAGAAGATGTTAATTTCTGTTTAGACAAAATAACACAAAGAAAAGGTCCTGCTTATTTACGATTAGGATTAGGAATAAATTATCCGAATCAAACTTCGATTGAATTAATTAATCACGTCATAAAAGCGAAAACTACTTCAAGACTAACCATTATTACCCAAGGGCCTATCGTTAAAAATGCCATAAAAGCATTGGAGGGAATGGAAGATATCGATTTATTTTCAATTTTAACATTACCCACTATTGAGTTAAGTGAATCTCTAATAGAAAGCATAAATACCTCACAAAATGTTCTTGTAATAGAAGAACACGTTGAAAGAGGAGGGTTAGCAGAACATTTATTAATGCGAATGAATAATGAAAAGGTAAAATTCAATCTCTTCGAATCATTAAATGCACAAGGATACCCTTCCAAAACATATGGGAGTCAAGACTTTCATTGGAAAGAATCAGGACTTGACACCGAAAACATTAAGAATCGAATCAAAAACTTTAATTCCCAAAATCATTGAGCTTAGAATCTGACATTTTACAACTTGAAGGTCCCATTTTTGTTTTTGGTGCAAGTGGTTTTATTGGGGCAAATATCATTCAAGAAATCTCGCGTTATCGTGATGATGTTTATTCAATTTCGCATAATCCAAAAATGGCATGGCGACTTAAGCTTCTCAATATTGACCCTAGTCGAATCCTTTACTGCGATATTACTTTTAAAAGTTCTGTCGATGGAATTTTTGAAAAATATAAGCCCAAAACCATTTTCAACTTGTCGGCATATGGGGCATATTCAAAACAGGATAATCATTTATTAACTTACCAAACAAACATTATAGGGACATTTAATATTCTTGAAACTTGTAAAAACGTTAAAGCCTATATTCATGCTGGAAGTAGTTCCGAGTATGGACTAAATTGTACTAATCCAGATGAAAATGACCTATTAATTCCTAATTCACATTATTCAGTCTCTAAAATATCAAGTTCTTATTTAATTCATTACTATGGCAAATTTTTAAATACACCATGTTTGAATTTAAGATTATATTCCATTTATGGCCCATGGGAAGAACCCGATAGATTAGTTCCACGTTTGATTGAAATGGGTCGGAAATTAAGTTATCCTCCCTTAGTTAGTCCGGATACGAGCAGAGATTTTGTATATGTCAAAGATTGTGTACATGCATTTATCAAAGCTGCCTTACATGTTAATCAAAACAAAGCAGGAAATTCATATAACATTGGTTCTGGCATAAAGACAACTTTAAAAGAGTTAATAGAGCTGGCAAAAAAACAATTTAATATCACCGATTCTCCCAATTGGGGAAATATGGAGGCACGTAATTGGGATACCAAAGAATGGGTTGGCAATTATCAAAAAGCAGAAGAAGATTTAAATTGGAAACCTACGACATCATTAGAATCAGGCTTAAAAGAATTTACTGACTGGCAAAATTCAAATGATTATGAAAATACCATTAAGCCGGCCTTTGAAAACCCAAAATATATTTTTACAATAACAGCCATTATAGCATGCTATAAAGATGCGCAAGCAATTCCAGATATGTATAATCGGTTGATTACAACATTTAATAATTTGGGTTGTAATTATGAAATTATTTTTGTGAATGATAATTCTCCTGATAATTCACAAGAGGTTTTAGAAGAAATTTGTTCCAAAGATTCAAATGTTATTTCGATTAAACATTCTAGAAATTTCGGCTCTCAAGCTGCATTTTCGAGTGGTATGGAAATAGCAAGTGGGGATGCGGTTGTTTTAATGGATGGAGATTTACAAGACCCTCCTGAGCTAATTGAAGAGTTTGTAAAAAAATGGAGAGAAGGATATGAGGTAATTTACGGAAGACGTATAAAGAGAGAGGCTTCAATATTTATGAATTTTTCATATAAATTTTTCTATCATCTATTCAGTAAACTTTCTTACATAACCATTCCAAAAGATGCTGGCGATTTTTCATTGATTGATCGAAAAGTAGTAGAGCATTTAATTGCATTACCAGAAAAAGAACAGTTTTTACGCGGATTACGAGCATGGTTAGGTTTTAAACAAATTGGAGTCGATTACATTCGTCCAGAAAGAGCCTATGGAGTAACGACAAATAATATTTGGAAAAATATTTGGTGGGCTAAAAAAGGTATTTTTTCATTTAGTTACGCGCCACTAGAATTTATGAGCTATAGTGGAATATTTTTAACCTTTTTATCTTTATTGGCAATTTTATTTCAAGTTTACATGAAAATGATACATCCTGATATTCCACACGGAATATCAACTATCATTACATTGATTTTGTTTTTTGGAGGAATACAACTATTTGGACTTTCAATTATTGGTGAATATCTAGCTAAAGTATTGGAAGAATCTAAAAATCGTCCCAAATTTATTCGAGATTCGGTCATAATAAAAGGTAAAAAAATAGAAAAAAATTCAGAATTGAATACCTTGATCAAATAGATTGATTCAACCATTTTGAAACTGAATACATATATAACAAAATTAAACTATCACATAAATCGAAATTAAATTTACGTGTAAATACAGCAGTAGGCTTTTACTTTTCAAATTCGATGATACAATCAGAAGCGTAAGAATCATCCCCTGGTTTAATTCTTTTAACGAAAAAGCGGGCTCTTTTGCCAAGCCGTAGTGAAGTGTATTTATTTTGAACAGATTCTTGATCATCTAAAGGTTGTAAAGAAGGATACCACAATATATACCCAGGTTTTTCAAAGAGAATGCTAGGCTTAGTCCATTCTTGGGAATTATTTCCTAAATCGAAATTTTTATTGCGATTGAATGAAAT
>JACCDS011669094.1_pt1 | contig 12979 bp, 12 predicted proteins | sample 7446441 | NCBI WGS metagenome assembly JACCDS01 (sample SAMN15323445, study PRJNA562643) | freshwater metagenome | isolation source: river surface water | place: USA:Blue River Watershed | collected 2017-08-17
GCAGCGCCTTCACGAGTCAGAACGGCATTGACGCCCATCTGCTCACGCAACGGGGCAATCTGTTTGTCTAGTTTATTGATCTCACGCCGTGCATCGGCACGTGCTTTTTTGTCAGCCGCCGTCAAACCCTCTGCTTTTTTAGCGTTGATGTTGGCGACAATCTTTTGGAACGGGGCAATCTTTTGCTCCAGTTCGTTGATTTGGGCAACCAGCTTTTGCTGTTCTTCGCGGTTTGTCAGAAACTCAACATCGCCGTTAAGGAAAGACTCGGTGCGCTCATCCCGACGCTGCATAATTTTTTGCACTTCATCGCGCAAAGTGTCGAGCTTGATGTCCTCAATACCAAAAATTTCTTTAGCCAAGGATGGGGGTAGCGACCCATCTGCAATCATGCCTTCAATCTTTTGCCGACGCTCAGGGGTAACACCAAGAAGCTCTACGCCTTTGGTGCTCATCAACCCTTCTAATTTGTTAGCGGCTTGCTCGTAGCTCTGTTGACGTTGAGCCAGTGCAGTTCTTTGTTCTTCTTTGGCAGCAACCTTTTGTTTGTACTCTCCAATCCGGTCGTACAGGTTGCCAATAAATGACTTAACGCCCTGATCTTCTTCAAGTTCTTTAAGCGCTTGCTGCCGCTGCTCCATACGCAGCAGGTTTTCTTTGTCAAACAGTCCTGGCGTAGCAGTAAGCTGCGCTTGACGAGCGCGTAGCTCGTTTACTTTATTAACAGCACGGTCAATCTTATTAGGGTCTTGGGCAGCGCGGGCTTCTTCCAACTGCTTGGTTGCAGTCTTCAGCGCTTTATCAATGTCCTTGTAGGCATCGGTCTGTTCAACGACTTCACTACGCAGCTTGTAGTCTTCAGACTGCAGCACCATGCGCTTCTCAGGCGTGAGCGTTTTGTCTTTCAACTGCTCGTTTACGCTGCTGAGTTTTTCAAACAACTGCTGGAGTTTTGCCGGTGGCTTACGCAGCGCAATGTTCTGCGCCTTGGCTTTTTTGGCTAGCTCTTCTTGAGCCGCCACCATGGTGCGTTTGCGCGCAGTTAAAGCCTGAAGCTCCTGCATTGGCGTGGCAGAGTCTTCAAGACGCTTGTCAATGTCACGAATTTCCTGCAGCAAAACTTGATTTTCGCGCTCAAACTCCGCTTCCATTTTGGCGCGGTCTGCTTCTTGCTCGGCCTGTTGGTCCGTGTAGATTGGGCGCTTTTCTCCGTCTTCCGTGTACCTGCCAGTAAACTCAGTAGACGGCAACAAACTAAACGGAGCACGATCCCGAGCAGCTTCTTCGGTAGTAAACAGGGGCACTTCTGCAGCGCCTGCTGCTTGCGCAGCTTGTTTGGCAAGCGCTTTCTCTAGCGTGGGTAGCTCTTCTTCTGGCGTACCCTGCTTAAACTCGGCTACTAAGTCTCTGGTTTCAGACTCCAACTCTTTAACACGGGCTTTAGCGTCGGCAACAACAGTTTCATCCAGCGTCTTGTCTTTAAGAAGCTCTTTAATCTGGTCAATTTCTGTTTTGTTTGCCTGAATTTTTTGGGCTAATTCTGTACGGTATTCAGGGCTAGCTTTACGCTTGGCTTCCGCTTCAGCAGCAGCACGCGCTTCTTCGGCTTTGGCTTTGCGCTCTTCTTCCGCAAGTTGCCCCTTCGCCACACTACGTTGGCCAATACGACCAACCGCACCAAACGGAGTACCAACAAGTCCGGCACCATAAGCTGCTTGTCCATACTCGGCAAGCGCATCGTCTGAGGTCAAATCAAGACCGGCCTGAGCGCGCTCAAGCATTTGCTGAATAACTTCAGCAGGCATTTCTGCAAAGACACCAACGCCTGCACCCCGAGCGGCAGCACCAAGTAAGCTTTCTTTAGCCACGCGTTCAACAGCAGCGCGATTGCCACGAGCAAGTGCTTTCTCGGCTTCTGGGCCAAGAACTTTACCAATTAAAGTGCGGCCTAATGGAATAAATGTAGCGGCAGCTTCGGCTGCAGCGCCGGGTACGGCAGCGGCTAGGGCACGCCCACGAGAAATATCTACGCCTTCTTCAGCCTGACGCTCAAGACCAGAACCAAATAGTTGTAGCAAAGATGGGGCAACAGCACCTACACCACCACCAACTACCGCACCAAGAGGGCCAAACGGAGAACCTGCCATAGCGCCCAAACGCGCACTAGCAAGCGCGCTAGCAATATTTGGAGCTTGTTCGGCTAATGCACCGGGGATCTGACTAATTGCTTCGCCAGCAGCAGGGAGTAACCCGCGCTCTTCGTAAGCTTTTTTAACGGCTTCAAGGTCTGCGCCGGGAGCATACTTTTCAGAAATAGCTTTTTGACGCTCAAGACCAGCCTTAGCGGCAGCTTCTCCGTCAAGTAACGCTTCAAGGCCAGTGCGTGCCGTGGAGCCTAGACGCTCCAACCCGCCCATAAAGGCGGCACCGATACCTTCTTTTGGTGGCGCTTCAGACGCAAGGATTCGTTTGACTGTTCTTTCAATTACAGAAGGGTCTGTGCCATCGGGAAACTCTAGCCTGCGCCCGTCAGCAAGTTCTGCGTAAACAGCCATAGCCTACCCCTATTTAACTGGATTTCCCTGTGCGTCGAATCTAAGCGTGGATCCCCCTGTTGCGCCGGTTACACCACGTAATTTGTTGATTTCTCCAACTATGTAGTTGTACATAGCCGGATCAGTGCTCTTCAACGTCTGCAGTTTAACAGGATTTTTAGCGTATTCAAGCACAAGCTTTTGATCTATCCCCGCAGAACTAGAGTACGGAGACAATTTTTTAAGCATCTCTGCTAGTTTTGGATCAGCCATAGCCGCCCGCGCTGTACGAACATCAGACGGCTCTTTGTCCAGCACCATTCTCTGTGTTTCTGCGGCTCTGTCTGCAACATAACGGCTGGTGTCTGCGTCAAACAAAGCTTTAGCAATACCGGATTTAAGCGAAGCTTCCTGCTCATTTTGCTTGTCAAGGCGTTTCTGAGCGTTCTCCATCCGTTCGCTAGCCTTGCCGCCGATTCCTGCAGCCACTTGGTTTTCAGCAACAGCCAGATCCCGCATTGATTTTTGGCGTTCTTTTTCAAGTTTGCGTAGTTCTTTGATGTCCTCAGACAGACCTTTAACTGCAGGCAGCGAACCTTTACCAATATTGACAAATGCGTATGGAGACTCCCCAGCCAAAATACCAAGGCCAGCTTCAAGAAGCCGCATGTTTATTGCTTCGTCTTTACGGCCCTTGTCTTTCTCCGCATCCGCCCGAATCTCCGCAATTTGATTTTTATACAAATTAGCGTCAAAGCCTGCAGCCGAAAGAATATCTTTTTCTGTTTGAACCGCCATTGCGGCTGAAGGAACTTCGGTTTTTGTTAGCGGAGAAATTTTTCCAGCAATACGAGAGGCTTCGTCGTAAGCACTTTCAAACGAACGGGGGCCTTTAACCATTGCACCTATACCCTGCTGCGCATTATCGGCACCTGGGGTAGCGGTAGCTCCAACAGCAGGGATTCCGCCAGTATCAACACCAGTCAGATTTTTTAAGTACTGCGCTCTGCCCTCGGGTGTCATAGAAGCTCTTGTTTGAGCAGCGGCAGCAGCCATGTCTTGTTTAGACGGCAACGTACCTAGTCTAGTTTCAGCACCGGGCAACACTGCGTTTCCGGTTTGCAAAGCTTTTGCTGACTGGTTTGCTAGTGAATCAAGCATGCGCCGTTTTTCTTCTGGGCTAGCAGCCATGAATCTAAAGGACTCAAAAATGCCTAGCTTCTTGGCCTGTTCCACTTCTTCTGGCGTTAGGTCAGAAGGCGCATTCCTAACCCGCATAGGCATTGGACGCTGGCTATCACCAAAAAAGCGATCAAAAGGATCTGAGACCAAACCTTGGTTCTGATAGCGGGGGACTTCACCGCCACCTTCAAATGCAACCAGCCCACCGCCCATCATGTCGATGGTTTCCATGTTGGGGGCTTCCATAGCGGCAATACCGCCAGCATCTTCAGGCGCGGGGGTCTGGGGCATTGGAGTGGGTGTAAGCGGTGCAGGGAGAAGGTCTGCAATAACAGGGCGTGGGTTAGCGGGGGGCAGTTGTGCTTTTGCAGCCGCATTTTTTAGAGCCTGTATTTCACCAGCAATAATGAAATGCTCAGGCGTACCTGCCTGCCCGGACATCGTTAATTGGGCAAGCTTGTTTTGCAAATAGGAAAGAACCTGCGCCTGTTGCCCGCCAGCCGCCGCAGAAGTAGATAGGTCCCGCACCTGCCGTTCGGTCTGGGCCATTGTAGGTCTTGCTATTGACATAGTTCTTCCTTATCCCATCAATTTAGCCAAGCTCAGCCCAGCTAGGCCAAGACCACCAACCTGAGACGCCATCGATGGCGGTTGTGCATAAGTCGTTTGGGTCGAACCCAGTTGGACAGGCAGACCGCGCAGGAGGTTGCTGTAGTAGCCAAGCTGCTCCATGGGGTAGTCACGCTGGCGCAGGAAGTCGGCATAGGCCGTATCAAGGCGCTGTTGCTCAAGGTTGCGCTGCTCTGCACCCGCCGCTGCTTGGGCTTGGATGCGCTGAAGATCTGCTTGCTGTTGCGTTTGCCCCAACTGACCGAGTTGTCCGGCACCCTGCAGCCCAGTCTGTAGACCTTGGAGGCCCAACTGACCAAGAGCCTGACCACGCTGAGCCGCAGCCTGATAAGCCGCCTCAAGACCACGGGCCTGAATATCACCAAGCTGTTGACCAAGGTTGCGTTCGCGCTCAGTCTGAGCAAGAAGTTGACGGGCGCCACCATAAGTACCCTGCCGAGCAGCCGCTAGGTTCTGTCCAAGCTGGCCTTGCTGAGCGCCACGAATAGCCTCACGTCTCTGAACGTCAACCACACCCTGCATGTAGGGCGACATCATCTGGGTAGGATCGGTAAATGCAGCCTGCAAACCAGCACCAGCAGTGCCTAGACCCAAGCCAGTGCCAAGAGCGGTAGTACCGGTAGCAGCGCCAAACTGACCAGGGGTCTGCATGCCCAAAGTCTCGGCTTGAGCAGCCTGCTGCCCAGGAGAAAAACCAGCGATGCGCTGGCCTTCGTATGGCGTGTAGTCACGGTAGGACTCGGCCTGTCCGCGCTGCAGTAGGTTCTCAAAATATGGACGTGCGTATTCCGGCAGGTTCGTCTGCGTTACCGTTGAACTCTGCGGTTGCTGTGGTGCGCCACCCTTACCCATTTGATGCTCCTAGCCCTGCTTCTGCAGCAGGTAGTTGAAACGTTTGCCACAACGGCATATGGCCGTCGTTCTTAAATATCTTGGTCCAGCCCATCCGTGCAGTAGCCTCAACCCCGTCACAGCCGTTGTCGTAGGCCCAGTGTTGTAGCAGCTTGAGCATCGGATCTTTCCAGTTCTCCAACTCCACGCCACCACAAAACGTCATGCACAGATACTTCTTCTTGGGGTAGCAGATGAAGTTTGTAACCACCGCCCCCTTGATACCACCATCATCAAACGCGATCCACAGCGTGTGGTCGTAATCCTTAATCGAGTCGTAGATGTCATCTACGGTGTAGCGCCCATGCGTGTACTGCGCTGCACCCTCTAAATACTCTTCAATATCTTCCCAGCAAACATCAATATGCTCTCGGGGAACCATTGTGACTTGCATTATGCAGGCATCATCCGATTCATATTCACTTCAGGCGCTTGCCGGGTCTTACCGGTACGGGATTTACGCACGCGGTCCATCATGCCGTAGAGCTTCTTAGCGCCTGCTTTACTAGACCCATTGCCAATATGGCTGACTACGTCAGCAGGTACAACAAACTCACCATCGGCAAGACGGGCGGGTTGCTTATCATTGATAACCGCCGGGATCGAGTCGCTCATGCCATCACCGCCACCAGACAAGAACCGAGGAGGCATTTTTTTGTTAGCCAGTGCAGCGATGCCGCCTTCTTCGTACGAAGGAATCTCACCGCCACCAGCCGCAGACACAAAGCCTGGGTAGGGGTTCATCGGGGAGAAGTACGTAAATTCAGACGAGTCGTCACGGGCTCTGTCAGCGCCGGGGTAACGAACAGTCCGGGGCTGCGGTTTGTATGGGCCAGCGTAGTTAGACTTTTCTGGCTCAATAGGGGTTATCGGTGCGGGAGCGCCTAGTATGGCAGGGGCAGCGGCAGACAAACCAGTCTTAGCCAGACCAGTAACGCCACCAGAAGAATCCATAAAGGCTGTACGTGCAGCCTCGCCAGTTGCGCCAGAAGCAAACAAGTTTTGAGCGCCTTGACCCATCAACTGCGTTTGAGCGGCTACGGGCATTGTCTGCGCAACTTGCTGTGCCGACATAGACTCAAGAAGGGCGGGGTCAATATTACTTTGAGCGGCTTGGAAAGCTTCCCCAATACCAGTAGCCCCAGCACCACCTGCACCAGCAGCACCTGCCGCACTCAAGCTAGCACCTAGTCCAGCGCCACCATACGCACCCAGTCCAGCCATCAGACCTTTGCCGATGTCCCCAGTAGCCAGAGCCGTACCGCCACCTACAATGCCAGCCGCCATGAGCGGACCAACGCCAGGGATAAACGACAGGCCAACGCCAAGCAGCGTGGGCAACAGACTATCTAGGAAGCCAGCCTCGGGCAGACCAGTCTCGGGGTTAATTGTTAGCGACCCACCATGCGCAAGCGCCAGAGCTTGGAGACCCCCAACTTCACGGGGTGTCATGTGGACAAGCATCGAGTCGTTACCACGACCTTGAGCTTGAATGGCTTGGGCTAGGGGGCGCATTGTTGGTTGCATAGTCTTATTATCCTAGATTTGTCAAGCCGGTGGAAGGGCTGACACGTAAGAAATTGAGCCGATTGCAGATGGTATAGCAGGTCTAGCGTAGGGTGAAACTTGGGCCGCATCATGGAAAATGTAAATCCCGTCGGCTGCAGGCGACGTAGCATAGGCTTGGTCAGTCGCCCAATAGAGCGCAATCGTATCCCCAACAGCAACCTCAAATGTAGCCTCAGAATAAGCCGCCAGATAACTGGGCGATCCAGTACTTTTACGGGCTGGTAGCGAAAAAATAGTGGAAGAATTTGCCACATCTACACCATTTACCCGGAGCCATACAGTAGCGTCGTGGACAGCGTTAGCGGTATTTACAAACTGCAGGCTGTACCGGATTGTATAAACCCCGGCTACACTAGCCGTTGCCGTCCCTGGTGCCGTCAAAGTCCACAGATACCCTGAATCCAGCGTGTTCCATTTAACAATTGTGGGCGTATTGCTTGCTGTAGCTAACTGATCGGTAGAGTCCGAGGCCGCTATGTGGGGGAAAGTGATGCCGTTGCCACCTACTCCGCCGTTAAACGCGTCCAGAACCGTTGTGGAAAAGTAGTTATCCAGAAGGTTGAAGTACAGACGCAGAACCCGGATAAGCTCGGTCTGCCCAATCTGGTCGTAATCCGTGGATGGGATGGGTAGCGCAGGTGCAACAAAGTTCTTGGTAATTGTCATCGCTTACCATCCGGGCGAGCATCTAGCCGAGGCGTACCCAACTGCCACTGCACCCCTGCTTGGGTAGACCCAATCTTGAACGATAGCGTACGTCCTCTGGCACGGATGTAGACCTGATCCGTGAAGATGTTAGTGGAGGTCTCAATCACATTGAGGTTTGGCTCGGTTCCAGGCTGCGAGCCAGGGAAGGCTTTGGGCACCAGGGTAATATAGGCGGTTGGGGTGGGGTTCTCGACCGTGTCTGAGCCCTCAAAACTTACGTCAGGGATAATCCTGCGGCTGGTCATAAACTGCTCACCATCACCCAGGTCAAAGTCAGAAGACTGGATGTAACACTCCATCGGCGCTGTGTCATCGTTAACACCACGCTCTTGGTCATAAATGTACTCACCGCTAACTGCCTGGGGGTACTGGCGCAGGGAAGAGTCTAGCCATGCGGTACGGGCCAGATTGCCGTAGTACCAGATATTTTCTAGGTAGTTGTAGACAACGTAAGCGTTGACGACGTTGGAGTCGGCGGTGGGGTAGAACCACCAGACCTCGTTCCAGCCCTCGTTTGTGCCAGAGATAATCTGACCAGTCTGGTTAAAGTTCAGGTTGCCAAACACGTGTTGGCGCAGGGTAGTGGGTAGGGTTTGTACCCGACCGGAGTAGACATAGAACTTATCCACACCCATCCAGTAGACCACGTTGTTTACAGTTGTGGCAGAGCGAGCGCTCATAATCGAGATGTTGTCAGCCAAGGACTGCAGGCCAAAGACGTCGGTCGTACCCAAGAACTGCAAGGACTCCAGCGTGGAGTCAGTGAAAACCAGAATCTCCTGCCGGGTTGCCAAAGCTTGGACAATATATGATCCACGTGAAACACGTATAAAACCAGCCGAGTTAGTGGGCGTTGGCTCCCATTCCACCGGTTCATCTTGGTTAGCCCAGCGAATCAACAGGGGGTCAAAGTCATCAGGGTTAGCACTACCATACGGCACCGCACCAAAGGCCAACAGGTGCTTATCGTTCTGCGATACAAGGATCTGCCCAGCCAGCACTGGTACTTCATTAGCGCCAGCCAAAGACGACAAAAGGACCGCACGGGTATCTAGCGAAGTTTGGGGGTCAACCAAAGATCCACGTGACCAGTAGTAAATAGGACCACGGGCGTTGGTCCGCTGGTTCATCACTAGGTCATTGTCGAAGTTGGAGAAGAACCAAGTAGTTTGTGGCAGGTTGACCGGCTCACTAGAACCAGACCCCCAAGCACCACGGCCCCAAGTACTAGTACCCCAACCATAGCCATAGGTACCACCAGGATTGCCGACTGCGATCTCATATTCTGCATAGCAAGCAGCTCCCCCGTTACCAACGTCTGACGAATTAGCCGTAACAGTAGCGCCAGAAGTATCCTTTGCTGTAATTGTGTACGTGTTGCCGTCAATAACAGTCGCAATTTCATAGTTCTGGTTGAGCACAGCGGCGGTAATGTTGCCGCCAAGACTCACGGCATCCACAAACGTAACGTAGTCACCAGCCGCAGCGCCGTTTGAGGTGTCGCTAACTGTAATGGTTGAAGAGCCATTGGTAGCCGCAAAGGTTACGTCGCCTGCAGCCGTGGTCTCCCGCAAGGGGGTGATGTCGTATAGGTTGCCGCCAGCCTCGATGTAGACTTTGGCGTTGGTACCAAGGGCTAGGAAGTTATCAGAGAAAGTCGTAACCCAGCCCCACATCTGACGGCAGGTGCCGATAATTGTCTCAAACGTATATTTAACCCAGCCACCGATCTTCTGCGGTTGCCCAGACAGGAAGCGGATCTTGTCGCAAGCAAACCAGCCGCCCTCACTGGTGTAGCTGGTCTGGTCCCTGTTTACGCCGGGTTTAAACGTTAGTCTGATAAAGGGCATGGTATTAGGCAACTAGTCCGGGGAGATACACTGTTTTACCATCTTTCTTGGTGGCAGTCAGCACCTGCTTTTTGTTGTCCCCAGCCACGTACGAGACGTGTACCCACCCTGAATCTGGAACGCCCGGAGTGTAGAACTCAAGGATGACTTGGCGGAACTCTAGGTTATCCACAATCCACTGGGCTAGATCGGCGTTGGCTACGCCTGGGATTTCGATATCCGCCGCCTGACCTTGGCAATGATCTGAGGTCTTGGACCCCCCAACCTTGGCATTGACCTCTGGGTGACGGAAGCCGGAGTTGACTTTGACGCCCTTGCCGAAGTGATCCCGAACAGGTTGCAGAACGTTCTCAGCCAGTAGTTTGAGGTTGGCAATCTCAGTTTCTCCGGGGGTGTTATCCATGTCGTGACGCAGAGCGGTTTCGCTCTTGGTCATTTCAGCCAGCGTGAAGTTTGCGGTCAGGTTCATTTCAGCAGTCCTTTAATCTTGTCGTCTTTCTCTTTACTGCCTTGGCTGGAGCCGAAGTAGTAGGTCAGCACCTGCATAACCGCAGCGGATAGGACCCCCAGAATGTAGATCAGAATATCTTTGGCTTCGGGTTTGACCTCAACGAAGATCAGCGTTGCAAACAGGCTGAACGAAAGCGCCATCACCCCCAGCGCCAAAACAGGGGTCACAATCTTGTTGATATACGGGGCGTGTTCGCTTTTAGCCAGTTCAACCTCACGGATGCGGGCAGAGTCTCGGTCTTTGGCGTGGACTTCCAGCTCTTTTAGGTCAAGTTCTTTTAACTTAATTGCATCGTCAGGATTAGCCTGAAGGTGCTTTGTAACCGCCTCAACGGTGTCCTCAACCCCAAACTGCTTGGCAATCATCGAGACAACCGCTCCACCAGCAGGGCCAGTAAGCGCTGTAGCAACCGTAGGGGCCGCAGTTTTAAGCAGCCCGACAAGAGTATCCATCATGTTTGAGCCTCCTCTTTCTTCATCAGGTTCGCTGCGGCATAAGCACCCTTACGGCCTACGATTCCACCGATGGCTCCAATGCACAGCAGCATGATGTCTTTCATAATTGCTAGGAACGCTGTATCGATGGGGGCGATTCTGTCCATGTCCTGCTCAACAAAGATCACAGCGCCAAGGATGGCGACCACGGATAAGACCAGTATGAAGGCCAGAGTCATCACGATCCAGGCCCAGACACGCACTTCAATTTCTTCAGTAGTCAAACGCACATCAGCCTCCGCATCCAGATGCTATTAAAATTTCCATCGGCAGCATGCACGTCTGCCACAAAAAGAACGTAATGACAGCAGCGGCTCCAAAACAAGCCCACTTCAACTGCACCATCTTCTGGCGGTCATGCCCGTCCTCGGTGTACAACTTAGCCCAGTCTTCCTTCTGCCGAGCCTCAATCAGTTCAATCTCATGCCATGCAGCAGGGCCCCACTTAGCCACAGCCTGACGCTTTAGTTCGGCCTTCATATCTAAGGCTTCCCTGACACGGCGGTACTCATCCACGGCATCTACAAACGCATAGTCCCCGTTAACCTGCACCTGCTTGCGACGCCAAGCCTGACGTGCTGCAAGCTCCTTTTTGCCTAAATCTTGTACCTGCTGGGCTACACCTTCCAGGTCATCGGCTAGAGATATGGCTTCGCTAAGACCTCCGATCCCAGCTTTGATCTCGCCAATCAAAGGATCCATTTACCATTTGCTTTCCATACAAAATTCACGACGTTGCCCCAATAATTGAACCGGTATTGGTTAGGGAAATTGTGGACCCACCTGAGTTGTTAATGGCTTTACCGGCTGCACCGCCATAAGAGTTTCCGCCACTATTATTGGCACCAGCAGTCCCCCAGTCACCGCCTGATCCGCCGGTTCCAGAACCACCAAACGCCGGTAAGGGGCCGTTACCTACCGAAGAAGCAATGCGGCTTTCATATCCGTAACCGATGCCACCATAACGTCGCGCATCTGGGTACTCATCAACTGGCGCACCAGCACCGCCACCGCCAGCCCCCCAGATGTTCCCGGCATTTACGACAGTTATAGCGTAGTTGCCTGTTACGTAAATAGCGTCCCCGCCCGCCCCACCATAACGATAGCTTGGACTTCCAAAAATAGTTCCGCTGATACCACCACAACCAGCCCCGCCGTAAATTGCGCCGCCAGACTCAATGTTAATTTGGATCTTGGTATTGGAATTAAACTCGTTGGTTATCGCCAGACCCCAAGCCCCTTGCAAGCCCCAACGCCCGCTGGCATACAAAGTTGAGTAGTAGGGGCTACCAGAATCAGAGTTAGCCAAGTAATACGCCCCAGCTCCAAAGGTAGCCAAACTACCAGATACACCACCAATCTTGCCAGTCGAGGTGACGTTCAGGATGATGGTTAGGGGCAGAGCTGTTGAACCGTTAGCAGCCACTGCTTTGTCGTAGAGGTCATAGTTGGTTTCGGTGCCAGAAACAGTTAGTACCAAGCGCCCTTTGCCAGAGCCAATCAGACCTTGAAGAATCCCCGACATTAGGACAGTCCGTTTCCTGAAATGATCCAAGTGGTGGAGGTAAGTTTTACCGCCGTGGCAATCCCGTACTGAAGCAGCGTCCGACTACCTGTTGATCCGGCACCAGCCAAGTACATTGTGTCTGATGTTATAGCGATTGTCAGGTTGTTGGAAGACATGTTGATGAACGTAATCGCAGTACCCACCGTGTAGGCCACGCTCGCATTAGCCGGGATCGTAAAGGTCCGGTTGTTTGCGTCGGTCGAGGGGTGGAAGATTGTCTTGCCAGAGTCAGCAGCGACCAGCGTGTAGTCAGCAGACTGGCTGTTAATCGGAATGTTTAGGTAGCCCACCGAAGCCGACGCCGGGGGGAAAGTCATCGTTGTTGAGTCCGTACCAGCTAGCTCGATGGTGTTGCTGGCAGTCAGAGTCTTGCCGTCTGCAATCGTCAGGGTTGAGCCAGTAGCCGGGGCAGTCAGGGTGACTTTATTAACAGTAGTTGCCGTAGCCACGCCAAGAACGGGAGTGGTCAGCGTTGGGGAAGTAGCCAGAACAACCGCACCAGAACCAGTAGACGTTGTGCCTCCAGTACCGCCTTGCGCCACGGCAAGTGGGGAACCAAGGGTAAGCGAAGTGGCGTGGGTGGTTACGTCTTTCACCCCAGCACCTGTGCTGTATACCCACATCGTCTTGCCAGCAGGAACCGCAACAGTTGTGCCGGTTGAATTCTGAACAGTAACGGTGTCGGCTAGGCCGTTGTTAATGATGTAGGGCTTCTCGATATCGGGGACGGTTAGCGTCCTAGCACCACCAGAAGTACCAGTCAGGTTCAGCCTTACGTTACGGGCAGTCTGGCTAGAGTTCGAGTTGGTCAGGGTTAGCGTGACGTCACCACTGGAAAAGGTCACGTCGGCAGATTCAGCGATCGCCTCTTCAATGGCAGTTCCCAGGTTCGTATTGGTCGTTGCACCCCAGGTGTTGGTCTGCTCACCCGTGCCAATTAATTCGATTTTAAGACTTGAGTAGGTTGATGCCATTTGTTACTCCTTGGGCCAGTTTTGGGCACCGACCACAGCGATCAGGGCTTCGACATTTTCACATGCAGC
>JACCDS010089832.1_pt1 | contig 12973 bp, 12 predicted proteins | sample 7446441 | NCBI WGS metagenome assembly JACCDS01 (sample SAMN15323445, study PRJNA562643) | freshwater metagenome | isolation source: river surface water | place: USA:Blue River Watershed | collected 2017-08-17
TCATGGCCAGTAAGCGGTCTTTCTCGGCTTGGGGAATGGCCAAGCCTTCAATCACCTTGTGCATGTCTTCGGGGCGCACTACTTTGCCACGTGTGGCTTCTTTCAAGTGCTCGTAAGCGCCTTGCACCGCATAGCGACGCATGACGGTTTGAATCGGCTCGGCCAATACTTCCCAAGCGGCGTCCAAGTCCGCTGCCAAAGCCTCTTCGTTGAGTTCGAGTTTGTTCAGGCCGACCATCATCGATTGGTACGCCAGTGCAGCGTAGCCCAGCGCCACACCGATGTTGCGCAACACGGTGGAGTCGGTCAGGTCACGTTGCCAGCGGCTGATGGGCAGCTTCTCGCTCAGGTGCTTGAGCATGGCATTGGACAAGCCCAGATTGCCTTCTGCGTTTTCAAAATCAATCGGGTTGACTTTGTGCGGCATGGTGGACGAGCCAATCTCGCCGTCTTTGAGCTTTTGCTTGAAGTAACCCAGCGACACATAGCCCCACACGTCACGCGCCCAATCAATCAAGATGGTGTTGGTGCGTGCCACAGCGTCAAACAACTCGGCCATGTAGTCGTGGTGTTCAATCTGGATGCTGTAGGGCTGGAACGTCAGGCCCAAACCCAAAGGCGCGGGCGTTTCCACCACTTTGCGGCTGAAGGCTTCCCAGTCGAAGTCGGGCCAGGCCGACAGGTGGGCGTTGTAGTTGCCCACCGCGCCGTTCATCTTGGCCATGATCTTGACGCTGGCAATGCGCTCGCGTGCTTGGCGCAAACGCATGACGATGTTGGCCACTTCTTTGCCCACGGTGGTGGGGCTGGCGGTTTGGCCGTGGGTGCGGCTGAGCATGGGCACCTCGGCGTAGGCGTGGGCCATGTCGCGCAGCTTGGCAATCATGCCGTCGATGGCGGGCAAGATCACTTGGTCACGGCCCGCTTGAATTTGCAGCGCGTGGCTGGTGTTGTTGATGTCTTCGCTGGTGCAAGCAAAGTGCACAAATTCGGCGGCGGCTTCGAGCTCGGCGTGACCTTTGAACTTTTTCTTAATCCAATACTCCACGGCTTTGACGTCGTGGTTGGTGACTTTTTCTTCGTCTTTGATGGCCAGCGCGTCTTCGGTGCTGAAGTTGGTGACCAAACTGATCAGATACTCGCGCGAGGTGGCGCTCAGGGGTTTGAACTCGGCAAACCCAGCATCGCTCAAGGCGATGAACCATGCGATTTCTACTTGCACGCGGCGGTGCATATAGCCTTGTTCGCTCATGAGGGGGCGCAAGGCGGCAACTTTGGAGGCGTAGCGACCGTCCAAGGGGGACAGTGCGGTGACTTGAGAAATGACGTTGGGTGTGTTGTTGATTTGGCTCATCCTGCAATTTTAGGGGAGCCCCTCCAATGACATGTATACGCACGCCCAGATAAAATGAGGCCTCAGAAAACGAGTGAAAACATATGAAACTGATTGGCTCTATCACCAGCCCTTATGTGCGCAAAGTGCGCATCGTCATGGCCGAGAAAAAACTGGACTACGAGTTTGTTCAGGAAGATGTGTGGTCAGCAAATACGCAAATCACAGCATCTAACCCTCTGGGCAAAGTGCCCTGCCTCATCATGGAAGGTGGCGAGGCATTGTTCGATTCCCGCGTGATTGTTGAGTATGTAGACACCCTTTCGCCCGTGGGCAAACTCATTGCCGACCGTGGCCGTGAGCGCGCTGAAGTGAAAACTTGGGAAGCTCTCGCCGACGGTTTGTTAGACGCCGCCATCTTGGCGCGCCTTGAAGCCACATGGCCTGGTCGCAAAGAAGGCGAACGCAGCCAAGCGTGGATTGACCGCCAACTGAAAAAAATCGACGACAGCTTGATTGCCATGGACCGCGCATTGGCCGAGCGCAGCAACTGCGTGGGCATTCATTTGAGTCTGGCCGATATCGCTGTGGGCGTGGCCGTGGGTTATTTGGATTTCCGTTTTCCTCAAATTGACTGGCGTGGCCAGCATCCGAATTTGGGGGCTTTGTATGAGCGCTTGTCGCAGCGCCAAAGCTTCAAAGACACCTTGCCCACCTAAAGCGTGGCTGCATGAACAAAGCCCTTCGTCAAAGGGCTTTTTCTTTGCTTGTTTAGCTGTTAGCGCGTTTTTTCAGCCAACGCATCAAGCTGCCCACCACCGGTAGCTTTTCATACAGCTCTTCAGCTGCATCCCAATAGTCACGGTGCACGGCGACGCGCCACACGCCTGCTTCTTCGCGCAACACAAAGTGGGTCGCGCCACGAATGGTTTGGGTGGCACCCTTGTCCATGCGGGGTACAGAGAAGAAAAAATCCCAAGTCACAAAACATTGCGCCCCGTTATGAACCTGTTGGGTGATGACAAAGCGTGGTGCATCAAGCGCCTCAAACATGTGGCTAAAGATGCGCTCGATGGCTGCGATGCCTTGTACCTCGTTGAAAGGGTCTTTGAATTGCGCGTCTGCGGTGTAAAGCTGGGCAATCTGCGCCACATCGCTGGGTTGCAAGTGTTCAAAAAAATGCACCACGCGTTGCAGCGCAGCCTCGGGTGTGTCGGGATGGGCGATGTGAAGTGACATGAAGACCTCTTACATGCCTGTGCCGCGACGCACCAACGCAAAGTACCAGCGATAAGGCAGCAAGCGCAACAGCAGCAGTAAGCGTGTGAAGCGTTTGGGGAAGTGGATGTGAAACTGCCCTTTGCGCCAACCGCTCAAAATTTCAGCAGCGGCTTTTTCAGGGGTGATGAGCGCAGGCATGGGAAAGTCGTTGTTGGCCACCAAAGGCGTTTCAACAAAGCCAGGGTCGATCAGACTCACACCAATGCCATGAGGCGCCACGTCGTAATACAAGGCCTCGGCCAAGTTGATGAGCGCCGCTTTGGTGGGGCCATAGGCCAAGCTTTGCGGCAAGCCACGAAAACCCGCCACGCTGGAAATCAAGCTGATGTGCCCGCGCTGCTGCGGTAGCAACTCGGGCAACACGGCATCCAACACACGCAGCGCACCGGTGTAGTTGATGTCAAGGTGGCGCAGCATCTCGGGCAGCGAATAGGTGGGTGCACGCATGGCCTGGTAGTAGCCCGCGCAGTACATGACCACGTCGAGGCCTTGCTGCGTTTGCACGTAGCGAGCCGCCGTGGCGATGGCGGCAGTGTCGGCCACATCCAACACCACGGCCTGTGCGCCAGGGTGGGCATCGACAAACTGTTGCAGCAGCTCGGCATTGCGTGCCGACACCACCACGCGCGCGCCTGCGGCATGCAGCGCTTTGGCGGTGGCCAAGCCAATGCCGCTAGAGGCACCAATCAGCCACACGCTGCGGCCTTGCCAGTCGGTGATGGGGGTGTTCAGGGGTTTGAGTAAGGGCATATCAACCTCGGCGTGTGAAAGACAAAGTGACGTCACCCAAGTGCACGCCCCATTTGCTCATGCGGGCTTTGTTGAGCATGACGCGGTCGTTCATCAAATACATCCAGTCGTCCATGCTCACATGCAGCACGCGCCCGTCCACGGGCAAGGCCAAGGTGTAGCTCCAACGAAACGCATTGCCACGTGTTTGGCCGCTGGCTGTGCCCACCACATCGCCCGCTGTGCCTTGGTATTGACCATCGCCTAAGTGGGTGAGTTTCCAGACCCGGCGCTCTTGTGTGCCGTCGGAATACACAAAGCTTTCATCGAGCACGCCTTGCTCACCTTGCCAGGTGCAGGTCATGTCGACGGTGAAGCGCTTGACGACCTTGCCTTGTCGGTCGGTGAAGATGCCCCACGCATCCACTTTGCCGTTGAAGTAGCTGCGCAAATCGAGAGGGGGTTTGTCTTGCGCGTAGTCGTCTATCGAGTGGCTGGCGCAGCCGCTCAAGCCTACGGCGGCGATAGCGCCCACGCCGGTGGCCGTGCGGGTAAAGAGTTGTCGTCTATTCACCATGTGAGGTCTCCCAAAGTTCAACACGTGCAGCCCATAAGCGCCACATGGCCAAGAGCTTTAGCACGCAAGGTAACACGCCGTAGGCCACACTCAATGCCCACAGACCTTCGCCACTGCGCGTGCCCGCGCTATAGCCAAATATTTGAAGCAGCGGCAGAGCCAAGCCAGCGGCCAAGGCCAAGTTGAGCTTGGTGGCCACTTGCCACCAGCCCAGATAAGCGCCTTCGGCCTGGCCGCTGTCGCCGCTGCGCTGGATCACCCCTGTGAGCAGCGCGCCGGGCACCACCAAATCGGTGCCCAAGGCAGCGCCTGAGAGCACGCAAATGGCAGCAAAGCCCCACACGTCACCCGCGCCCAAACTCACCGCCCACATGAACACGGCCACGCTCAAGGCTTGCCCAAGCAACCAAGTGCGCGCTAAGCCCATGCGCCGCACCACGCGCAGCCACAGAGGTAGCGACACAGCGGCCGCTAAAAAATACGCGCCCAAGTAAAACGCTTCCGCACCTGCGGGTGCTTGCAAGACGTCTTGGATGAAAAACATCACCAAGGTGGCTGGAATAGCGCTGGCAATCCCATTGAGCAAAAACACCTGCAGCAAGGCGCGGAATTGTGTTTGGCGCAAGGGGCCAAGCCATGAGCTGACGCTCGCGTGAGCGGGTGTGTGTTCGTGTGGTGTTTCGGTTGTCGTTGTCGTCGCCGTGCGTGACCACAGCCACAAAGCGATGGCAATCAAAACAGCCAACACGCTCACCAGCCAATGCGCCTCAAGTACCGTTGGCAGCACGCTGGCCAACACCACACCTGCCAATCCCAAGCCCTCGCGCCACGCGGTGATGCGGCTGCGTTGCACCGCATTGCCACCCAAGCGTGTGCCCCAGGTTTGCAAGGTCAAATTCAAAGCCGTGGCGGCCAAATAGGCCAGCACCAAGCACGGGGCAGCGGCCCACAACACGCCATGGGATGTGGGCGTGAGCCCTAACAAGGTCAGCCACACATCGGGGATCCACAACCCGGCAAAGCCCACCGCCAGTACGATGCCGAGCGTCACGCTGACACGCCACACCTGCGCCGTGCCACGCGCAAACCAGCGGTCGCACAGTTGGCCAAGCCAAGGGTCAAGCACGGCATCCAAGGCGCGCACGGCCAGCAGCAATGCGCCAATGCTGGCCAACGGCACATCCAGTTGCGCGGCATAGCGGTTGGGCAATAAGGCATACAAGGGCAAGCTCACAAAGGCCAGTGGCAAGGCCATGGCGCTGAGCGCCCACAAGTTGGGTGTGTTGGCCTTCATGGCTGCGCGCCGGCCAGCAGTTGCTGGCGGAGCTGGCGCTGCGAGGTTTCTGGAGCCAGCCAAATGCCAAAAAACCGCTGCGCCAATTCGGCGTCAGCCACCTCGCCCAACAGGCGGTCTTGGTGCAAGAGCTGCATGCCTTTGTCGGGGGTGTAGACGCCACTCAGTCGCTCACCGTGGCGCACGTTTGGAATCAGGCGTTGAAGTGTGGCCAGCCAAGTTTGTTTTTGCGTGGCGGTTAAGGTGCGTTGCCCATTCATTTCGTCGATCGAGCGTTGTGCAATGTCTGCACCTTTGAAATCGCGCAGGTAGCGCAGCTCCAGCACCAAGCTTTGTTTGGCCCAGTCTTCGGGTGCAAATGCCGTGTTGCTCCACAGGCTGGCGTCGTATACCTCAAAGCCCCAATAGGTGAATCGGTGTTGGCCAATCAAGCGCGGTGTGCCACGAAAGAAAGTGCGCACTGCGCTAGGTGCTGCGGCTGAGTTCGGCTTCGTATTCTCTTGAAGGTTGGCGTGCGCCGTGGCCGTGAGGCTGCCAGCACAACACACCAGCGCCGCACGCATCGCTTGGGTCAATGCTGCGCGGCGTGTGGTCATGGTTTGACCAAGGTGAACTGCATCACATCGGTGTTGTGCTGCTCAAACGCGGCTTCGCAGTAGGCGAGGTAGAACTCCCAAATGCGAATGAAACGCTCGTCAAAGCCCAGCTGCAACACCTGCGCTTTCTCGGCCATGAATTGGTGACGCCAGCGGCGCAAGGTTTCGGCGTAGTCCAAACCAAAGGCCAACTCGTCGATCACCTTCAGGCCTGCGCGCTCGGCGTGCGCACGGAACTCGCGAGGGCAAGGCAAGCAGCCACCGGGGAAGATGTATTGCTGGATGAAGTCAGTGCTCTTCACATAACGGTCAAACAAGCTGTCGTCGATGGTGATGGTTTGCACGCAGGCTTTGCCGCCTGGTTTGAGCAAGCGCGCCACGCTTTGAAAGTAAGTGTCCCAATATTCTTGGCCCACAGCTTCGAGCATCTCAATGGAGCAAATCGCGTCGTAGGGGCCGTCGTTGATGTCGCGGTAGTCTTGCAAACGCAAGTCGCTGGTGTTGGCCAACCCCAAGCGTTGCATGCGTGCGTTGGCAAATGCCAGCTGTTCGTGGCTGAGGGTGACGCCGCTCATGCGTGCGCCAAACTCTAGGCCGCCCAACTCGGCCAGTGCGCCCCACCCGCAGCCGATTTCCAAAATACGGTCGCCCGCTTTGGCGTCCACCATGCGCAGGGCGCGGCGCACTTTGGCGGTTTGGGCTTCAGCCATTGGCTTTGTACGGTCGTTGTCAAACCAAGCCGATGAATAGTTCATCGTGGGGTCGAGCCATAGCTCGTAAAACGCGTTGCCCAAGTCGTAATGCGCGTGGATGTTTTTCTTGCTGTTGCTGCGGGTGTTGCGATGCAACAAATGGCGCACGCGGTAAAACAAACGACCCAACCAGTTGCCGTAAATCAGCTCTTCCATGTCGCGGCGGTTGGCCACCAAGAGCTGGAGCAATTCGGCCAAGTTGTTGGTGGTCCATTCGCCTGCAATGTAACTTTCGGCAAAGCCAATGTCGCCCGATTTCAAGGCTTGCGTTAGTGGCGCATAGCTGTGCAAATGCAAGGTGGCATTGAGCCCCGCACCGTTGGCAGAACCAAACTGTTCCACTCGCCCATCGGGCCATTGCACGTGCAATGTGCCGTGTTGCAAGCGTTGCAGCAAACCGACCACGCGCCGCGCAGCGGCAGGCATGGCTTGGGTGGATGAGATGACGGGGGCCGAGGTCGTGGTGGTGTTCATGGCTTTGCTTCTCTCTTGATCAACGGGTCACAAAATCTTGGGGTGGGGTGGGCTTGGTGAAGAACGGCACACGCTTGAGCCACAGCTTGAGCGCTTGCCAGTGGATGCGTGCCATCACCATCAGCGTCATCAACGGGTAGCCCCACAGGGCGTGGCGTAGTAGCGCGGGTGTGATGGGATGGAGCTGGCCGCTGACGCTGGTTTCGATCAGCGGGCCCTCAGCATCGTCGTGGTCTACGCGGGCAATGGTGCGGTTTGTGGCGCGGTCAGCCGTGCGCATGAAACGAAAACGGTAGCTGCCTTGCACCTTGCAAAACGGCGACACATGAAACACTTTGCTGGCACGTTGCTCAACACCGTATGTCGGGCGATCAAGCAAATAACAATGGCGTTCGCCAAAGGTGTTGTTCACCTCCACCACGATGGCGCGCAAGCTGTTGTCTGCGGCGTGGCAGTACCAAAAGCTCACGGGTTTGAAGGTGTAGCCCAACACGCGTGGGTAGCAATGCAGCCATGTTTCACCTGTGGCATCGGTGATGCCTTCGCGGTGCAGCAGCTCATCGAGCCACGCCAATGCGCCACCGTTCTCAGCGCTGCGGCCATCGCCGTGGTCGACATCATGAAAGCTGATCGCGCCTGCGCGGTTGATGGGCAGTGCCGAGGTCGGGGCGCTTTGCAGCGAGCGCATGGGCAGCATCAAAAAGAAAGTACTGTAGGCGAACGCGTGTCGCTTGGGCCGCAAACGCGTGTGGCGCACTTGGCCAAAACCAATCATGGCTTGCGGAGCTTGAGCTGGTGCTGCGCTGGGACTCATGTGTTTCATCCCAGGCTGGCAAGCAAATGTTGCGCGGCCGCGCGCCCCGCCTTGAAGCCGTCTTCATGAAAGCCGTAGCCCATCCATGCACCCGCAAACCAGGTGTGTTGCTGGCCTTGCAGCTGTGGCATCTGGTCTTGCGCTTGAATGGCGGGCAGGTCAAACACGGGGTGGGCGTATTCGTATTCGCCAATCACGTGTGCGGGGTTAATTTCGCGCACGGGGTTGAGCGATACGATCACGTCTTGGCTGAACGGTAACGGCTGTAACAGGTTGAGCCAGTAGTGCAGGCACACGCGGGTGGACTCGGTGCTGTCGTGGGCGGCACGTTCGTAGTTCCAGGCCGCCCATGCCAATTTCTTTTTGGGCATCACCGAGGTGTCGGTGTGCAGCACGGCGCGGTTGGGGTGGTAGCGAATGGCGCTGAGGGTAGCTTGCTCTTGTGCCGTTGGCTCGGCCAACATGGCCAGCGATTGGTCGGCGTGGCTGGCCAAAATCACTTTGTCAAAACGCTCTGCGCCTTGGTGCGTTTGAAGGGTCACGCTGTGGGCGTCGCGCTCGATTTTGAGCACGGGGGTGTTGAGGCGTTTGTCGGCGATGCGAGCCAAGATCTTTTCAACATAGTGGCGTGCGCCACCCGCCACGGTGTACCACTGGGGGCGGTTGTTCACTTGGATCAGGCCATGGTTGTGGCAGAAGCGAATCATGGTCGCCACAGGAAACTTCAGCATTTGGTCGGTGGGGCAACTCCAAATGCAGCCGAGCATGGGTAGCAAATACCAATCGCGAAATGCATCGCTGAACTTGTGCGAGAACAAAAAGCCACTCAATGGCTGCGCCAATTCGTGGTCTTGGTTGCGTTCGGCCAGCTCGGTGGCCAGCGTGTTGAAGCGAATCACATCGTGCAACATGTTCAAGAAGCTGGGCTTGAACAGGTTGCTGCGCTGTGCAAAAACGGTGTTGAGGTTGGCACCGTTCCACTCCAAAGCGCCCTGTCCATTTTTGTGCGGCACTTGTACCGAGAAAGACATGTCGGATTTGGCGGTGGTGACGTCCAGCTCTTTGAAGAGCGCAATCAAGCCCGGGTAGGTGCGTTCGTTGTAGACCAAAAACCCGGTATCGACGCCGTGGGTTTGCATGCCTGTGGGCGTGGGAAGAGTTACGTCTACCGTGTGGGTGTGACCGCCGAAATAGTCACCCGCTTCAAACAAGGTGATCTCGGCCTTGCCATGCAAATGGTGCGCGGCCGACAGGCCCGAAATGCCTGAGCCAACAATGGCGATGCGTGGCTTCATTGGGTGGCACCTTTCATGGCCAGTTGTTTTTCAATTTCTTGCACAAAGCTTTTGTCTTGTGGGCCGGTCATGCTGCTAAAGCTCTTGACGTCTTTGCCGTCACGGCTGATGACGTATTTGTAAAAGTTCCACTTTGGGGTCGTGCCACTTTGTTCCGCCAGCTGTTTGAACAAAGGCAATGCGCCCGAGCCTTTGACTGTGGTTTTGACAAACATGGGGAACTTCACGCCAAAGGTGTTTTCGCAAAAGTCGGCAATCTTGGCGTTGCTCTCAGGCTCTTGTGAAAAGTCGTTGCTTGGAAAACCCAGCACCACCAAGCCCCGCTCTTTGTATTTGGCGTGCAAGGCCTCAAGGCCTTTGTACTGTGAGGTAAAGCCGCAAAAGCTGGCGGTGTTCACGACAACCACCACTTGCCCCGCATACTGGCAAAGGTTTTGTGGTTTTTCATCTTGCAGGCGAGCAACGGTGTGTTGCAAAAGCGGCGGACAGGCCGAAACCCCAGCAACCACGCCCTCGGCGGCGTGAGCAGGTGTCGCCAACGAATGCAGCAAAGCCGTCAAAACAAAGACAAAACGTAATTTCATGCCCAATCCTCACCTGTTTCGTAGACAATCATGGCGTAGTATTGCACTTTTGTCTAGGACATAAATTGTCCTTGTCCAACCATGGGGGATTGCTGTTCATGAACTCACGCGACGATCATTCCAACCTGACGCTGTCTATCGCTGCTGTCGAGCGTGACACCGGCATTGGTAAGGACACCCTGCGCGTGTGGGAACGTCGCTACGGCTTTCCTGTGCCTGGGCGCGATGCCAACGATGAGCGTAGTTACCCCATGGCGCAGGTTGAAAAGCTGCGCGTCATCAAGCGTTTGATGGACCAGGGTCATCGCCCTGGCCGCATCGTGGCGCTGCCCATGGATGTGTTGCAACACCTCAGCCGCGGCGAGGCCAGTTTGCAAGATGGCGCTGTGGCCCATGTGCCACAACGTGAGGATTTGGCGGCTTATATTGAAATGCTGAAAACGCAAGATCACGAAGGCATACGTCGTGAGCTGCTTAAAACACTGTCGCAACACGGTCTACAGAATTTCGTAGTGGATGTGGTGGCTCCGCTGACCTCGATGGTGGGGGACGGTTGGGCCAGAGGTGACATTGCCGTGCACGAAGAGCATCTCTACACAGAGTGCGTGGGCAGCTTGATGCGTCAGGCCATCGTGTCTATTCCTCAGGTATCCAGCGGTGAAGGGCCAACGGTCTTGCTGACAACTTTTCCGCAAGAGGCCCACGGATTGGGCTTGTTGATGGTTGAAAGTTTGTTGACCTTGCAAGGCTGTCGTTGCGTGTCGTTGGGCACGCAAACGCCAGTACGCGACATTGCACAAGCTGCCATGGCGCACTCGGCCGATGTGGTGGCCTTGAGCTTTAGTGTCAACATGAACCCCAACCACGTGGCAGACGGTTTGCTTGAGCTCAACAACTTGTTACCTGATTCAGTCGAAGTTTGGGCGGGTGGTGCAGCTCCAGCATTGCGTCGTCGCCAGATTGAGCGGGTACGCGTCATGCATGAGCTCGGTGCGATTGAGCGAGCAGTCAAAGACTGGCGCGAACAAAAAAGCAAATATGAGAACAAGACCAAAGACTGGTCTTGATATGTGAATGCCTGTCAGGGTGACGCCTAGAATGAGCGCACCATGACAGATACTGCTTTTTCACCGCCTGTATTTCTATCTAAATTAGCCTCTCGACAAGAGGCTGAGCAACGCATGGCCGCTTTGCGAGCGAACGGGCCCGTCGTGTTCACCAACGGTGTGTTTGATGTGCTGCACCGCGGCCATGCTTCATACCTGGCGCAGGCCCGCAGCTTAGGCGGCAGTTTGGTGGTGGCTTTGAATAGCGATGCTTCTGCTAAGCGTTTGGGCAAAGGCCCAGACCGCCCGCTGAACAACGAACTCGACCGAGCTGCCCTGATGGCTGCCCTTGAATCGGTTAGTTTGGTGACTTGGTTTGACGAAGACACACCGCTGGAAATCATCACCGAGCTACGACCCGACGTGTTGGTCAAGGGTGGCGATTACGACATGAGCAAATTGGCCGAAACCAAGGTGGTCGAGGGCTATGGCGGTCGTGCCCAAGCCATTCCTTTTGTGGATGGCTACTCGACCACGGCGCTGGTAAAGAAGATTCGCCAAGGCTAAGCGACGGGCTTAACCAAACACCGCCTGCCACAAAGCCTTGATGGCGGCACATTCTTTTTCTAGCTCAGTCGCTGGTACTTGTGTTGGTTGTTCATCCAAACGTGCGCGGTGCTGCACACGGCGTAGCTCACGGTAGGCACTGCCTGCTGCTTCGCCCACGCCCGCAGGTAGCAAGCCTACTTTTTCGGCGCTGAGCAGCAAGGCAATGTTGCCCACGTTGGCCAACAAGCTTGGGTGTTGCTGGGCATGCGCCAGCACCAAATACTGCACTGCAAACTCCACATCTACCATGCCGCCGGCGCTGTGCTTGACATCAAACAAGTCAGGCTTTGCAGTGTGAGCTGCGCGCAACTTGTCGCGCATGGCCACAATTTCTTGGCGCAGCGCAGCTTGGTCGCGTTTGGCATTGATGACATTGGCACGCACGGCATCAAAGCGTGCTTGTAGCTCTGGTGACCCTAGGCAAAACCGCGCACGTGTCATGGCTTGGTGCTCCCAAGTCCATGCGGTGTTCTCGCCGCGTTGGCATTGGTAGTCGGCGTAGGCTTCGAACGTGGACACCAAGAGTCCCGAATTGCCGTTGGGCCTCAGGGCTGTGTCGATTTCGTACAAATCGCCATCGCCTGTTTTAACAGTCAGCCAGTTGATGAGTTTGCGCACATAGGCCGAGTAAATTTCGCCGGCGCGTTCGTGCGTGTCTTCGTACACAAACACGATGTCCAAGTCGCTGCCATAGCCCAATTCTTTGCCGCCCAATTTGCCGTAGGCGAGGATGGCAAAGAGGGGCTCGTCGCGGTGGCGTTGTTTGAAGTTTTGCCATACCCAGCGGCTGGTGACTCTGAGCACACAGTCTGCCAAAGCGCTCAAGTCGTCTGCCACTTGTTCAACGGTGATGCGTCCTTCCACATCGCGCGCCAAGGTGCGGAACACTTCGGCATGGTGTGCACGACGCAAGAGGTTTAGCAAAGTTTCTTCGTCGGCTTGCCCTGTGGACTGCAAAGAGGCGAGGCGACGTTCAAGCTCCTCTTCAAACTCAGCTGCCACAAAACGCTCGCTCAGCATGGCTTCCCCAGCAAGCTCGTCGATCACGCCAGGGTGTTGCTGCAAATATTTGGCCGGCCAACGTGCCAGGCCTAACAAGCGCATGAGTTGTTCATGCACACGGGGGCGCTCCATCAGCAGCGCCAAATAGCTTTCACGGCGCAGCAGCGGCTCCATCCAATCGGTCCAGCGCACAGCGGCTTCTTCACTTACGCGGCCATCGTCAATCCAGGCGTTAGTGCGTTGCAAAAGTTTGAGCAAACGTTGCACACCGTCGTCGCGCAAGGCGCGCACACGTGGCTGTTCAGACCAGTATGTGACGCGTTCACGCAAGCGAGGGCTCAAGTCGGGCAGCAAAGAGGCCAGGTCGACATAGTCGTTTTTGGGTGTGCAGCCTTTGCAATCGCCTTTGTTGGAGGCGTCGGGTTTGTCGCCCAAGCCCAGCAAGCGGTCAAACTCTTGGGCTACCAGTTCGCGGTGGCTGTCGAGCTGGCTTAAAAAGTCGCACACATCGCCAAAGCCCAGCGTGAGTGCCATCCAGTTCAAGTCATCGTCGTTGGTGGGCAGCACATGTGTTTGTTGGTCGTCCA
>JACCDS011256983.1_pt1 | contig 12973 bp, 9 predicted proteins | sample 7446441 | NCBI WGS metagenome assembly JACCDS01 (sample SAMN15323445, study PRJNA562643) | freshwater metagenome | isolation source: river surface water | place: USA:Blue River Watershed | collected 2017-08-17
GTTGTTTCCCCTGGAAAATAAGGTAGGCGATTATCCATGGCTGGTCTTTGATAACCGGGCAGGGATGCCAAAGCGCAAAGGTGGTGGTGGCGGTGGTCGCACGGTTTCTGCTGGCGATGCCAAATTTCATGTGAGTGGCTTGACTGATTCGCCAAATGACCAAGTGTTGTTGGAATATTTAAAAACGCGGGATAATTATACTGCTGATGGCACAGCCGCCGGCCTGACAAATCGCCAGCCCATGGGCGGGAACGTGCCTGAGCTGCATACCACTTTGCCGATAGCGCCGCTTGGCTCATCGGCCAAGGATGATTTGAGTGCACGTGAAGCGATCCCGGGTAAATATTCTGGCCCGTTGGAAAATGGAAATACGGTCAAGGGCTATTTCAACTCAAGTTTGTTGGAAGCCTGGTCGGGCGAGCGTAAAACGGACGGTAACCCGTCCCAAACCGCCATGGCAATGTACAAAGGCGACGTTGTGAAAGAGAAAAAGGGATCACCCACCTTGACCGCTGTCGCCTTTGGCTTTAATGGGATTGTGGCGGACAAGGGGTGGGAATGGTTGCACTTGCGCGCCTATTCGATGGGCGGGGCCACGTTGGGAACGCCGCAATTGTCAAATAATTTGGTGCTGGGAACCTGGCACGCCAATTCTGCCCACTTGGCCATTGAGACGGCGGCAAAGTGGGTTGCCAGCAAAAATATAAGCGAAATGTTCTTGTTTGAGGCAACTCCGGTGATGGTTCCTGGAACCCCGGTTGCTGACCATATCCTCTATACCATTAGCACCAGCCCCGAACGCTATATGCAATTTAAGATCGATGCACTGACCCGTACCAGGCCGACCAGTGAAGATGCATCTTATTGGAAGGCGATCATGGCCGCTAGATTGCTGACGCATGAGGATGCATCAAAGGCTTTGCAGACGTTGTATAGCGATTCCAAACCTGTCCTGCCTGACTTTGACTATATTCCGCAATCGCCTTTGCATTATGGTAACTATGATGAATTGTCTGACGATGAAATCATGGACAGTAATTGGGATGTGGTTGACCAAAAAGAGCAAGCGAAGCTATCCAAAAAGCGGCGTTCTCGCCCGACGCATGAAGCCCCTGCTGACGTGAAATATGTCGATGATTATTCGGACAACGAAGAAATCGTTGCCGAGACTGATTTGGCCAACCATTTTGATGTAGCGGAAGTAGAAAGAATAAAACGCAAGATAAGGAAAAGCGGGCAACGTGGGAAGGTGTATCGGAGTACCGGCGGCGAGCGTAAGATACTTACCGACTCCCGGCGTACTGCTGGAAAAACTGAACTCCTGTTTCGACCAACCAAAGACGGCAATTTGAAGGTAAAAAGGGTAGTTCTAAAAAGCAACTTGAAAAAACGAAGTGCGGAAAAAAAGAAAGCAAGAAAACCGGGGTTTTAGCGTCCCGAATGCCAACTTGAAGAGGGGGCGAGCCATGCACCATGCGCACGCCTGCTTCAAGCGAGCAAGCCACCGGCCTCGGATGGGTTGTCCAAAATTGAAGTGCGTTGAGTAAGTAGTACTTAATGAATAAAGGTAAGCCATGCGAACCCAGATACCAGCCAAGGCAGCCAAAAGCGCGACTGTGCAAACCCAGGCGCAGCATTCCGACAAATTGCCACGGGCAGCGCAGCCCGTCGCCGACGTGTGGCCGGCAACGACCGCGTTTGGCCAATATCGCTATACCGGCCACCTCTTGCAACGCCGCCAGGCGCAAACAGGGCAAGAAGGGCAAGAAGGGCAAGGCGGACCAGAAGCGTCAGGCAATCCGGCACCGGCCAACCGTACCGGGCTGCCTGATCAACTCAAATCGGGCATCGAATCGCTCTCTGGTCTTAGCATGGATAAGGTCAAAGTGCATTACAACTCTGCCAAGCCCGCACGCTTGAACGCGCTCGCGTATGCGCAAGGCAGCGATATCCATCTGGCCCCCGGGCAAGAACAGCACTTGCCGCATGAAGCCTGGCATGTGGTGCAACAGGTGCAGGGGCGGGTGAAGCCAACCATGCAGATGAAAGTGGGCGTGAGGGTAAATGATGATGCCGACTTGGAGGCTGAGGCTGATCTCATGGGCCAGCGTGCGCTGGCACAAACAACGGGCTTGGCGAAACAACCCGTACCCGATAGTGAACAGGTTGGCAGTAGCTTGGTTCATCAGCGGATGGCCTTGGAAATGCCGGGTGCTGGCAGTGTGATCCAACTTGGTCGTCACAAAAACGGTGCGGCAGGCAAAAAGAAGAAAAAGAAAAAACCAGCCAATACGCGTTATGGTGGTTGCACGTTTGAAAAAGATCCATTGACTGTCAAAAACGCATTGTTTTTTGATCGCCCCCCCAGCAATTCACGGCGTGGCCAAGGTGATCATGTTATTTCCTATTCCCTGATTACGCAAGCGGTGGCCACCAGTGTCAACGGTAAGTCATTGGACCAGGCGGGGGGAGATTTGGCTGAGTTGGTCAAGGCGTCCAAAGAGTTTGTGAGTTCAGGCGCGATCAATCAATGGTGGCATACCAACGCCGATAAATTGATAAATAGTTTGGAGTCGATTGATCAGGATAATGAGGAAATAGCGGCCAAATGGGCAATTCAATCGGGTATCAACGATAGTTTGGCATTGTTAAACATGATGCCTGGCACGGCTATGAAAAATAATAAGTCAACCAAAGGCCATGGTGAGGGCGGTTCCAAAGGGGGACTGGCTCAGGCTGAGCGTGATGTGAAAAAAGGAAAAACGCTCAACGGCAATGTCTGGGTTAACGTGCTGAATTTGTTTGATGGGGCTGCTGACAAAACAATAATGGAATCCCCAAGCAAACTTGAAGCAAAAATCGAATGGCTCATGGCCTTGTTTGCCAGAGCAGCACCGACCTTGTTTAATCTGATTGAAAATGATGATTTGACCTTAATGCCCGATACCGATTTGACCAGCGCCGTCACTGACAAGTTCGGCACTTTGACTGGTTTGGAAGTTGCCATGATTATCGAAAGTTGGATCGAGGACTGAGTATCTGACCCTAAGCGTGTCAGCAGCAATTGCAGGCCAAAAAGTGTTTTTGCCCGGCGCACCGGAAAGAGTTAATCATTTGCGAGACCCCATGCTAATGAGTACAATAAAAAAACTAGAAAAAAACACCACCGTGCAGCGCAAGGTGTTGGCACCAGGCAGGGTATTGGCCAGTGCGGCGGGCGCGAGCAATTTACCGGCCATGGCCGCGTTTGGCAACTATCGCTATACCGGCAGCCCATTGCAGCGCAGAGCGGCAGCTACCGGTGCGGTGATGCAGCAGCAAACGGCCAAACCAAACCATACCGGTTTGCCGGATCAACTTAAAAACGGCATTGAATCCTTGTCTGGCATGAGCATGGACACGGTGAAAGTTCACTATAACTCACGCCAACCAGCACAGATGAATGCCTTGGCCTATGCCCAAGGGCGTGATATTCACCTGGCGGCTGGGCAAGAGCAGCATCTACCACATGAAGCCTGGCATGTGGTGCAGCAGGCGCAGGGCCGGGTCAAGCCGACCATGCAAATGGTGAAACATGCGGTCAATGATGATGAAAGTTTGGAGCATGAAGCCGATGTTATGGGGGGAAAGGCAAGTTTGGTTGGGAAAAACATGCCTTCGGTTCGAGATGCAGTGCCCTTTGCCCACCCCCCCAATCTCCACGCGCAAAGTACGACAGTAGGCACGTTGCCGCAAACTGGTGCAAACCCCATGCAATTGTTGAAGCGCCATGCGCAAACCTATATTGATGCCAATGGACTGGATATATCTGCCACATATGATGAGGTGTTTGATTATGTGCATGATGAAACCAAGCCTGCTAACATGCGGCGTGGGTTGCGCCATACCTGGAACCGGGGAAGGCAACCCTATAATATCGCTGAACCAGACGACTTAAAGCTGAGTGGTGGGTTGCCTGGACCCGGCAAACGCCTCACTCGTAGCGATTCGTTTGAAATTCAGAACATGGACTATTTCAAAACATTGGATCAACAGCGGGTAAAGAAGAAATTGTGTGTCGCCACTCTTGACGGTAGTCAAAAAGAAGTGCCCGTTTTTGACTCGCTGGCCGACGCTGGACGCATGGTACGCAGTTTCGGGCATACATTTACGACACAGGGCACAATCCAAACAGGGGCGCAGTTTGCACTGCAATCGGGGTCTTTATTTGGCTTGTTTGATGCCCCACGTGGTAACGATGTGGTGTATGTTCCCCTGAAGGATGGAAAAAAGAAAGGTGAATATTTGAGGAGCGGAAATATTTTTGATTGGTCCGCCCATGCCAAAGATGCCGAAAAGGAAGAAATGGATATGCAAGAAGTCAAGAAAACGGTTCAGGGTGAATTGCAGCCCAAATCGGAATTAGTGCTCAATACGGCGGGGGCGATGATTTGTGACACCAAAAATAGTATCACAGGGTATTTGCATTACTTTAAGCCGTTCAATGACTCCACGGAAACCAAGCCAACCAAATACTTCAGTTCGGACAAAAAAGATAATCCAATCTGGGCACCTTCCGTAGGGGATGGACGTGCCTTGCCCGCCAAGAAAAAAGAAGAACTCATTGCAAGTTACGAAGAGGAAATTGAGGCCCAAAGCCTGCTTCAAACCAATAACTGTCTGATCAATGCGATTGCTTTGGCGGCAGGGAAGCCGAAGGCAAATATGGCTCAATTGGTGTCGATCCGGATTGAGTCGGATTCAGTTGGAGAAATGTTGGTAGCGAGTCCAGCGATTGTCGCGTTGATTCAGCGCATTCTGAACATCCCCAACCCGATTCAGGTTAATTACATGCAACCCACGCCTGCCGAAGACTTTCCGGGTGTCGGGCCGGTATTGAATGTGTATCATAATGGTTTTAATCATTTCACTGACAAACCGGGGGGCGGGGATTTATGATGTTGCCAATGCTCGCTACAGATTCTTGAGGCGCGCCGGAATCTGCTGTATTACTCATTTGGAACAGTGACGCCACCTGATAAAAAATCAGGTAGAACAATCCATCAGGTCAGCGTAACCAAACTCGGCTTTTATATCCGCGATGCCTACGACTTCAACGAAGACCAGCCACTCGGGGTATGGGATGAGGACGGCGTAAGTAAAATCATCAAGCCCGGGCGCGTTATCGTTGAAAACGCCAGCTTCAGGCAGTGGCGCAATGTTTTCCGTCATGGTGGCGATTTTATGATCTTTTCCGATGTCCATTGGATCGGCTTGCCCAAACCCATGGTGTGGCAGTATCAGGGGAAATGACGATGGAAACAGCCGCTTCCTCCCCCACCAAGAAACGATGGTTTAAGCGCATAGCCTGGGCTTTGGGCATTGCCCTTGTACTGTATTGTTCGCAGTACTCACTCTGGGTTGGCTATCTTCTGGCCACTGGCCCGTTTGGTGGCAAAGAGGTCATCCACATCGATACCTCCTGTGGCAATGGCGAGTACCGCATCACCGTTTATCAATACCGAAATGGTGATGGATACCTGGAATTGGGCAACAAAGCCGGGAAAGTCTTTGCTACCGCACGCTATGCCAATGGCGAAGATACGCCATTTCGCTGGGAAAAGGACTGCAAAAAGGTGATGGTTGGCTCGGTTGATGGGCTGGTGTTTCTGGAGGTGAAATAAATGCAAACCCTGCAAACGGTACCATACAACCAGGCCGATTTTGAAGCCATGCGCGAGCTGGCCGACAGCGTTGGCGATGATGCCAGCCACCCTTTGTATCCCTTGTTTGAAGTGGCGATGGACTTGATCGAACATTGGGAGGCGACCCATGTTGATCCGCCAACCGCGCCACCGCCCGAAGTGTTGCGGCTGTTGCTGGAATCGAGGCAGCTCAAACAAAAAGATCTGGCTGACATTGCATCACCCATTCTGCTGAGCGACATTTTGGCTGGGCGGCGTGAAATTAGCAAGCGGCTTGCGAAACTACTGGCGGCATGGTTTCATGTCAGCGTAACGGCATTTATTTGAGCCAGTGGTAGCACGATTCGGGATTGATGGCGATTTCAAAATAAACCTTGCCGCTGCGCTTCCTGTCAAACGAAGGGCGAATTTCGCCTCAAGTAATCAGCAGTAATCTCCCCCTTGACATACTCCCCAAACCAATCAGTCCGTAAATTCCGGCACGGTGTATCATCTGGTGCCAAGCGTTCGATAGTCTGCTCAACGATAACACGCGCCTGTGGTGCCAGTTCAGGGTTGGGGTAACTATGCCCAACCGACAGTTGCAGGCGAAACAAATTCTGCGTGAGAAAAAACGGATCGAGCACGTCGGCAAAGTCGCGCTTGCGACTGTTCATGGTGCCCCATGCCAAGCGATAATTGCCCCACTCATACGCCAAGCCCGCATTGCGTGATTTGGCAACGAAATGATCAACCCCAACGCCGCCCGTTACCCGTTGCACAAAGACGCACAAATACGCGCAAATTCCGCCATAGGCTTGAATGGCTTTGGCCAGTGCATATTGACTCAGGCCCATTGGTTCCAGCCAGTCTTTCAACAAAATGCGGCCCGGGTGCGTCAAGGGTGTTTCGCGTGACATGGTAACGTTTCCACCGAAAGTTTTTGATCATGGTGCCGACGATAGTAACGCGCTACGTTATCAAGGTCAAGCCAGGCGCCAGGATTCCCCCTGCAAGTGCTTCGGGCGCACAAAAAGCCTGGTACGCGTTGTTGCTGGGGGATTGAGCTGACGCGCACTCATTCAGAGTGGGGCCGAGAAAGAACGGGGAGTCGCTTTTCGACAATTTTCACATCGAAACGAGTAGCAGCGAACCCATTCCGAACAAACGAATTTAAAAATGCTTTTTAAGCAGCAAAATAAATCAGACAAGTCAAGCAAAAAAGTTCCTAAAAAAACTATTTTACAAATTAAATTTGGCAATTGCGTTGTTTTTTACTTTGTCTTGCTTGTTTTTAGCACGATGGTGCTATAAAATCTGCGAACCAAAACGAGCGCTCGCTCGCTTTCGATTGCATCCACTTCGGTTCATTTGGTTTCGGATCGTTGCGCGCGGTGCGGTTGGGTCGGGCGGCTGGTTTTGGTGCAGGGCAACAATCAACATAATCAAAAATCAGACAATTACTTTGGAGAGAAAAATGTTGCAAAACTTGAAGAAATGGCTGTTCATGGCGCTCGCCATGGGCGCTGGCTCGCTCGGCATGGCCGGTAGCGCAGCGGCGGCACCGGCTACTGTCATCTTCGTGCATGGTTTCATGGGTTTTTGCGAGGATGAAGCACTCGGCTACCGTTATTGGGGCGGGCTGGACGATATTCCGGCCCAGTTGCGCGCTGCCTATCCAGACATGGCGTCGTATTCGGTGTGCGTTGGGCCACTTAGCTCGAATTATGACCGGGCAATTGAATTGTTTTGGAAAATCAAGGGCGGCTGTATTGATTACGGTGCAACCCACGCTGCGACTCATGGCCATGACCGGTATTTCAAGAATTCATCAGCCGCACGCAATACCGCCAACACACGCCAATGCCCTTCGCCCACTGCAACCGAGGTGAAAAACCGCGCGGTGTATCCAGTCTGGAATGAAGCCAATCCGATCCACATCGTGGCCCACAGTCAGGGCGGGCAAACCGCCCGGATACTGGCGCAATTGCTGGCCAATGGCGGTGTTAGCCCGGAAGGCGATGCCAACCTGTTTGCGGGCCAGGGTGTCAATGCACGCTGGATCAAGAGCATTACCACCATCGCTACCCCGAACGATGGCACCACGCTGGTCAATACCATTACTGATTACGTGCCGTTTGTGCAAACCCTGGCCGCCGGTGTCGCCACTTTTGTCGGGGCCAATCCACTGCTGACCGATTTTGTGTATGACTTCAAGCTCGATCAGTGGGATGTACCGACCAAGGGCAGTTCGGAGAGCTTTTCCGATTATATGTACCGGGTACTGAACAACAATCCGAAAAAGATTTTCACCGACAAGAATGTGCGTGACATCAGCACCTTTGACCTCTCGCCCGATGGCGCGATGCGTACCAATGACTGGGTGCAGGATCATCCGGATCACTACTATTTTTCGATCAGCACCCGTTCCAATACCAATGGCTGGATCAGTGGCTGGGCCTATCCGCGCTGGGATGCCAATCCATTGCTCGGGCTGTTTTGTGGCCCCGGCTTCATGGGCAATTACAGCAGCAGCAGCGCGCCGGTAATCGATTCGAGCTGGCGTGATAGCGACTGTGTGGTGCCAACCCGCGCCCAAAAAGCCCCAACCCTGAAAATTCCCCGCACCGCACCACTTGGCACGGCATCGGTGGCGCGGGCGGTGGTAATCAATGACATCAGTGGCGGTGGTACGCCGCAAAAGGGGGCATGGAACTGGAAGGGCTTGCAAGATAGGTTTGATCACCTTGACATTACCGGCTGGACGCTGGGCTGGTCGTCAACCGACAAGCTCAATTTTTACAAAGCCCATATCAACCAATTGCGCAGCCTGCCTTAAGGCTTGGCTCCCTGTTACGCATCAAGCGAAGGAATAGACATGAAGCAACAACAATTTTCGATGGTTGCGCCGGGCCGGGCGGTAGCGGCGGCGCTGTTGGCTGGGCTGGCCGTGCTGAGCGGTGGCGCAGTGCAAGCGGCCAATAGCAATCCGGTGATTTTGGTCAATGGTCTGGGCGGGTTTGACCGGGCCGAAGCACTCGGCTTTAAATATTGGGGCGGCAAGAATGATTTGCAGGCGCAATTGCGCAATGCGTATAGCGGCGCGCAACCGGTGTACACGCTGACGGTCGGCGGTTTTAGCTCGAACTGGGATCGGGCGGTCGAGCTGTATTACCAAATCAAGGGTGGCTGTGCTGATTATGGCGCGACCCACAGTACGGCTGCCGGGCATACCCGCACCGGGCGTTGTTATACCGGGGTCTACCCGACCTGGAGCGCGACCAATCCAGTGCATCTGGTTGGGCACGGCATGGGCGGCCAAACCGCACGCATGTTGGCCCAGTTATTGGCGGGCAATGGCGCACCGAAAAACACCGGCCTGTTTGGCAGCACTGCCGTTACTGCCGCGTGGGTGAAAAGTGTCAGCACGATTGCCGCGCCGAACGATGGGACGACTCTGCCCGATGTGATCAAGGACAATGTGCCGTATGTGCATGCCTTCATTTCGCGGCTGGCGCGCGAGGCCGGTGGCCGCAATGATCTGGGCGATATGGTGTACGATTTCCGGCTCGACCAATGGGGCATTGCCGCACGCGCCACCGGCGAGAGTTTTGGCAGCTATTTTGACCGGGCGCTGCGTTCGTCTTGGTGGTATAACACTGGCACCGACCGGGCCAATTACGATATTTCGCCCAAGGGCGCGGCTGATCTGAATTCGTGGGTTACCACCTTGCCCGGCGTGTTCTATTTTTCCTGGAGCAGCACCGCTTCACTGCGCAATGCCACCAGCGGTTTTCACTATCCACGCGGTGACAGCAACCACATGCTGACCCAGTTCTGTGGCCCGAACTATATGGGCAATACCACGCGCAATCAGGCCGGGTTCCCGGTGATTGACAGCACGTGGTGGGAATCGGATTGTCTGGTGCCGGTGAAGAGCCAAAAAGCACCGACCACCAAGCTCTCGGGCACCAGTTTTATCGCTACCGGCGCGCTGATCAATAACATCAGTGTCAGCGGCACGCCCAAGGCTGGCCAATGGAACTGGCTCGGCTTGAAGAGCGGTGTTGATCATTTGGATCTGGTGGGCTGGATTCCGAATCCGGCGTTCGATGCGCTCGGGTTTTACAAGGCGCATATTGACAAGTTGCGCAGTTTGTAATCACTGCTACATCCGCCACAGTTCACACGCCCCGGTGTAGTTTGTCTTACTGCACCGGGAGACGGCGGAAATTGGGTGGGAACAATGAGGTGGTGTAGCCTACTGCTGCTACAGGGTATTGGGTGATGCAGGGGGAGGTGACCAAGGCAGCAAGCTGCCCCGGATCATGCACGGTGTAGCGTTACGGCTTGACTTTAAATTGCCATGACGTTGACTGCGGACGGGCCTTTTTGGCCATCCTGAATATTAAATTCGACATTCTGGCCTTCTGTCAGCGTTTTGAAGCCAGTGCCGCCAATCGCGGAAAAGTGGACAAACACATCCTTCGAGCCATCGGCCGGGGTGACGAAACCAAAACCCTTGGATTCGTTAAACCATTTGACTGTTCCTTGTACTTTAATCATTTTGCTACTCCTGAATTAGTGGTGGTTTAAAAGCTTGTTCATACACCGCACCACATAACCCGAAACCGTGAAACAGAAACGATTTGAAGAACGATAACAACCAAGTTGGCGCATTGTACACGGAAGTCGGCTGGCATGCATCTTTCAGCAAAAATAAGTGGCTGGCCGGGGTTGGGCCTGGTCTCAGCCGCGCAGTGCCAAATAACGCTGCATAGCGGCCAATGTGCGTCGGATTGGCGCGACAACTTGCCCGCGGCAAGCCTTGGAACAGGACGCAGCCATGCTCGTGGCTAAGTTGATGCGCTTGCCCAGCCGGGGCGGCGGGGGTATCGATTTGCTAAACGAGTGATATGGAAAGGCTGTCGATATTTGTTGTCATGGCAGCAGATTGGTAGCATTCTAAGCGGGTGGCGGTGGCGTGTCGCAAAATTGGGGGCCGGGGTACGTAGCATGGCGTGCTGCCTGATCGGCGGCTGGCCCGAATTTGGCCGGGCTGATGTTCTGCGTTGCTTGCGCTCTGGTACTATTTAAGCCAAACCCGCCAATGGAGTTGTCCATGTCCGACCTGTCCTTGATTCGTTTGCCAGGGTGCAAGCTTGCGCGGGGTTGGGCATGCTGACGCACTTGCTGCCCGGCAGATTCTGGCTGGCACTATTGCTAATGTGGCAAGCGGTGGGTGTGGCACAGCCATTTACCGATTTTCCGTTTGCCACGCCGTATTTTGAAACGGTGGGCGATGTCGATACCATTCCGCACAATATCGTCACGGCACTGACCCAGGATTCAACCGGCATGTTGTGGATTGGCACGCAGCAGGGGCTGGTACGTTACGATGGCCACCGCTTCCGCAAATTCAAGCATATCAAGGGCGATTTGAATTCCCTGCCCGATGATTTTATTTCCAGTCTCTGGGCGGCACCCGATGGCCGGATTTGGATCGGCACCAGTGTTGGCGGCGTGGTGGTGTTTGACCCCGGCAGCGAGCGCTTTACAACATTGCGCCACGATCCGGGCCGACCGCAATCGATTAGTGAAGGGCGCATTTTCGCCCTGCTCGGCGATCGGCATGGCGGGCTTTGGGTCGGTACCGATCAGGGGCTGGATTATTTATTGCCTTCAAGTACCGACTTTGTTCATTTTCGGCATGATCCGGTCAATCCGGCCAGTTTGGTCAGCAATCGGGTGCGTAGCCTGTTGCTGGATCAGCGCGGCCGACTGTGGATCGGCACCACCGATGGTGTGCAACGGTTGGCAGCCGATGGCAAGGGCATGGAGCAAGTGGTGGGCGATGCGAATTTGCGCGGACATACCGTGCAGAGCCTGCTGGAGGCGCAAGATGGCAAGATCTGGCTCGGTACCCGTGAATCGGGTGCAGCCTGGCTCGACCCGGCAAGCCAAAGACTGAATTGGCTGTCACCCGATCCGGCCCGCCCCGACCGGATCGGGCATGGCTATGTCCATACGATGGTGCAAATGAGTGCCGATCAGATCTGGCTTGGCGCCCGGGGCGGCGGGATTAGCGTGGTGTCGGCGCGTGACGGGACGGTGCTGCAAAAGTTGTCGCATGATCCCTCGGTGCCCGGTGGTCTGGCACTTGAAGATATTGGTGCAATGTGGCTTGATCGGGCCGGTTTGCTCTGGGTTGGGCACTGGGGCGGCGGCTTGCAACGCTACAATGCCAACAATCAGGCGTTTCGCAGTTTGCATCACAGTCTGATCCGGGATACGGGATTGAGCCACGGCAACGTCCGCAGCCTGCTTGAATTGCCCGATGGGACTATTTTGGTCGGTACCAGCGGCAATGGGATTGACCGGTTGGATCGGCAGCGTGGGGTAGTTGGTGGGTATCGGGCCGGGCCGCAGCAGCAGGGCGGGCTACCCGATGGTGCGGTACAGGCAATGGCGCACGGCAAGGATGGTACGCTATGGGTTGGTACCCGGCAAAACGGGGTGGTGCGTCTGCCGCCGGGTGGCAAAAATTGGCTGTCCAGTCCCGGCACGGCCAGCGTGCAGGTCAATGCGCTGTTGGTCACGCAAACCGGCCAGGTGTGGGTGGCCGGTACTGCCGGGCTGGCGGTTTGGCGAGCCGATGAACAGCGTTTTGAACCGTGTGTTGATGAGCATGGCCGTCCGATGCAGGCGATTGTGTATAACATGATTGAAGACCGGGAGGGCCGAATCTGGGTTGCCAGCGATGTTGGCCTGTGGCTGGTTGACGAAGCAACCCATCGATTGCGCGGGTTTTTTCATGAACCGGGGCGTGCTGACAGCTTGTCGGCGAATCGGGTACTGGGTTTGCTGTCCGATACGGATGGACAGCTTTGGGTCGATACCGGGCTGGGGCTAGATCGGCTCAAGGCGTTTGATGGCAAGCTGGCACGTTTCGAGCACATCAGTACCCGCAGCGGGCGGCCCGGCTTATACCTGGGTGGCAATTTGCTGGAAGACCGGCTGGGACGAATTTGGACCCAGTGGCACGTACTGGACCCGCGAACATGGAAAATACAGGGGATTACGCGCGCCGATGGTTTTGATATCGGCACCGTTTGGGCCGGGGCGTATTTGCAATTGCAGGACGGGCGGTTTTTGTTTGGCGGCACCCGGGGTTTGGTGATTGTTGAACCGGAGCGGTTTTTGCCGTGGCGCTTTGAGCCGCCGCTGGTGGCAACCGAATTGAAGATCGATGGCAAATCCATGCCACTTGGCAAGCTGGTGCCGGGCCTGAGACTTAACCCAGAGCAGCA
>JACCDS011336099.1_pt1 | contig 12969 bp, 13 predicted proteins | sample 7446441 | NCBI WGS metagenome assembly JACCDS01 (sample SAMN15323445, study PRJNA562643) | freshwater metagenome | isolation source: river surface water | place: USA:Blue River Watershed | collected 2017-08-17
GCCCATGGCATCCACATTGGCCGTGTACTCAGGAGTTTCAAATGAAACATGCACGTGGCTCATGGCGCCAAGGTTGTAAATTTCATCTGGCTGAACTTCCTGAATGATACGTATTAGGTTGGTGCTATCAGACAAATCTCCATAATGCAAATGAAGGTGCCTATCGGGAATATGTGGATCCTCATAAATATGATCAATTCTTTGGGTATTAAATAAAGAAGACCTTCTTTTAATGCCATGCACTTCATAGCCTTTATTGAGTAAAAATTCGGCTAAATATGCTCCATCCTGACCTGTAATACCTGTGATTAGTGCTTTTTTCATTATAGTGTTTATAGGGTACAAATTTAAGACTAATACCTAAAAGAAAAGCCAGATAATTGTGGATCTGGCTTAGGATAATAAATATAAAATGATAAAAATCTAGTGACTTACCCCTTTACTAAACATTACGTTTGTAAAGGTTTTAATTACTATTTCAACATCAAATAAAAATGATTTTCGAAGTAAATAAGCTTGCTCTAGGTTGACTTTTTCTTCTATAGATATTTCATCTCGGCCATTAATTTGTGCCCATCCTGTAATGCCTGGCTTTAGTTTGGAAACACCCGTAGCTAAACGCAGCGCCATTAAATCGTCTTGATTGTATAGCGCTGGGCGTGGGCCCACAAAAACCATTTCGCCTTTAAAGATATTAAATAAATTAGGCAATTCATCTAAGCTAGTTTTACGAATAAATTTACCAATTTTAAGCAAATATTGATCTGGATTTTCTAATAAATGAGTTGCCACATTGGGTGTATTCTTCTTCATACTACGAAATTTGTAAATATTGAAGAAAGTATAATTAATGCCAACACGCTTTTGAGTGAAGAATACAGGGAAACCATCTTCGATAAATATCGCAAGAAACACCAAAAGGAAAATGGGTAAAAAAAGTATTAAAAGAAAAAGTGCGAAAAGTCTACTTAACATTCGTATTAAAAGAATTTAATGTTTTCATTAAGCCTTCTCTAGCGGATAAGGGCAATGGTTTATTAATTGCAGTTATAATTTTTTTATTAGAAACAATATAGGTTTCAGTTAATTTATTTAATCTTTCGGAATTTAGAGGCAATTTTAAAAAATCACCTAATTTGGATAAGAACTTAATGATTGATTTAGGGAGATTCAAAATATGATATTTTTTTTCCTGACTCTCTGCTATTAACTTAATAAGATCATTGGTTGCCAATGGCTCATCATCCGCAACGTTATATACACCAGATGGTATTGCTTCGTTGTTGATTAGTTCATTGATGATGAAACAAAGGTTGTCAATACTGCAAAAGGATCTTTTATTTTCGAAAGCACCTAATGGCCATGGAAATCCTTTACTAACAATTTTGTATAATAAATTCAAATTGCCTTTATTGCCAGGACCATGTATCATACAGGGCCTTAAAATGTAAACCCTTTTCCCTTCTGGAATAGACTTATTTAAAATATACTGTTCGGCAAGAAGTTTACTTTTCCCATAGTGAGTAATCGGATGAGGAGCATCATCTTCAGATAATTCTTCTTGAACGGTATCAGCAACCGATTTAACCGAACTTAATACTATAAATACTTTTGCTTTAGAATCTAAAAAAGCATCAAATACCTTTTGTGTTAATTCTGTATTAACCTTATAATACTCATCTCGCTTTGAAACTTTTTTTAAATCATGAGCCTTACCTGCAAAGTGTAGAACAATATCTTCTTTGATTACAATATTTTCTTCGCGCTTAAAATTCGTATAATGAACTGAATTACTTAAATACTTTCTAATCGACTTACCTATAAAACCACCAGCCCCTGTTAAGAAAATAGTCATTTTTACCTAATATAAATCTTGGTAGCTATTTACAATAATTTGCCAGTCATATTTTGCTATTAATTCTTGCATAGGTAATACCTTATTTAAATCTAAATCCGATTCTAAAATTTGTTTTAATTCATCATATGATTTGAAAAATACACCAGCATTGTCTAATGTAAATCTATTTTGAGGAACATCTACTGATATAATTGGTCTTCTTGAGATTATCATTTCAACCAATGAAGGTGCAGTACCACAAAGTGTATGTGTGTGAATGTATGCTTTGCATTTCCTTCTTACCAAGTCCAACTCGTTTTTTTGATACAAGCCATTAATTAATATTATATTACTAATATTACTATATTTTTCAAAAACCTCTTTGCCATAAGCTGATGAGGTAAAATTAGAAATCAAAACTAACGTTGCTTTTGTTTTAGAAAAAGTTTCGCATATTTTGTCTATAAAATTATCTTCAAGTGCTCGACTAATAGATAAATAATATTCTTTTTCTAGAAAAGGATATTTTTCGGAAAGTTCAGTTGTAATTTCAAATGTGGTATCAATCTCACCACCATAAGGTATAATAATAGCTTTTCGTTTTCTCGATTTAGGTGCAAATTTTAAATAATATTCATTATCTAATATAACATTTTTAGATAAAAGGAAGCTTAGGTTAAAACAAAACTTCAAATACATTTTTGCCCAATAACTAAACTTTGGTCGCTCCCATTCTAAACCACCTACATTTGAAATTATTGTGGTCTTTTTGAAAAATTTTAAAAAGGTAATTAATGGAATACCTTGTACACCTAATAATAAAATCGTGTCTACTTTAAAATAGCATATTAAAATTGTCCAAAAATCATAAAACAATCCTTCAAATCCAGATGCTTTTAAGTTAATATGCTTTATTACAACACCTTTAGGTAGGTTTGAAATGTCTTTCGGAGCTTCTTTTGAATTAAAGACTAAATAGTGTAATTCACTATTTGACTTTTTTTCAGCCAAATTTTTAACTAGTTGGTCCCAACCGCCATAATTTGCATATAAACCATGAGAACCAATAATTGCTACTTTTCTCATTTTATTTTAAATACGATGTATAATATAAATCGATATATTCTTTTAAAGCCACTTTCCAATCTTGCATTAAATTAATGTTTCGAAGTTTAAGTTTTCTATTATCAAGTCTTTCACAAGGTGGTCTTTCAGCAAAGTATATTTCCTTAAAATAATCTGAATTAACTACGTTTATTTTTATCTCATCACTTAATCCTAATAAAGACAATAATTCATGAGCCACTTCTAATCTACTTGTTTGTCCGCCACATACCATATTATAAAGACCCCAATATTCTTTTTCAATTAATGCCTTTACGTTTTTTGCAAAATCATGGGTAAATGTTGGAGTTCCGTCTTTGTCATCAACAATGAAAAGTTCTTTTTTACCTTCTTTAATTTGTTTCATAAGTTTCTGAATGAACTTCTTGTCTTTTTTAGGACCAGCGCCCATCATCCATCCAGCTCTACAAACTAAAAATCTGTTAGCATTTTCTACAACATAACGTTCCCCCATAAACTTTGATCTAGCATAAACACCTAATGGATTAGGTTGATCCCAGTCATCATATAAATCTTTATTGCCATCAAATATTCCAGCGGTACTTATATATAACAATGGAATATCCAAAGCATTAGCTATATATACTGCGTTTTCTACAGAAATTGTATTTGTGAGATATGTATCCTCTTCATTATTTTCACAATACTCTAAGTCAGTATAAGCGCCTAAATGAAAAAGATAGTCTGGCTTAAAAGCTTCAACATCTTTTTTATATTCATCTAAATCTCGAAAGTCTAAGAATGATAACCATTCTTCGTTTACATCTTTATCGGTACACTTTAATGTGTAGTCATTTTTAAATTGACTGTAAAACGCTTCTCCTAGCATTCCGCCAGAACCTGCAATGTAGATTTTTTTCATCATTATAATTTATTGTAAATTTTTAATTAGCTTAGCTGGCACCCCTCCATAAACTGTATACGGTGGAACATTTTTATTTACTACACTTCCTGCTGCAATAACACTATTTTTACCAATTGTCACACCATCAAGTACTACAGCTCGTGTTCCAATCCAAACACCTTCTTCTATTATAACACCAATTCTTGAAACACCTTGTTTTCTAATTGGCATATTGGTGTTTTCATATAAATGGTTCTCAGAAAATATAGAAACATTTGGTCCAAAAATTACGTCATTACCAATGCTAACACTTGCCCTTACTTGAATAAAACAATTTTGAGCTATACCAACATTATTACCGATCGTTAATCCTTCTCCAATATTATTGAATACCCCAATACAATCAATAATAGTATTATTTAATATAGAAACATTATTACCAATATTAATACCATCTTTAGATAATGCATTTATTTTTACATTATTGTCAATAGTAACACTTCTTCCGCAAGAGATTTTAGAACAAAAGTTTATTTCAACATTTTTACCGATAAATAATAATCCTTTAGCATTTTTGAAAAATAACTTATAATAAAGTCCTCTACATATTTGTATCCCCTTAATGAATACAATAATTAATAAATCAATATTTGTAATATTAACATCTAAACGATAATCGGTTCTGCCTAGCTTTTCAATTATATTATTTACTATTTTTTTCAAGTCAACTAAATTAAAAATTCAAAATTGAATCTTTATAAATATTAATTAATGCATTGTAATGTACTTCAGGAGAACAATTTATTTCAGCAAAATTTCTAGCATTGTTTGCTAAAATTAGGTATTCCTCGTTTGAAATATTTTCACTTCTTTGAATACATTTAGCTAATGCATCAGCATTCCCAAAATCAAAAATAAATCCATTGTAATTATTATTTACTAGTTCAGGTATTCCTCCAATATTACTTCCAATAGCAGGCTTACCATATGAATAACCTTCAATAATTGTCATTGGATTGTTCTCATACCACTCTGATGGAGTAACAATAAAAGAAGCCATCCTTATCAATTCACTTAACTCATTCCCTGACTTATATCCAACAAGACTTACATTAGTTAAATTCTTTTCTATAATATACGCTTCAAGTGTTGCCGATAAAGGACCTGTTCCCGCGATTATTAATTGTGTAGACTTTTTTAAAGATTTCCATGCTTTTAATAAAGTAAACAATCCTTTTTCCGAGGAAAGTCTGCCAAAAAATAAATAATATTCTCCTCTAATATATTCAGGACTTACCTTGTATAATTCTGGTGCGAAATTAAATAAGTAAGTCAATTTATTAGATAAATCTGGTCTAAATTCATTGTGTTTCTGTAATCCAAAGTTACATGATGCAACAACCTTAGTTATATGAGTATTAATTGGAAAAAATAAATCTCTAAAATAGGATTCTAGTGCAATTACAGAACTAAATAAAAAGCTATTCTTATTGCATTTTTTTAATGATGCATTATAGTATTTTTTACCCTTGCATGATTCACAAATTATTGAACCATTTTGTAAGAAGGCCTGATTAGGACAAATTAGTTTATAATCATGCGCGGAATAAACAACAGGGATATTATTCTTTTTAAATACAGTTAATGCAGAAGAAGTAAGACCACCATATAATAAATGAGCATGAACGATATCGGGCTTAAATTCTTTTAAAAGTTTGATTAAAGCGCTTTTCACTTTATATGAATAAAAATAGTCTCTAAATGAGTTTAATCTATCAATAAAACCTTTTGATAGTAATGAGTGGTATTCTGGAAAAAGATGATCATTTTGATCTGGAATATTTTCAGGATGTTTTAAACTAAAAGCCGCTACTTCATGACCTCTTTCTTTAAAAAGATTAATTGTGTTTAAATAGATGGAGTCTGCTCCTCCTCTTCTAAAATGATAATTATTTACAATTAAAATTTTCATTTATAAATTTGAAATTTTAAATAATCGTTTGATATTCTTTGAATAATCCCATCCCAGGATAATTCTTCCGCTCTTTTATAAGCTCCTTGAGATAATTTATTAACTAAAATAGGATCATCAAGGAATGTTTCCAAAGATCTTTTAAACCCAGCAACACTTTCCTCTTTATTTGAAAATTTCACTTTTAACCCACAATTTTCAGTTATTGCATGACTCATTCCAAATGCATCATGACAAACAATTGGAAGTCCTGATGCTAAACCTTCTAAAATAACAGCAGAAGCGGCTTCCTTTATACTTGTATGTATTAGGATATGTGATTTTTTCATTAAATCATCTACAACTAATTTATTAACTGGACCTAGAAAATTAAAATTATTTAATTTATATTTTTCTGCTAATGCTACATATTCCTCTTTATAAACCCCATCTCCAACTATCAAAATCTCAGCTTTTTGTTTTAATATTTCACTTTGATTAATACTATGAATTAAAATATCTAGTGCTTTTAGTCTATCAAGTCTGCCAACCCATATACATCTCAATTTTTCTTCAGTAGGATTATATACTCTTGATTCTTGATTATCATTTATTATTCCGCCAACATCTAATAAATTTATTGTATTACTATTTAATTTATGCAATTTTTGAAAATCCATTTTAGTAACTGCATAAATTCTCTTAGCTTTTTTAATTGTTTTTCTAATTCTATTAGATGTATAAAATTGAACATCATTAGATAAATTACGAATCACATTTTTCAATAGCATTGGAAAAGGAAATCCTATTAGAAAAGAAAATGGCATATTATCTAATCCACTAACTGGCCCCCAAAATAAAGGAACATTTGATTTATATAAATATCCGGGTTCTCTAAACGAAAGTGAATTGAATTGATGTGCTATATCAAAAGTGTTTTTTTTATGTTCTATTAAAAAAACATGATATGCTTTCTTTTGCCAAAATTTATAGGCCAAAAAATATAATAATGAATTTCCTGTACTTGATTTCTTATTGGAAATAAATTTATTTACGCTAGCAATAAATCTTGTAATTGTGGGTTGTGGAACTGCTATATACCTTGCATTAAATTCAATACCATTGGTAATGTAGTAGTCATTTATTTGTGCTTCATAATTTTCAGTTTGAAATTGATTTGTTTTTGCAAATACAATAGTTAAATCATGATATTTTGACAGTCCTCTTGCTATATTCCATCCAGATGAACACTCAGATCCCAAATTGGGACTAATTTCATGTGCTAAAAAAAATATTTTTTTTCTACTCATTCTACAAACTAATTAACGAGGAATTTTTTTACAAATTCTTGTTTCAATAAAACATCTACTAATTCGTTTACATTTAGAAATTTAGAATTAAAAGAATTAAATTCTTCAACATTCATTCTTGTAATATTCTCACTTGGTAATGAATAGTTTAAATCACGGTTATCTGGTCTTACTCTAAAATAGTCACCTAGATCTTCACTTCTCATTGCTTCATCTGCACTTAATAATGTTTCATGCATTTTTTCACCATGCCTAAAACCTATTAATTTAATTTTTGCCTTAACATTAAATATTTTCTCCAAAGCTTCAATTAAAACTTCAATAGAAGCACTAGGTGCTTTTTGAACGAATAACTCCCCCTGATTACCATTCTTCATTGCAAATAAAACAAGGTTAACTGATTCCTCAAGCGACATCATAAATCTTGTCATTTTTGCATCTGTAACACTGATTTCTTGATTATTTATCATCTTAGAAATAAAAATTGGAATAACTGAACCTCTAGAACCCATAACATTGCCATATCTAGTTACATTAAAAATAGTTTTAATGTGGGAATTTTGATTAAAGCCGTATGTAAATGTAAGTTTCTCCATCATGGATTTTGATATACCCATTGCATTTATGGGCATAACAGCTTTATCAGTACTTAACATTACTACATTCTTGATATTATTCTTGATACTTGAATCAAGTACATTTTGTGATCCGATAATATTTGTTTTTACAGCTTCAAAGGGGAAATATTCACAAGAAGGAACTTGTTTTAAGGCTGCAGCATGAAATACAAAATCAGCATCAGTGAAGCAAACATCTAAGGCACCTTTCTCTCTTATATCTCCAATATAAAACTCGAGTCGATTATTTGAAAGTTCATTACGCATTTCATCTTGCTTATTTTCATCACGAGAAAAAATTCTTATTTTATTTACATCAGTATCTAATAACTTCTTTACTAATGTTTTTCCAAAAGATCCTGTACCACCTGTTACAACTATGGTTTTGTTATTAAGTATTTCTTTATTTTGAAGCATTATTAAACGAATTATATGTTGTTGAAATGTTTTTTAAAAAGGAGGGAGAATATGTTTGCTTAAGGTCATTTGTGGTATTATCACCTATTGCCTTAATGAGATTATGAAGACTATTAACACTAATTTTCACCGTCTCTGGATTAATTAGTTCAATGTTTTTATTGTTTTCAAATAAGTTTTCAATTAATTTAATTAGATCATCAATAAAAAGAATTTCTAATTCCTTTTCAGGGTCATTTATGATTGATTCAATTTTATTTACATTATTATAGCAAAATGTACTTATAACAGAAACATTGTTAGGTTTTGCGCCTGGACCAAATATGCCAGGAGTCCTAATTATAAAAGATTGGTTTTTATTAACGAATTCTTCTTTACTAAATAGATATTCATTATAACGTTTAGTAAATCCATATAAATCATTTCTATGAAAATGAATTGAAGAAAAATATATTAATTTTTTATTTTCATAGTTACACAAGGTACTATAAAGTTGGAATGAGAAATCAATGTTTATTTTATAAAAATCACTTTCATTATGGGATCTTGTTACTCCAATTGTATGAATTATGATATCTGATTCATTTACTGAATTTTCTAACTCTTCATATGGAGTTGTTACACCAGCACAGTTAACTATATATTTATTATCAAGGTATTTAAATAAACTTGAACCTATGAAACCATTTGAACCTAACAGTAAAATTTTTAAATTATTCATTCTCACTTATTAATTTTAATCTATTAAAATGAAAAAAACAAAGTCCTGTAAAGCAAGAATGAAAAATTATAAATGCAGAAATTTCAGGTGTATACAATGCTAATCCTTCAATAAACATTACAATGCCAACTGAAATTACATAAAAAGCGAGTGCTTGGATATTTTTAGTAAATTTTTTATTAAAATATTTAATAGCTTTATAAATTGGATAAAACCATAAAATAATAAAGAAAATACTTCCCAAAACACCTAATTCGCCGATTATATGAGGCCAGTATGTGTCAAATAAATCATGACCTTCTCCTTCTAAAACTCGCTCAGGTGATAATGGTTCAATTAAATAAATATTATAATCATAATAAACTTTACTATATCCATTATACAAACTAGGTAAACTACCAAAAGTGCCTGTTCCAGTACCAAATGGGAAATGATCTGTTGCAATTTTAAAAGCTGCATTATACATGGCAATTCTAACATGCTCTTCGCCTGCCTCAGAAACATAGTCAATGTTTTTTGTAATATTATCAAGAAGTGCGTTCCTCATGAAAAAGGCTGCACTTATAAAAAAAGTTATAAAAACAGCAGATTGTACAATTTTTTGTTTTAGTGAACCTTTTGAAAAAAAATAAATAAACCAAATTATACAATTTGATAAAATTGACTTCTTCATTATGGTTATAAAAATAAAAAATGAAAAAATGCTAGCTAATATAATATATATATTTTTATTTGTTTTCAAATACAATACTAAACACAAAATGGAAGATAAGTTTAAAACGGTACCGTATGCACCCAATTCTCTAAAAACTCCAATATAGTTTGTATTTATTAATTGGCCGGTAAATAAACTTGAAATTATAGTAATCAAAGATAGTGGTAGAAAAATAAAAATTAGGATATTAAAAATTTTAAAAATATTTTCTATTTTACTTTTTGTATTTGAAGATAATAAATATACAAATGAAAATAAAAATGTAAAGAAGAATCCCATCAAATAATTTATAATTGATACATTATTTGTGTTGAAGAATAATATTATTATGTATAAAATATTTAAACTTAAAAATAAAATGTAATGCTTCTCATAATGAAAAATTTTAGATCCAGTAACATACCAATTATATGATACAATTAATAATAATAATAAATGTTTTAAGCCCCCAGGAAATGAGGGTAATAATAATAAAATTAATTTATCAATTAACAATAATAACAACGTAATAAATACTAATCTACTTTTCAAAACTATTTATTAGTTATATTATTTATATAAGGTATTAGAATATTATTAACTATATTAGTCCAAATAAATTCATGCATGCCAGATTGAATATTTATTGTTTTAAAACTTTGTCTTTTTTTATAAATCACTTTTAAGCCTTCCTCAATGTCTAAAATACCATCATTGATTAAAATTCCATTTGTATTGTTAATCAATTGTGAATTTTCAAAGGTATTAGTGGCTATTGTTATAAGGCCATTTGAAAGATACTCAAATGTTTTTGTTGGTGGTTGATAATTAAAAAAATCATTTATAGGTATATAACTAAATCCAACAGTACTATTATTATAAAATGATTGTAAATCAGATCCTCTTAATTCACCATGAAATTTTATTACTTTTTCTAATTTAGTTAAAATAATACATCGTTTTAACTCAGCTAATTCTTTAATGGTTCCATATCCGATTATATTATAACATACATTTCGAGGGTTATTGAGTTTTTTATAAAAATTTGCAAATCCAAAAACTGTATTGGAAATATTTCTGTTATTTAAAGTGCCAATATATAAAATATTAAAGTTATTGTAGGATTTTGATAATTTCTCGAAACTTGGACAACCAAGTGGTACAACAAAAGATCTTCTTGGAAGATTAAGATACTTTTTTAGTCCTTTTGAAATTACAGTAATGTTCTTAAAAAAATTGATCTCAAAAGTAAGTATGGCATTAAATAAAAACCTCTTATATTTTTCTTTGAAAATAAAACTTGTTCTAACATCAACAAAGATAGTATTATGAAAAAACCAGCTCGACAATGAACATCCAATAAAATAGTTTATCATACAAATATCATAATGAGCATCTGTATTTAATTCTTTCATTGCTTTAAATAGTGCGAGCTTTCTTCCTAAAGAACTTTTTTTAGGCTTAATATGTATAGCTTCAACTTTGTTTGAAATATAATAATTTTTATCTTCCGAAATTCCTAAATAAGTTACTTCGTAGTTTAATGATAATATTTCACAATATTGTAATGTGCCTACATGGGAACCCAATTGTCCAGGACTTATTATTAATATTTTTTTCAAATGAAATCTAAAAAATTATTTTTTAGTTCTATGAAGCATTTGTTTTTAGAATAATTTTCACTAACCGTTAAAAAACCATTATTTGCAACTTCTTCTCTTAAAGTTGGATTTTCAATTAATTTGGAAATATTTGAAATCCATTCATTAGTATTGTTGCATAGAAAACCATTTTTTGAATTTATTACTAACTCAGAAACCGTACCTATATTAGAAGATATTGATGCAACAGAAGCGCTCATGTAAATTTTTGCTTTCAACAAACCTCTACCACAAGATAAATCGTTTTGAAATAGTGGAAAAATACCAATATCAAAATTCTTAACTTCTTTTATCATTAATTTTTCATCATAAAATTTTACAATTTCAATTTTAATTTTTTCGAAATTTGGTATCTTTTGTAAATCGAAACCTGCTCCTACAATTCTAAAAACAACATTTTTATATACTTCACCAATATATTCTAAAGCGTCGTATATAGAATACAAATAAAATAATGTATCCGGACTACCAACCCATCCAATTACAATTTTATTATCAATTCTAGTTTTTATACTAGTGGTGAACTTCTCAACCTGCGTTGGACCATTTAAAATAAACGAATTCGAATTATATTTTTTAACATATGTCAACAGGAACGTATTGTCGCATGAAACATAATCAACAGTTTTAATAATTTTCAGAAATGTATCTTTTCCCATAATATAATCCACCCAAACTGCATCATCAAAATCATACAGAACTTTTCCTCTAAACTTAGATTTTATTTTATTTAAAAAATCGGGTTTAATATATTTTATAATTATTATTGCATCGTATTTCTGACATAATAATAAAAAATATTTTGACATGATAATTTCAAATATTGCATTTAATTTATTAAAAAATAATGCAAGTAGAGAAATTTTATTTACAAATAACCAAGTTGAAATTGCAGTTAAATTTTTACTAAATAAATTGAAATAAATTGGTTCAAAATCGTATTTTAAATATTCATCTTTAAAAGTGGTTGCTCTTACAATAGCACTTGGTGAATTATTGAAAATAAGATAACATATTTTCTTAGAAGTCATAATATTTATTTGATTGCAATTATTCTTGTATCGCGCCAGATTCTTTTTTCATGCGTTTCAGGATTCAAGATACATATTTCCGTAAAACCGATTTTTGTTAGGATTTCTTTCATGTAATTACCTGACCAACCAAATGCATATGGTCTGTATGTTTCTTTTTGTTTTATTTGCTCTAAGTCAAATGCATAAATCCCTCTAACTGCTTCAATATAATCTTCGGAATTTTTTCTATTAACAATAATTTTTGCGCATTTTTCTATATCTGGAAATTCAAGTTCAAGTTTACCGCCTAATTTTAATAGGTCATATGCATCTTTAAAAAAAATATCTGATTCCCATAGATTTAAATAACTTATGGAATGAATCATATAAATTTGATCTACAGAACTATTATTAAAATGTTTTTTTAAATTAATAAAATCGCAGCATATATCAGTTCTTACCGAATTATCAATGTCTACGTTTATCCATCCATCTCTATATTCTCTACCGCATCCTAAGTTTAAATTAACCTTATTGATACAATTTTGGTTTTTACGTTTTAAAAAAAATAAAATAGATTTAATATAACTTTTTGTTTTTTGAAACAAGTTCTGAAATTTTTTCATAAATATTAGTAACTTCTTTGAATTTTAAAATTTTAGCCAACAAAATATAAAATATAAGTGAAAATAAACAAAGGAATAAAATCATAAAATCATCTGGTTGAATAATTTTGACTATTAATAACATTATTATTCCAATTATAATTGACAACATAA
>JACCDS011089661.1_pt1 | contig 12963 bp, 10 predicted proteins | sample 7446441 | NCBI WGS metagenome assembly JACCDS01 (sample SAMN15323445, study PRJNA562643) | freshwater metagenome | isolation source: river surface water | place: USA:Blue River Watershed | collected 2017-08-17
AAAGTGCTAGTGCTAAGTGGTGAGCCCTTGCGTGAACCCATTGCCGCACATGGTCCCTTTGTGATGAATACCCGACAAGAATTGGTGCAAGCATTCAATGATTTCAACGAAGGAAAATTCGGATTTTTGGAAGATTAAATAAAAATTGCCCTTTTTAAAACTAAGAAATCTTATTAATTGTTTACTATCATATGTCGATGGACTTTCAATCTCGTTTTGATAAAATCAACCAATCTTTAGCTCCTTACCGTGAGCAAATCGTTAATCATCCGGTGTATAAGATGATTCACACGGTGGACGATGTTCGCATTTTTATGAAATACCACGTGTATGCGGTGTGGGATTTTATGTCGCTTTTAAAAGCACTTCAACGAAACCTAACACGTGTTGAGTTGCCTTGGTTTCCTGTAGGAGAAGCTGAAACCCGATTTTTAATAAATGAAATTGTGGTGGGAGAAGAATCCGATGTCGATCAACACGGTGTTCGAATGTCGCATTTTGAACTCTATCAAAAAGCCATGATTGAGATGGGTGCGGATGTGAAACCTATCAATGATTTTATATGGGCATTGAAGTCAAAATGTGCAAATAATCCATTCAATTTGGATATTTTAAATACTTGTTTCGATGAGGCCAATACTCCTTCAGAAGCACGTCAGTTTGTGAGTTATACCTTTGAAACCATCTTGACCGGTGAGGCCTATTTACAAGCATCTACATTTACTTTTGGACGCGAAGATTTGATTCCTAATATGTTTATGTCGATTATTGGTGATTTGAACGCAGAGCTTCCCAGTCAGGTAGAAACCTTCAAATATTATTTGGATAGACACATAGAGGTGGATGGCGACCATCATTCGCATTTAGCTTTGGCAATGACTGCTCAATTGTGCGGTAATGAGGAAGAAAAATGGAATAAAGCAGAGCAATGGGCAGTAGAAAGTTTAAAGCGTAGAATTGAGCTGTGGAATGGTGTAATGCGCGAAATTTCCTCGAAGTAAACGTTTGTTGCTTGGCAGTTTGAAGTACTTGGCAGTTTGAAATACTGCTATTAAAGTGATTTAGTCAATTTCATTGATTAAATCAACGTCAAAAGCAATAATAAACCCAATTGCAATCCAAATATTACGATTCCAAATCCGATACCTCTTTTTCCGGCTTTCAACAGTTTGGAGAAGCTTACTTTTAAGCCAATCGCCGCCATGGCGATGGTCAAAATAATTTTACCTACATATTCTAAGTCTTTGATGCTGGATTTTGGAATTTCAATCATTGAAACCAAAATGGTTACCAAAATGAATCCAATTAAGTACCAAGGAAGCTTGAAATAATCTTTCCAGTTTCCTGCACTGTTGCGATTAACAAGGTAATTCATGAAAATGAGTCCGGGAGTCAGCAGTGCGACACGAGCCAGTTTTACAGTAATTGCGGCATCTCCGGCTTCTTTACCGATAGTAAAACCTGCACCGGCCACGTTTCCAACGGAGTGCAAACTTCCCCCGACCAAAAGACCAATTTTAGAAGCACTGAAATCGGATTTAAGTAGGATTATGGGTAAAATTAGCATTCCCAAAGTCCCCAATAAATTCACCACAGCCATCGCGATGGCAACATCTTCTTTTTCTTTGTTTTTGAGGGATGGGGATAGTGCTGCGATGGCACTTGAACCGCAGATGGCGGTTCCAAATCCCACAAGAATACCGGTATTTGCAGGACAGTTAAATCGTTGAGATAAGTAATAAGTGGCACTAAGAACTATAAAAACGATGACAGCCAATCCGACAAAACTGCTAGCTCCGAGATGGGCAATTTCGGTATAGTTTATGCCCACGGCTAAAAACAAAATGGAGAATTCAAGCATTTTAGCTGAGGTGTAGCCGATTCCCGAGTCGAGATTGCTGGGTAATGTGATGGAATTGCTGACCATCATTCCCAAGATCAGAGCAATGATAATTCCGTTGATATAACTGGGAGTATACTTTTCAAGAAACATTGATAGTAAACCCAAAGCAATTGAAAAAATGACCCCTCTCCAATTTGATTTCAAATCCATAGTGCAAATATGGTGAAAATGTTCAGGTTTCACGGTGATTGAAGTTACAATGGGAGACTTAGATTTTGTTTGTTGGCAACCAATTATCTATCTGATTGTATTTTGAATTGATTTATTTAGAGTGAAATTATCGAAAGAAAAATCGAGGAAATGTTTAAGTATTTGAACTGTTTAAGTGCTTAATGTTAAACAAAAGGACTTTGTGTCGGATTTATGACAATTTTTAGTTAACTATTTAGTGGCCCGCGCGTTAATTTGTGGTGATAAAAATATTTAACATGAAGATAAAAGCACTTTTTACTTTGTTTGCTTTGATAGCAACTTCTTCGTTATCTGCTCAGTTAGTAGATAGCTCTTGGGTGACGTGTTTTACCAATGTGTACAAACCCAAATTCAATATCTCCGGTTCCAAGATTGATACCTGTGCCAAAAGTGTGGATGTGAAAGTTACCTATTCGGGTAAACCTTATTACATTTATTGGAATGATGGTTATTCTGCGGCAGACAGATCGTTTTATTATAGCGGGCAATATCAACTTTATCTATTGGATTCATCAGGATGTTTAGATACAAGTATTGTGTTAACCGTTCAATTGGGAGAGCAATATATTTCAGCTTACGCTGAGAATGGATTGACTACCATTGATATCTGTCAAGGAAATACTGCAACTCTTTATGCTTATTCTACGTCGGAAGTGGTTTGGAATACTGGAGAAAAACAAAATACGATTTATGTTTCTAAATCTGGCAAATATTGGGCAAAGACTTCATCAAACTCCAAATGCCAAGCGATTTCTGATACGGTTTATGTGAATGTCATAAATACAAATCCTGTAACTATCAAGTACACGGGTGATACGGTAATTTGTTACGGCGATTCTATTTTATTGGAATCAAATCTAACTGATTCTAGTGCTTATTGGTATCCATATTATCAACAAGGTAAGAACATTTATGCGAAATATGCCGGTCAATATTTCGTGTATTCCAAAGATCCGAAGGCGGGTTGTTATGTAAAATCAAATACAATAAATGTTGTTGTTAACATGCCGAGACAAATGAATTTGTGTATGGTAACAGTAGACAGTGCGTCGGGTAAAAATAAGTTGATGTGGAAATCCGTAAATTGGGCAACCCAATACAAATTGTATCGTGAATCAAATGTGGCAGGTGAATATGATTTAATTGCCGATTTGAAAGGAGCTGGAAATGACTTTTTTATCGATACTACGTCCAAACCGAGAACTCGTCCATACAGCTATTATATTGATGCGGTGGATTCATGTGGAAATGTAGCGCAAGAAAACAGATGGTCTATGCACACCACATTGCATTTAACAGCAAACTTGGGTGTTAGCGGTGAAAATAACTTGAATTGGAGCGATTATTTTGGTATCTATCCAATAAATACATACAATATCTACAGAAGCAACAACGGTGGCTCTTTTACCAAAATTGCTTCCGTTTCTGCAACCGTTAAATCCTATTCTGATTTTGAACCTCCCAAAGGTTCCAACAGATATTACATCGGTATTGATGGTTTTAATTCTTGTACTTCATCAAGTAACAACATTATCAATTCGAATATGGTAGCCTTTGGTATATTGTCGAATGATGAATTGCAAAAACAGAATATTCGTTTGCAGCCGAATCCTACTAATGGACAGTTTACGGTTGAAGGAATTGCCGGTATCGGTGCAAAATTTAACATAATGGATTTACAGGGTAGAGTATTGATGGAAAGTGCATTAATGGAGTCAAATACCGTTGATATTTCATTCCTGCCTACTGGAATGTATTTTGTGAATTTCGAAAACGGACAATCGTTGAAGTTAATTAAGAATTAATAATCAATTCTCTTTTATATAGTACATTCAGCCCTGCTATGAAATTGTTAACGCAATTCAATAGCAGGGCTGAATTGTTTTATACGATTTAACTGCTGTTTGGAGCCAAACAATTTTATTAAAAAGGTGTTTGTTTTACATGGATTCTCAAGATTTATCAAGTCAACCACTGTCAGATGAACAAATAGATCGGATCATTGAAATGGCTTGGGAGGATAGAACTCCATTTGAAGCTATTTTTGTCCAATTTGGTTTGAAAGAAACCCAAGTCATTGCTTTGATGAGAAAAACTCTGAAACGATCTAGTTTCATTCTGTGGAGAGATCGTGTTACCTCAGGGGTAAGTCAGAAATACGCAAAATTGAGAAACCCGGAAATTAACCGATTTAAATGCAATCGTCAACGGGCCATTTCCAATAATAAAATTTCAAAACGATAGTCGGAAAAATTACCCTTTGTCAATTCAATACCGCTGCACTCAATTCAACAACTCTGAAATCAATTCAATACCTCTGAAATTTCAGTAATAACCGACTGCGATTCGGGTAGTTTGGTAAATAACATCCAAACATGAAACATCTGTGGATATTCATGGAAATGTAGTTTTGTAGTAATCAAATTTTCTGAATTTAACGGTTCTAAATACTCTTGGTAATTAGATTTGAACAATTTAGAATCCGCCCAGAATAAATCATGTGTCCCAATAAATAGGGCAATTTCGGTATGGTTCAAATATGGGCCGTACAGGGGACTAACGATAGGATTCCTTAATTCTGTTTCGCTGGGATTCTTCTTGCCTATATAGGCTTGAGCGCACATTTGAAGAACTTCAAACGACAAAATTTGATCATATTTGGCTACCGGTTTCGAATCCGGGTTTTTCATCCCCAGGTCAAGCCAAGGGGATAATAGAATTAATTTATTCGGATGTTTAATGGGTAATTCATTTAATTCAACAGCTTCATTACGTTGTTGAATTAGCTGGGCGTAGCCAAGTGCAAGTCCACCTCCTGCGGAATCCCCCATGAAAACTATTTCACAATCAGGATAAGCACTTACCATCCAAGTATAAAGCTCATTCATGAATGCATAAAGCTCTTTATATGTTGCATCTGGACTTAAGGGATAATCAGGAACAACAACAATGCCATTGGTTTTTACAATGATTTCTTGAATGAAATCCCAATGAACCAAACTCAAATTGGCCACATAACCACCTCCATGAAGATATAGAATGACTTGTTTTTTTGCTGCTTTGGGCTTGATTGTCCAAACTTTACGCCCTTGAAAAATCAACGTGTTCACTTCCTTTTTTGAATGAATAAATGCAGGAGGATTGTACGCTATTTTTGGATAAGCACCTGTTTCAACTAACTTTTCAATGCCGAATTTTAATCCCACAAATTCACTTGAACCTTTCATGATTTTAGCCGCTGTACTGATAGCAGTATCATGAACATATTCTAAAATTGCTTTTTCGTTGGAATCCAAGGAGTTGTGCATGATTTTTTGGGATATAGGTTGTGTCGAATCCGGCAATTGTGGATGTATGAAATTATGCAAATTGAAATGGGCTGATAATGTTGATTTGGCAAAAAATGCCATTAAACTGAAAGCATAAATTCGAATCACTTTGCGATAATATCGAATAAAAATGGTGATTTACATTTTATTCGATGATAGGGTAAACAAATGCTATGAATTCATTTTTACTCTATGGTGTTTCTCAACCAAGATTTTTATTATATTCATATTGTTGTGCTGCGAATTCTCAACATAAATCAGTTTTTTGACGGTTTTATTACCTCAACACAGATAGAATTTAGTTAGTTCTTATTAATTTCCAGTCTCATTTCATTTTCTATTTCCTATGCACATTCCAGTACTTATTTCCGATTTGACGTTGATTTTAGGCATTGCCGGAGTAGTGACCTTGTTTTTTAAGAAGATCAAGCAACCCGTAGTGTTAGGTTATATTCTTTCGGGACTGTTGGTTGGACCCAATTTGCAATTCTTTCCAAGTGTTGTCGATATTGGAAACATAAAAATTTGGGGTGAATTGGGCGTGATTTTTCTTCTATTTGCTTTGGGATTGGAATTTAGCTTTAAAAAAGTACTCGATCTTGGCGCCGCTCCAGTAATTACCGGAATAATTGAACTTTTGGCCATGATGGGCTTGGGAATCGGGCTGGGTAATTTATTGGGCTGGTCGAGGATGGACGCCATCTTTCTAGGTGGAATCATCGCTATATCTTCAACTACCATTATTTTCAGAGCATTCGATGAATTAGGATTGAAAACCAAGTCCTTTACGAAAATGGTTCTGGGCGTGCTCATTATCGAAGATTTATTCGCTGTTTTATTGATGGTAATGCTCAGTACTATGGCCGTTTCTCAGCAAATTGAAGGTTGGGAGCTCATAATGTCGTTGTCAAAATTGGTTTTCTTTCTACTTGCTTGGTTTTTAACGGGGATATTCGTGTTGCCTACCTTGTTTAAGCGAACCAATCAACATTTAAATTCTGAAACACTCATGGTGGTTTCTATTGCTTTGTGTTTTGCTATGGTGGTTGCGGCTTCTTCCTTGGGCTTTTCTCCAGCATTAGGTGCTTTTGCTATGGGATCTTTGTTGGCGGAAACGGTTTTTGCGGAAAAAATTGAATCCACTATTAAGCCAGTAAAAAACCTGTTCGGTGCTATTTTCTTTGTGTCTGTGGGGATGTTGATCGAGCCCACCATATTGGTAAATTATGGTTGGGAAGTCGTGATTTTAACCCTAGCGGTTGTTTTGGGTAAAACCTTGTTTATAACATTGGGGTCGCTCATTTCAGGTAAACCACTTCATCAATCACTAGAGGCCGGCACTTCAATGGCCCAAATTGGTGAGTTTTCTTTCATTATTGCAACTCTAGGACTAACGCTCAATGTGATCAGTCCGCAATTATATCCAATTGCAGTTGGGGTTTCAGTAATTACTACATTTTTAACTCCTTACATGATGAAAACGCCGGATACTATTTTTTACGTTTTGGAAAAATGGTTGCCCGATTCTTGGAATGCGCGATTGGAAAATTATGCCGCCGGTTCTCAACATATTGGAGCAGAAAGCAAATGGAAGAAAGTGGTAAAATTCTATACACAGGTTATATCCATCAACCTAGCAGTAATTATAGCAATAATGTTGCTAATGTATTTTGTAGTTATGCCTAATGTTCCAAAGCTATTTTTGATCTTACAGGAATTTACGGGTATAAATAAAACCATATACACTTGGTTAAATTCAGATGTTATTGGTCAAATAATCGCCTTCATTGGATTTATCATGATGATGCCCTTTCTATGGGCACTGGTTGCAAAACAAATGAGAAATTACTCAGGGGCGGCACTATGGATGAATGAAGAATATAGTCGGGGACCATTATTTATGCTTGAATTACTTCGCGTATTGGTAGCTTTGGTAGTGATATTTATCTATTTGAGCTTTGTTTATTACAACTTATGGTCACTCATTTTTACAATGGGTGTGGCATTAATTTTGGTGTTTGTTTTTAGAAATCGCTTGCAATTGTTCTATGGGAAATTAGAGTTGCATTTTTTGCAAAACCTCAATGAAAAAGAAATTCTCGAGCAACAAAAACGCAGAAGTCATCTTTCTCCTTGGGATGGCCATTTAGCAACCTATACAATCCCTGTAAATGCCCCCTGTTTAGGTAAAACCTTAGAGCAATTGTCATGGCGAGAAACGTATGGCGTCAATGTTGCTTATATAGAACGCGGAACACGTTTGATTTTCCCACCCAGTAAAGATCAAGTGATCTATCCCTATGATTTGTTAGGGATAATTGGTACCGATGTACAATTGAAACGGTTCATTGAAAATTTGCACCAATCCAATTTGGATTCTGAATTGAATAATTTTGAACACCGTAAATTATCCCCCGAAAAAGAAGAAATTGATTTACAAAAATTTATTGTAAGTCCCAAAAATGAGTTGCGTGGACAAACCATTCGCGATTCTAAAATTCGGGAAAGAACCGAAGGGCTGGTTGTAGGAATTGAGCGCGGGAATGAACGAATTCTCAACCCGGCATCGGATCTTGAATTTCAGTGCGATGATGTTGTCTGGATTGTTGGGAATAAATCAAAAATTAACTCATTTTAGTAAGTTGGCCATTTTTTTGGCAATGAATCCCGCTGCAAATTTGGGATGCAATCGATAGATGAAATCCATGAATTTAGAATCATTTCCCACACAAGCGCGAAATGCTTTGCGCTCCATAGCTTCGATAATTTGACGAGATGCTTCAGAAGCGGGTAAGGTTTTGTACTGTTTCTGTGAAGCATCCATTTTCGAAAGATCCATTTTAATGCCAGAATTTTCAGTAATGTTAGTAGCGATGGCCCCTGGAAATATTACGGTTACACCAACGGATGTGCCCTTTAATTCTGAATTTAATCCTTCCGTAAAGAGTTTAACCGCGGCTTTGCTTGCGCCATATACCGTTTGACCAGGAACCGGTAAAAAGCCCCCCATTGACGATATATTAACAATGTGAGCTTCACTTTGCTTTAACAAATAGGGTAGAAAGGTTTTGGTCATATACACCACACCATAAAAATTCACGTTCATCACGCGGTCTATGGCATCGTAAGTGAGGTCGTTGATTTTTACGAATGGCTGAATGATTCCCGCATTGTTTATCAAACCATCTATGCTGCCATGGATTTTCAAAATGGCTTCCGGTAATTGTTCTACATGCGTACGATCTGCAATGTTTACCGTATGTAACGATAGATTTTTGCCCGATTCGCCACTTGCGGTTTTGGTTTCGATTAATGCGTTATTGTTCAGATCGATAGCCGCAACTCGTGCACCTTTTTTTAGTAATTGAAGTACCAATTCACGGCCCATTCCGCTGCCGCCGCCGGTTACAATGATTGTTTTGTTTTGGGGATTCATATAAAAGTATATTAGCTTTTTGCGTTTGTCATTCGTTCTTTTTGTTATTCAGACATCAATGGCAATAGACGCAGCTATTATATTACCTTTTGTCTGATGTTTAATTTCCCATTTGAGGGATTTCTTTGCCTGCCTTCATGGTTTCAATTCCCTCGGCCGTAAGATGTTTGATTATTTTTTTGTAAGGAACTTGAATATCGACATAACCCATGGCATACGGCCCAATTTCATAAGGACAATATGAAAAAGTTACGCCAAAGTTGTCGAATGTTAAATTATTGGTCAAAAGGTCGGATTCAGCAACTGTCCAAGGTGATTCTTTGTATTGTTTTTTGAACTCTTTTGAAATTAATTTAACGATTTCATTGTCTGAAGCAGGTTTGAAAAAGTGATGGTAGTTTGCTTGTTCTCCTGTGTTATTGTTGAGAATATAGAAACTATGATAGGAGTTGGGGTGAGCAGCGCCGCCCCAATATTCGGCATACATATTATGGATCCAAATATAATTGCCAATTACCGGTCCTGGAGATAAGTAAAATTCAATATTGGCCATCGATTCACGAGCAACAGAATCCATCCATTCGCATAATCCTTGATAATCATTGCTGAAATCTTTAGCGAATTGACCATTGTGGAAATTGGGAGCGGTTAATTGATTGAATTGATTTACAACGTGGGTGTCATTTTGATTATCATGAAAGAATTGCTTGCAGATAATCTGTTCAAAAGTAAGTGTACAGGGTATTGTGTCGAACATGGCAAAGAAACTATCCTGAGCAAATTTGGTAGAATCGTAATTGTCTGACCGATTTACCTTGTAACTCTCTTGGATTTGTTCAAATTCAAAGTTTCCCAATCGGATTATTTTGGATTTTGGATTGGATTCCGAATCGGTTGGTTCTGTTTGCGCATTTAAATTTCCAAAGAATAAACATCCCTCGAAAAAGCTCAAAGAAATAAAGATGATTTTGTTAATAGTACGATATATGGAGGTGTTTTTCATGCTCAAAAATTGCAGCTGGTTTGTTTTTGGATTGTACAAGTTGTTCGAGTTGAATTTGTTTTTTAACATAGTAAAGTTACATGAATTTCAATTATTTTTTTAGGTTTTCGGTGGAATTGCTTTTTCAAGTGACTAAATTCGTGTTAACCGTGAAAAACGTTCGAGAATTTGACTCCTTTACTTGGGTGGATTATTCAAATCCCAAAGATGATGAAATTTTAAGTTTCACTCAAACCTATCCACTGAATGCTTTCTTAATTGAGGATATTACACAACATGGACACAATCCCAAATTTGAAAGACACCCGGAGTTTAATTTCTTGATCTTGAGGGCGTATTCTGGTGAATCGCTGCGCAATACCAGTGACATTCCGTCAATTACTGGAAAGATTTCCTTGTTGATTACAGAGAATAAGTTGGTGAGTTTTCATCGGGTAGATTTTGATTTTTTACAGCTTGAGCCATTGCCAAAATTTGAATCCATTCACCATGCAGTGTGGTATGTGTTTTCCCATGCTATTGGAACTTTTAATCATCCTTTAGAACAGCTTTCTCAGCGAATTGATACATTGGAAGAAAACATCCTACTCAGAAATCCAGATCGAATTCCCTTACAAAGATTGTATTATACCAAATTGCAATCCCGTAAAATCAAGCGATTGCTTCAATTAAATAGCGAAGTGTTTGATGAGTTATCGCGTGAATTACCCGGCGTTGCTCAAACCAATGATATAAAAGATCGTTTATCTCGAATGATATTGGATTTTGAAGATGTATTAGAAAATACCATGAGTTTGATGAATACATTTATCAGTCTTAATGGTAAAAAAAATAATGATGTAATGCGATTGTTAACGGTTATTTCTATGTTTTTTATGCCTTTAACATTCTTGGTAGGTGTTTATGGAATGAATTTTGAAAACATGCCAGAACTCCAATGGAAATATGGGTACATCGCTGTTTGGATAGTGATGCTGTTGACGGTTATTTGGATTTTTTGGTGGTTTCGTCGTAAAAAGATCCTGTAACGATATGGGTTCTATTGAACTTTAATAATTGCTCGTAACAGCGCTGCAACTAGATAGTTAATAGATACGAGCTACAAAGGTTGCAATGGACTATTCTCTACATTGAATTCTGGAATCTCAGTTGAAATGGCATCCATGATTTCGGATTTGAGTTTATCTAAAATTCCTTTTTTTACAAAATGCTTGTGTGTCAACAATCCCACAGAACGATAGGGTACGGGTTCCTTGAAAAAACGGATTTTCGATTCTTCATCGTGAGATGTATTTTGAGCAGCCAAATACGGGAGCAAAGTAGCCGCATCATTGTGTTTTACAAAACGCAATAAACTATCAATGGATCCAGCATTGTATTTGAAATTAAAATGCCGATTCCAGTGTTTCTCATGAAAATCACACAATTCCAACACCTGTGCACGCATACAGTGTCCTTCTTCCAATAGACACAAGCGACTCAAATCGACTTCTTTCGCTGAAATACTCTGTGAATTCGAAACTTGTGATGCCATGTCGAAATAAACAAAGGGTTCATTATACAGTGGAAATTCAAGGAGGTCTTTGTCTTTTATCGGGATGGAAACAATTCCAATATCCAAGGTTCGCTGTTTTAAGTTCCGGATAATTTCAGCGGTTTGTTCTTCTTTAACTTGGATTCTCAATTGTGGGTATTTAGCTGCAAATTGTGTAATGAACAATGGAATTAAATACGGTGCAATTGTGGGAATAACTGAAATGCTGATCTCTCCTTTGATTTCTCCCTTGATTTCTTTAACTATTTCATCTAAATTGCCTATCTCTTTGCTGATAATCTGAATTTGTGTTATTAGCTGTACCCCTTCCGAAGTGATTTCCAGCGGTTTTTTCTTTCGATCAAAAATTAATATTCCCAATTCTTCTTCCAATTTGGAAATCATAGTGCTTAAAGTTGATTGAGTAATATGACAGCGGTCGGCTGCGGTTTCAAAATGTCGAGTATCGGCCAGTGCCAAAACATATTCAAACTGTTGAATGTTCATTGTATAGAGATATCAATATGGATGTTTTGTTTTTCGGGGGATGGGGGATGTCAATTCGGGATATCCACTGAATTTGAACAACGATTTACATCCTCAGATACAAAAATAAATAATTTATTTAATATTGAAAATATCAATATGGGTATTGAAAATATAGTTTTTGTAAATATTTATTGATGGATAAATTTGTTCCATAAATTAAGTTAAACCAATCATAAACTACCATGAAAAGAGTATTATTGATGGCATCTTTGTTGGCTTCATTGAAGCTAGGTGCACAAACTCCAGGAGAAATGCAGAGCAAGGGTGGATGTCCATTCCATTTTGGCTCTTCAAGTTCTGCCAAAAACCCACACGGTGATTCCAAATCAGGTGTGAATCCACATGCAAACGGTGTAAATCCACATGCAAGTGGACCTAATGCAGACTACAAAGCGGGCGAATATGCTTCCCCAGCCGATGAGAACACTACTAGTTCATTGAGAAACAATCGTTCCGTTCGCAATGGTCAAACCAATCGCGATTGGTGGCCAAATCAATTGGATTTGAGTGTATTACGTCAAAATTCAGAATTGTCGAATCCTATGGGTCCGAACTTCAATTACCGCAAAGAATTCAATTCGTTGGACTACAACGCGGTTAAAAACGATATAAAAATGGTTTTAACCCAGTCGCAAGATTGGTGGCCAGCTGATTTCGGAAATTACGGTCCGTTGTTTATTCGTATGGCTTGGCACAGTGCAGGTACATACCGCACCGGAGATGGACGTGGTGGTTCTCGTGAGGGACAACAGCGTTTTGCTCCTTTAAATTCTTGGCCGGATAACGGAAACTTAGACAAAGCCAGAAGATTATTGTGGCCCGTTAAGCAAAAGTATGGTTCTAAGATTTCTTGGGCCGACTTGATGATTTTAGCAGGTAACGTATCATTAGAAACGATGGGTTTCAAAACGGCAGGTTTTAGTGGTGGTCGTGAAGATGTATGGGAACCTGCTTCTAGTGTTTACTGGGGTCCAGAATCCAAATTCATGGAAGATAAACGTTACAAAGGCGACAGAG
>JACCDS010098115.1_pt1 | contig 12959 bp, 11 predicted proteins | sample 7446441 | NCBI WGS metagenome assembly JACCDS01 (sample SAMN15323445, study PRJNA562643) | freshwater metagenome | isolation source: river surface water | place: USA:Blue River Watershed | collected 2017-08-17
CGTCGATGTCCCAGAAGCCGTCGGTGTAATTGCTGCCGAGAACGGCCGAGATGCCCTTGTAGGACCAGTTGATCTGGGTGCGGCCCTTCCAACGGAGGTAGCCGTTGTCGGAACCGGTGCCTTCGGGGGTGGGCTGGTTGACCAGCTGGTCGAAGGTGCCGCCGGCGGCGGTGCGCTGCAGGTAGCTGGAGTATTGGCTCCAGGAGGTGCCGAACTCGAAGCGGCCGAAGTTGTCGGTGCGCTTGTTGTAGGTGAGGGAGTAGTCGAAGCCGGAGACCTTGGTTTCGCCGATGTTGAAGAACACGGAATTCACGCCGCGGATGGTGCCGTCGGGGAAGAGCGTGACGCTTTCGCCCGGGAGGAGACCGCCCGGAGCGGAACCGGCGGCGCCGCCGGGGATGCGGCCGAAGGCGCGGTTGACGGTGTCCTGGTAGTTGTTCGTGACGGTGCCCTTGCGGTTGATTTCCCAGTAGTCGACGCCGATGGTCAGGCCCTTGAGGGCGGCGAACTGCGGGGACCAGACGATACCGGTGTTGAGGTACTTGGTCTTTTCGGGCTGGAGGCGGCGGTTGCCGGCGACGGTGACGTCCTGCTCGGGCTCATTGGTGCGCGTGATCGGATTGATGATCGGCGTGAGGCCGGCGGTGGGCGAGGAGTAGAGCTCGTACAGGGACGGCTGGCGGAAGCCCTTGGACCAGGAGGCGCGGACGGTGAGGCTCTGGTCGATGGGCTGCCAGCGGAGGCCGACCTTCGGGACGGTGGTCTTCTGCTTTTCGGTCATGAAATTCTCATGGCGGACGGCGAGGGTGGAGCTGAGGTCGTAGAAGCCGGGGGCGTTCTTGACGACGGGAACGTTGGCTTCGGTGAAGGCGCCCCAGACCTTGCGGTGGCCGCGGGTGGTGGCGGTGGGAGAGCTGCCGATGAGGTCGCCGGTGGCGGCGAAGGGATCGGGGAACTGGTTCAGCTGCTCGTGGCGGACATCGGCACCGACCGCGAAGCCGACGCTGCCGGCGGGCACGGTGAGGAGGTCGCCGGTGGAGACGACGGCGTTGAAGGCGTTGAGCTTGGACTCGTTGACGTCCTTCACGGTGATTTTGCCGGCCTCGACGATGCGGGCGTTGTTCGGGATGGAGACTTTGTAGTATCCGAACGGATTATACGGCGTCGTGGTGCCGAGGTAATCGGCGCTGCCCGGGCGGAAGAACGAGTCGTTGGCGTTGAGCAGGCGGTTGAACCGGCTGGACGAGACGAGCGTGTTGCGCGAGGTGTCGCGGATCGACGAGTGGGTGTAGCCCGAGTCGAAGTTCCACTTGCCGGCGATGTTTTCGCCGCGGAGACCGGCGGTGATGAGCATCGCGTCGGTCTGGTTCCGGTAGATGCGGTTGCCGAATTCGGCGAGGCGGGCGCGGGTGCCGCCGGTGATGTCCTGGTTGAAAGGATTGAACGGATTGAAGGCGCCGGCGGCGGCGACGCGCGCGCGGCCGTCGGGGCCGACGAGCGGGCTGGCGGTGCGGGCCGGGATGACGAGCTCGGTGCCGGAACCGGAGAAGTTGCCGGTGGCGGACGGGGCGAGCTGGTTCTCGGTGGCGGCGTTCTGGTAGTTCAGGTCGACGTAGGCGAACAGGTTGTCCGTGCCGAGGATCTTGCGATCGGCATAGGCGAACAGGCCGCGGTTGTCGCGCCGCGGATACGACATCGAGAATTCGTTGAAGTTGAAGGCGGACGAGCGGCCGGCCGTGTAGCGGAAGCCGGTGGCGGGCGTGGTGCCGTTGTTACTGCTGGCGGCCGGGGAGGCGGCGAAGAACGCGGCGCCGGTGGCGGGCAGCGAGCTGGCCGGGACGCCGGCTTCAAGCGCGGCGGCGCGGGTGATCTGGAGGTTCAGCGGGCTCGAGTTCGAGCTGAGGAACGGCGGGATCTCGGAGTACTTGCGGTCCGAATTGAAGATCGCGTTCTTCTTGAAGTAATTGAAGCCGATGAGGGCGCTGGCCTTGTCGGTCTGGACGCCCGTGATCATCGAAGCGGTGAACTCCGAGGAATCCTTGGTCGTGGTGTTGCCGTAGTTGAGCATCACCTGCGTGCCATCGAGGCCCTTCTTCATCTTGATGTTCACGACGCCGGCGACGGCGTCGGCGCCGTAAATGGCGGAAGCGCCGTCCTTGAGGACTTCGATCGTATCCACGGCCGCGAGCGGGATGGAGTTGAGATCGACGAAGGCGGTGGTGCCGCCGTTGCCGACGGGATAGCTGGCGACGCGGCGGCCGTTGATGAGGACGAGGGTCGCTTCGGCGCCGAGGCCGCGGAGGGAGATGGAGGACGCGGCGGGCGTGAAGCCGGTGGCGTTGTTGGAGATCGGGACGGAGCCGCCGTTGGAGACGGTGATCTTCTGGAGGAGGTCGGCCGTGTTGGTCAGGCCGGACTCTTCGATGACCTTCTGGTCGATGCGAACGACCGGCGAGATGCCGGCGCTGAAGGCGGTCTCGGTCGTCGGGATGTACGAGCCGGTGACCGTGAATTTTTCCATTTTCTGGACCGGGGCGCCGGCAGCCGGGGCGGTCTGCGCCGAGGCCGAGGAGGCGAACAGAGCGGCGCCGGAGCCCGCGAGGGCGAGCGCTGCTTTCAATTTCCGCGTGCGGAGGTTCATAGTAGTATCAGTGTGTTGTGTGCTTGTGTGGTAGTCAGCCCACGCGGCATGCGGCCGCATTTGCTTAGTGTGACAAGAGTGAAACGTCCGTGTCATAGGCAAGACATTATCAGGGCTGGCAGATCGGTGAATTCGATCGGTCCCGGAGCGGTGCAGAAACCGGTTTCCGGGTCCGGGGCCGCCCCGGTGCTTGCTTTTTGGGTACGGAAGGGACGGATTTTCGGGCCCTGCCATGAAAGAGATCCAAGCCATCGTCGCCGCGCTCTGCCGGGACGATTGCGGGCCGGCGGTGCTGGCGACTTTGGTGACGGCGGAAGGCTCTTCGTACCGCCGGCCCGGGGCGCGGCTGCTGGTGCGCGCGGACGGCGGCCGGATCGGTTCGATCAGCGGCGGGTGCCTGGAGGAAGACGTGCTGGCGCGGGCGCGGCGCGTGGCGGTGAGCGGGGAGCCGGAGGTCGTGGTGTACGACACGACCTCGGAAAACGATCTGGTCTGGGGCGTGGGGCTGGGCTGCCACGGAGTGGTGCGCGTGCTGCTGGAAAACGTGCCGGTGCGGCCGGCGTGGGCGGAAGCGCTCCGGGACAATTTTGCGGCGCGGCGGCCGACGCGGCTGGCGGTGACCTACGGGGACGATGCGGGCGCGGCCCTGGGCACGCGGCTGGCGGACGGGGATGAGGCCGGGCCGGGCGTGCGGTCCGAGACCGTGGCGCCGCCGACGGCGCTGGCGGTGTTTGGGGCGGGCGACGACGCGCAGCCGCTGGTGCGGCTGGCGGCGGAACTCGGGTGGGTCGTGACGGTGGCGGATCCGCGGGCGGCGTTTGCGACGGCGGCGCGGTTTCCGACGGCGCGGATTGTATCGGGAAGTTCTGATACGCTGGTGGAGCGGACGGCGCCGGATGCCGCGACGTTGGCGGTCGTGATGACGCACCACTACGTGCACGATTTGCCGATTCTTCGGGACCTGCTGGCGGGACCGGCGGCGTACGTCGGGTTGCTCGGGCCGAAGAAGCGGGCAGAGACAATCCTGGCGGACCTGGCGGCGGCGGGGGCGGAGATCACGCCCGCGCAGCGCGGGCGGTTGCATGCGCCGGTGGGGCTGGACCTGGGCGCGGATGCGCCGGAGCAGGTGGCGCTGGCGATGCTGGCGGAGATGCAGGCTTTTCTCACGGGCCGCGACGCGCGGCCGCTGCGCGAGCGGACGCGCCCGATCCATGGCTGACGCGGCGGACAACGCGGGGCGGCCGGAGCGCTACCGTTTCGGCGCGGTGATCTTGGCGGCGGGGGCGTCGACGCGCATGGGCGAGCCGAAGCAATTGCTGGAACTCGACGGCCGGCCGCTGCTGGTGCGGGCGGTGGAGGCGGCGCTGGCGTCGCCGGCCTGGCCGGTGGTCGTGGTGCTCGGCGCGCAGGCGGAGCGGATCCGGCCGGTGCTGGCGAAATTGCCGGTGCTCGTGGCGGAGAATCCCGAATGGAGCGAAGGGATGGCGGCGTCGATCCGCGCGGGCGTGCGGACGCTGACGCAGTTTTCCCGCGGGCTGGACGGGGCGCTGGTGGCGTTGTGCGACCAGCCGGCTTTCGGGCCGGGGACGATCGCGGCGCTGGCGGCGGCGCAGCGCGCGACGGGCCGCAGCATCGTGGCGGCGCGCTATGCGGGACGCCGCGGGGCGCCGGCGCTGTTCGGGCGGACGCATTTCGCGACGTTGACCAATCTCACCGGCGAGGCGGGCGCGCGGGCGCTGCTGAACGGGCCCGAAGGGGAAGTCGCGGCGGTCGATTTGCCGGAGTTGTCCTTGGATCTGGATACGCCGGCGGAAGTGGCGGCGTGGCGCGCAGGAGCGGGCGGGGGCGCGGGCGGCGGCGCCCGCGCGGCTGAAAGCTGAAAGTTGAAAGCCCGGAGCCGAAGGCTCAAGGAACGCAGCGGCGGGCGGGGAGGAAGGCCGATACCAATCGCCCCGGGCTTTCGGACTGGAACCACAGATTACACCGATGGGCGCGGATCAGGCGGTCCGGTCTTTCAACCTTCACCTTTCAGCTTTCAACTGCCCGAGGCCGCCTCAGAGGCGGGCCTTCAGGGCCTCGGCGCGGGCGCGGGCGGCGCCGACGGTGGTGTCGCGCACGGTGAAGTGGCCCATTTTGCGGCCGGGGCGGGGCTCGGCTTTGCCGTAGAGGTGGAGCTTGGTGCGGGGTTCGCGGAGGACCTCGGTCCAGGCGGGCTCGCCGACGACGGCGCCGTCGCGCCAACGCCACGCGTCGCCGAGAATGTTCACCATTACGGAAGGTTCGCGGACGGCGACGCCGCCGAGGGGCAGGCCGCAGACGGCGCGGACGTGCTGTTCGAACTGGCTGGTTTCGCAGCCCTCGAGGGACCAGTGGCCGCTGTTGTGGGGGCGGGGGGCGAGTTCGTTGACGAGGATTTCGGCGTCGGCGGCGACGAAGAGTTCGACGGCGAGCAGGCCGACGAGGCCGAGGCGGTCGGCGATGGCGGCGGCGAGGGTTTCGGCGGCGGCGGCGACCGGCGGGGCGATCCGCGCGGGGACGAGGGAGAAATCGAGGATGTGGTGCGTGTGGATGTTTTCGGCGACGGGGAAGGCGCGCGTTTCGCCGGCGGCGGAGCGGGCGACGACGACCGAAATTTCGGCGGTGAATTCGACCCAGCGTTCGACGACGCAGCGGCGGCCGCGGAAAATCGCCGACGCTTTTTCAAGGTCGGCGGCGGTCGCCAGTTTCATCTGGCCTTTGCCGTCGTAGCCGAAGTCGGCGGTTTTCACGACGCAGGGGAGGCCGACGGCGGCGACGGCGGGGGCGATCTCGCCGTCGAGGGCCTCGGCGTAGCGGACGTGGGGAAATTGGTTCGCGCGGAGCCAGGCTTTTTCGCGCTGCCGGTTTTGGCAGATGTGCAAAACGGCGGCGGTCGGGTGCAGGGGGACGAGCGGGGCGATCGCGGCGAGCGGGGCCGACGGGATGTTTTCGAATTCGTAGGTCACGACATCGCAGCTGCGGGCGAAGTCGGTGAGCGCGGCGAGATCCTCGTAGGGGGCGTTGACCTCGCGGTTCGCGACGGCGCCGGCGGGGCAGCGGGCGGCGGGTTCGAAGACGTGGACCCGGTAGCCGAGGGATTGGGCGGCTTGGCCGAGCATGCGGCCGAGTTGGCCGCCGCCGAGGATGCCGAGGGTTTTGCCGGGAGGAAGCATGGGTGGATAAAACCGGAAACCGGAATTCGGAAACCGGAGACCGGTCAGGGCAGTTTGGCTGTGAGGACCTTGGCGGTTTGGGCGGCGCGGAAGGTTTGCCAGGCGCGGGCGATTTTCGCGTCGGCCTGGGCGATAATCGAAGCGGCGAAGAGGGCGGCGTTGATGGCACCGGCTTTGCCGATGGCGAAGGTGCCGACGGGGACGCCGCCGGGCATCTGCACGATGGAAAGGAGGGAATCCATGCCCTTGAGGGCGTGGGATTCGACGGGGACGCCGAGGACGGGCAACGACGTGAGCGAGGCGGTCATGCCGGGCAAGTGGGCGGCGCCGCCGGCGCCGGCGATGATGACCTTGAGGCCGCGGCGGGCGGCGGATTCGGCGTAGCTGACCATCAACTTCGGGGTGCGATGGGCGGAGACGACGCGTTTCTCATAGGGGACGCCGAGGGCGTCGAGTTGCGCGGCGGCATGCTGCATCGTTTCCCAGTCCGATGTGCTGCCCATGATGATTCCGACGAGTGGCTTGGCCATGCGCGGGAGGCTGTAGGCGACAAGCGCGGGCACCGGCAAACGAAAAGGCAGGGCGGGCGTCCGGGGCGGACGGTTGAAAGCTGAAAGTTGAAAGGTGAAAGAACGAACCCCGGCAAGGGCCGGGCCGGAGCTCGCCAAGGCGGCTTAAGTTTCCGCTCCGGCGCTCAGCCGAACTCATGCAGTTGAGAGAGCTTGGCTGAGAGTTGAGAGCAAAACCGTTCGCTTCGTCAGGTTGCCGGCTTCGGCTGCGTTTTCCGTGGCTCGGCGGATCGATCTCTCAACTCTCAACTCTCAAGGAGCCTCTGAAAAACGTCCCCTCCGCGCCGGAAGTCGGCACGAAAAGTGGTGAGGTAAGGGATGAGCCAACAGACGAGTTTTCTGTCACTGGGGTGCATGACGAAGCTGACGCGGACGGACCGGTTTCTGGAGGAGATGAACCGGGTGGTGCCGTGGGTGGAGCTGGCGGAGGTGGTGGGGCCGCATTGGGGGCGGGCGGAAACGGGGCGCAAGCAGACGGAGCTCATGCTGCTCCTGCGGCTGCACTGCCTGCAGATGTGGTACAACCTGAGCGACACCGCACTGGAGGATGCGGTGCACGACCGGTTGTCGTTCCAGCGTTTCCTGCAGCTTGATCCGTTGACCGCACAGGTGCCGGACGAGACGACGGTGCTGCACTTCCGGCATCTGCTGGAGCGGCACGGGTTGGCGGAGGCGATCTTTGCCCGGGTGCGCGCGCAACTGGAGGCCAAGGGGCTTTTGCTGAAGTCCGGCACGATCGTGGACGCGACGATCATCGCCGCCTCCTCCAGCAAGAAGAACCAAGCCGGCGAGCGGGACCCGGAGATGAGCTCCACCCGCAAGGGCACGACGTGGCACTTCGGGATGAAGGCCCACATCGGCGTGGACGCCAAATCGGGCCTGGTGCACAGCGTGCGCACGAGCACCGCGAGCGTCGCCGACTCCGCCCTCCTGCCCGCGCTCCTCCACGGCGAAGAGCAGGCCCTCGTCGCCGACGGAGCCTACGGCAACATGACCCTCAAGGCCCAATGCCGGCAGGCCGGACTGCTCTACCTCATCAAAGACAACGCCGCCCGCAGCGTGCGCCTCAGCGGCAAGCAACTCCGCGCCAACCGCCACAAGTCGCAGGTTCGCGCCAAGGTCGAGTTCCCCTTCCGCATCATCAAGCACCTCTGGGGCCACACCCGCGTCCGCTTCCGCGGCCTGGCCAAGAACACCGCCCGCCTCCACTTCCGCTTCGCCCTCAGCAACCTCTTCCAGGCCCGCCGCGCCCTCCTCGCCTCCGCCTGAGCCTCCAGCACCCCGCAACCGCGGATCCCGGCCCCCACCGCACCACCACTCAGCCCCGTTTTGACCGCTTCGCCCGCTCCTTTGCTCTCTGTCTTCCGCAAAAAAAACGCCGCCGCTCCCACGCGGGGACCAGCGGCGCGTTTTTCAGAGGCTCCTCGACTCTCAGCTCTCACCCCCCCTCACCCGAACCGCGCCCAGAGCCAGTATCCGGTATGCAAGGACGCCGCCGCCGCCAAGGCCGCCGCGCAATCGTCCGCCACCACGCCCCAGCCGCCGGGCAAATGCTGCAGCCGGGCGATGCCGAAGGGTTTGAGAATATCGAACAGCCGGAACAGCGCGAAACCCGCGAGCAGCGCCACCCACGGCGGCGCCAACGCCGGCAGCGCCTGCCAGCCGAGAAAGCAAAGCGGCATCACGACGACTTCATCGAGCACCACCTTCCCGGGATCCTTCTCCTTCAGCCGCAACTCCGCCTCGCCGCAAAACCCGACCGCGAGGTACGCCGCGATCGCCGAAACCGCCAGAATCGCGCCCGCGCCCGCGTCGCGCAGAAAAACCGCAAACAGCAGCAGGCCCGCCAGCGAGCCCCAGGTCCCCGGCGCCGGCAGCCGTTGCCCGAGCGGGCCGAGCGTCGCGACGCCGACGACGAACCCCGTCGGCAGATACCGGGACCAGAACGGTTGGCGAAACGTCATGCGCGAAAACCGAAGCCGCGGCGGCTCCGCCGCTCAGCTCATCAGCACGTGGCCGTGCCGGCGGAAATACGACCAGCCCGAGGTGATCGTGAGCACGGCCGACAGCGCGAAGAGCGCCATCCCGATCACCCGCACGCCGACGACCCAGGTGCCGCCCGCCCCGGTGAACAATTCCGGAAAGTCGTGCGAAAACATCCGCGCCCCGATCAGCCAGCCGATCGCGTTGAGCTGCACGAAGGTCTTCACCTTGCCGCCCGCATCGGCCTCCACGATCTGGCCCTTCGTCGCCGCCGCCATGCGCAGGCCCGAAATCGCGAACTCGCGGCACAGGATGCAGAGCAGCAGCATCATCGCGACGATGTTGTAGCCCCCGAAATAGTCGCCGTTCACCAGCGCGATCATCACCCCGATCACGAGCACCTTGTCGATAACCGAGTCCATGAACCGGCCGAAGGCGGAAACCAGTCCGCGCTCCCGGGCGATCTTGCCGTCGAGCCAATCCGTCAGCGCCGCCGCAATGAAGAGCCAGAACGCCGCCGTCGCCGCCCACTGGAATTGCGCGTACATCAGCGCGACCACGATGAACATCAGTGGAATCCGCGAGATGGTGAGCAGGTTCGGAAGATTCATGCGGCCATTGGTTTTCAGGCAATCAGTTTGCTCCCGCGCTACGCAAGCGCGGACCCGCCGGCCGCGGTCGTCACCCGGCCGTCACCGTTCGGCAAAAAACGCTGTCGCCTCGCGGCGGCGCCGCGTTCTTCTTCGCCCCGTGCCCATGCGCCACTGCATCTACCCCGGTACGTTCGATCCGATCACGTACGGTCACCTCGATGTCCTCTCCCGGGCCGCGAAACTCTTCAACCGCGTGACGGTCGCGATCGCCGTCAGCGGCGGCAAGGGCCCCCTGTTCAGCGCCGAGGAACGGCTCGAAATGGTCCGGCCCAACGTCGCGAATCTCCCCAACGTCAGCGTCGTCACCTTCAGCGGCCTCCTCGTCGAATTCTGCATGGCCCAGCAGGCCGACGCCATCATCCGCGGCCTGCGCGCCCTCTCCGACTTCGAATTCGAATTCAACATGGCGCTGATGAACCGCCACCTCGAACCCGAGCTCGAGACGCTCTTCGTCATGCCGAACGAGCAATTCTCCTACACGAGTTCGAGCCTGGTGAAACAGGTCGCGAAGTTCGGCGGCGACGTGAAGCACTTCGTCCCGCCCAACGTCGCCGCCGCCCTCGCCGCCGCCTACGCGCCGAAGCCGGCCTGAGCGGGTGAGCTGTCCCGCGGCCTCACCGCGCCGCCGCGGCCGCGAGCACAACATACACCGGCCGGTGGTCGCTCGCCGCCCGCACGCCAGGGCCGTCGTAGATCGTCAGGCCGCCGCCCTGCACCGCCGGCCGCAGCCCCGGCGAAACCAAGATGTGGTCGACGCGCGAATACGTTTCCTCGCGCCGGAACGAGTGCGTCCACGTCTCCCCGCGCGAATCGCCGCCGCCCAGCAGCACCGCGATTTCCGTTTTCCCGCGCCGCTGCAACGCCGCCAACGGCCGGCTCGTGCGGCCGTCGTTGCAATCGCCCAAAATCAGGAATCGCGCCGCCGCCGGATCCGGAAATCGCCGCAGCACCCGGTCCCGCACCGCCGCCGCTTCCCCGGCCCGCCGCAACGCCGATCCCGGATCGTCCGGCCGGTCCGTGAACCGGCTCTTCAGGTGCACCGCAAAAAGCGTCACATCCCCGCCCGGCGCCGCCACCGTCGCCTCGAGCAGGCCGCGCTTCACCGTCTCGCGGCGGCCGAAGTACGGGAATTCCAGATCCGTATGCGTGACCACGGCGCGCAATTCCCGCCGCGCCAAGATCGCGATCCGCCGCTCCGGATCCGCCGCCTCCGCCGTCGCGGCATACGGGTAGTCGCAACCCTCGGCCCGCAGGTCGCGGCGCAATTCCTCGAGGTAGGCCGCGCCGCCGATTTCCTGCAGCACGAGCACGTCCGCCGCCAACCCGCGGATCACCTCGCGCAATGCCGCCTTCTCCGCCTCGGGTTTCGGATAATCTTTCCGGTAGCCCCCCTCGGTCACCCGGTCCGCCGACCCGTAATTCTCGGGATTGTACGTCGCGATGCGCAGCGTCTCCGCCGCCGCGGCCGGCGCGGCCCAGACGGCCGCCGCCAGCAGCCAGCATCGGAACCGCGCGCGCATCGCCACGGCGGCCGTCCCGGCCTCAACCCCGGCCCAGCGCCGCTTCGCGCTCCACCAAAGTCGGATGCGAATAGTAGAAACCGCTGAACCAGCGGTGCGGCGTCAGGTTGGTGAGATTCTTCTGCGCCAATTTGCGCAGCGCCCCGACCATCGCCGCCGGCCCGCCCATCGCCTCGCGGGCAAAGGCGTCCGCCTCGTATTCGTATTTCCGCGACAGCACGTTGCCCAGCGGCCCGAACCAGAACGTGACCAACCCGCTCAGCAGCCCGAAGAGCAGAAACGACGGCGCGATCTCGCCCGGCGGAAAGCCGAACGCGGCGTTGAACCACAGGCTCCGCGTCAGCCACGCGATCGCCGCGAAACCGCCGAACATCATCAGCGCCGACATCCCGATCAGCTTCGGGATATGGCCGCGGCGGTAGTGCCCGATCTCGTGCGCCAGCACGGCCTCGAGTTCCTCGGGCGTGAGCTGCGCGATCAGGGTGTCGAAGAGCACGATCCGGCGGAACCGGCCGAAGCCGGTGAAATAGGCGTTCGAGTGCCCCGACCGTTTCGAGCCGTCGATCACCTCGATCGTGCTCGCCTTGAAACCCGTGCGGTCCCCGAGCGCCAGCAACCGCGTCCGCAATTCCCCTTCGGGCAACGGCGTCAGCTTGTTGAACAGCGGCAAAATCACCTTCGGATAAAGGATCAGCATCAGGATCTGGAAACCGAACATCACCGCGAAACCCCAGATCCACCACGCCGGCCCGGCCCAGTTCACCAGCGACAGCAGCACCCACAGCAGCGGAAACCCAATCGCCAGCATCACCAGCGTGCCCTTGAGCTTGTCCGCGATCCACAGCCCCGCCGTGCTCTTGTTGAAACCGAATTTCTCCTCGAGCCGGAATTGCTCCCACCACTCGAACGGCAGCGCCGGCAACGACAGCAGCAGCATCGCGATCAAGATGAACGCCACCCGCGTCCACACCGTCTCCGGCCCGCCCCACGTCACAATCTCCGAATACAGGTGCGGCAGCACGCCGCCGAACAGCACCAGCGCCAGCACCAGCGTGTCGAAGATCCCGCTCAGATCGCCGAACCGCGATTTCTCCAGCGTGTAGGCCGCCGCCTTCCGGTACGTGGGCCCGTCCATGATCGCGCCCACGGCCGCGGGCGGCACGTCGGCATGACGCCGCACTTCGGCGCGATTCAGGGCGGAGAGGACAAGTTCGGCGATCAGGCGCAGCGCCATGAGCGCCGCCGTGACCGTGAGGACGGAGACCATTGGCCCAATCCATGCGGAATCGCCCGCTCCGCCAGCCCAAATTCGCCCGAATCCCCGGCCGCCGCCAACCGTTCGCATCGCGCCGCCCGGACCGGCGGCAAAGATGATTTGAAATGACCGCCCTGCTCCGCAAGGTGTCCGGCGTGGAAGCATCCGATGCCCAACTCACCTTCGAAGCCGCCCTCGGCCAACTCGAGTCCATCGTGGAAACGATGGAATCCGGCGATGTGCCGCTGGCCGATCTGCTCGCGAAGTTCGAGGCCGGCACCCGGTTGCTCAAGGTCTGCGAAACCCGGCTGAAGGACGCGGAACTCAAGATCGAACAATTGAAGAAACAGAAGGACGGCTCGCTCGCCTTCGAGAAATTCGCCGCCGTGCGCGACGACGCCTGAGCCCCGCGCTCCCCCGTACCCGATGCCTTCATCGTCCCCGTCTCCCGCTCCCAAGCCCTTGCTTCCCGGCCTCCGCGGCCCCGCCGATCTCAAGGCCCTCGCGCCCGCCCAGCTGCCGCAGCTCGCCCAGGAAATCCGCGCCGAACTCATCGCCGTCACCGCCCGCAACGGCGGCCACATCGGCCCCAACCTCGGCGTCGTCGAGCTCACCGTCGCCCTCCACCGCGTCTTCGATTCGCCCGCCGACCAGTTCGTCTTCGACGTCGCCCACCAGGGCTACGTGCACAAACTCCTCACCGGCCGCGGCGGCGAGTTCTTCCGCAAACTCCGCCAGACCGGCGGCGCCAGCGGCTTCCTCTACCGCAGCGAGAGCCCGCACGATGCCTTCGGCGCCGGCCACGCCGGCACCGCCCTCTCCGCCGCCCTCGGCATGGCCACCGCCCGCGACCTCCGCGGCTCGTCCGAACATGTCGTCGCCGTCTGCGGCGACGCCGCCTTCACCTGCGGCATCACCCTCGAGGCCCTCAACAACGTCGTCAGCTCGACCAAGCGCCTCATCGTCATTCTCAACGACAACGAGTGGTCCATCGCCAAGAACGTCGGCGCCATCTCCGGCTACCTGAACCGCATCAGCACCAGCCCGACCTACAACAAGCTGCACCACGACGTGGAGGCCTTCTTCAAGAGCTTCCCGACCGGCGTGGAGATGAACAAGGTTTACCACAAGTGGAAGCGCGAGACGA
>JACCDS011504062.1_pt1 | contig 12955 bp, 11 predicted proteins | sample 7446441 | NCBI WGS metagenome assembly JACCDS01 (sample SAMN15323445, study PRJNA562643) | freshwater metagenome | isolation source: river surface water | place: USA:Blue River Watershed | collected 2017-08-17
GAAGAAGAATTTGTCTTTTCAATCTCTAAAGACGAATATCTCGATTTATTGTTCGAAGATTTAGAGCTGCCCAATCTGCGGAAAAATCAGTTAGACAAACTGGTACAGTATAAAAATGTCCGTGCCGGCTATCGCTCTGAGGGCGTGCCAAGCAATATCGACATCGTCCGATCGCTGCAAGGATCACTGGCGCGCCGAGTCGCGATGACCGCTGGCAAAAAGAAACAACTGCAGGACCTCGAGGCGCAAATTACAGGGCTCGAAGCCGCGCCAATCCCGGATATGCAGCAGTTGATAGCCCTAAAAGCACAGGCCGAAGAGTTACGTCGCCGTATTGATGCCGTTCCTTTTATTGACAGCTTTGACCTGCGGTTTCGCAACTTTGCTAAAAGGCCAGAACCGACCAGCAAAGCTGTGATGTTTTGTCTGATGGATGTATCGGGCTCAATGGATCAAGCCACCAAAGATATGGCGAAGCGCTTTTATATCCTGCTGTATATGTTTTTAAGTCGCAGCTATAAAAATGTCGAAGTCGTCTATATCCGCCACCACACCCAAGCCAAAGAAGTCGATGAGCACGAGTTTTTCTACTCACAGGAAACCGGCGGCACTATCGTGTCCAGTGCGCTGAAACTGATGATCGACGTGGTGAAAGAACGCTACGACCCAACTGAGTGGAACATTTACGCAGCTCAGGCTTCGGACGGTGATAACTGGGCCGACGACAGCCCACAGTGCTCGCAGTTGCTGTCTGAACAACTGCTGCCTCTGGTGCGTTACTACGCTTACATTGAAATCACTCAACGTCCACACCAGAGCCTTTGGGTTGAGTACGACAAACTACTGAGCCAGTTTGATAATTTTGCCATTCAACCGATCCGTCAGGTCAGCGATATTTACCCGGTATTCCGCCAGCTGTTTAAAAAGCAGGCGGCTTGAATACAAGGAGTCCCTTATGTCGGCAAAAAAGAAAGTACCACCGTTGTCTGATGGTCCTGACTGGAATTTTGAACTGCTGACGCAGTATCAGACAGAAATCGAACGGGTCGCCCGTTTTTACAAACTGGATTATTACCCGAACCAAATTGAGATCATCACTGCAGAGCAAATGATGGATGCCTATTCCAGTGTCGGGATGCCGATTGGCTATAACCATTGGTCTTATGGAAAAAAATTCATTCAGACGGAGCAAAACTACAAACGCGGCAACATGGGCCTCGCCTATGAGATCGTCATTAACTCAAACCCCTGTATCGCCTATCTGATGGAGGAAAACACCATCACGATGCAGGCTTTGGTGATGGCTCACGCATGTTACGGCCACAACTCCTTCTTTAAAAACAACTACTTGTTTAAAACCTGGACAGATGCATCTTCGATTATCGATTATCTGGTGTTTGCGAAAAAATATATCAGTGATTGTGAAGAAAAATATGGCCTCAGTGAAGTCGAGGACATATTAGATTCCTGCCATGCTTTGATGAATTACGGTGTCGACCGTTACAAAAGACCGCAAAAAATTTCGATGGATGAGGAACAACGCCGCCAGCAGGACCGGGAAAAATACCTGCAGTCACAGGTCAATCAGTTGTGGCGCACCATCCCGAACAAAGAGCAATTTAACAAACCGGTAGAACAACATTATCCAAAGGAACCACAGGAAAACATCCTGTATTTTATCGAAAAAAACGCCCCGCTGCTCAAACCCTGGCAACGCGAAATTGTGCGGATAGTCCGGAAGATCTCACAGTATTTTTATCCGCAAAAGCAGACCCAGGTGATGAATGAAGGCTGGGCAACGTTCTGGCACTATACCATCCTGCAGCATTTGTATGATGAGGGGCTGGTCACAGACAAATTTATGCTGGAAGTGCTGCATAACCACACCAATGTGGTTTATCAGCCGTCGTATAACTCGAAGTACTACTCTGGTATTAACCCTTATGCACTCGGCTTTGCCATGTTCACGGATCTGCGCCGGATCTGTGAAACACCGACCGCCGAGGACAAGGAGTGGTTTCCTGATATCGCCGGTTCTGATTGGGTCGAAACGCTGCATTTCGCCATGCAGAATTTTAAAGATGAGAGTTTTATCAGCCAGTACTTGTCGCCGAAAATCATTCGAGATTTCCATTTATTTGGCATTGTCGATGATGACAAAGAGCAGCAACTGGAAGTAGCGGCTATTCATAATGGCCCCGGCTATCAAAAAGTGCGGCAGATGCTGTCGGCACAATACAACCTGAGCAATATTGAACCCAACATTCAGGTGTTTAATGTTGATGTGACCGGCGACCGCTCTTTAACTTTACGCTTTGTTCCCAATCAGCGTGTACCACTGGCAGACAGCTTTCCGCATGTGCTGAAACATTTGCACCGCTTATGGGGATTTACCGTTAAGTTGGAACAACTCAACGACGATAACAGCACGAAACAACTCGGTATGGTACCGCCAGAATAACAAAACGCCGGCTGATGCCGGCGTATTTTTGTCCTTTGACTGCACTGGCAGTATTATTTCGCAGCGACTGTGACTCTGTTACGACCATCCGCCTTCGATGTGTAAAGCGCTTTATCCGCAGCTTCAATCCACTGCCGATGCTCCAACATATCCGGCGTGTATTCGGCGATACCGACACTGACAGTTGCTTTGAGCAACTGCTGATTAAATTCCATCGACAGCGCTTCCACTGTTTTGCGTAAACGCTCAGCGAAATACAACGCCTGATCCGCCGTAGTATCCACCAGCAACACTGCAAACTCTTCGCCACCATAGCGACCAGCCACATCGGTTTCACCCAGGTTCTTTTTCACAGCCTGCGCCACCTGACGGATCACCACGTCACCAGCCGCGTGGCCGTATCCATCGTTTATCCGTTTAAAGTGGTCGATGTCACACATCAGCAAGGTGCCCTGATGGCCACTGCGCTTGAGCCGTTTAAACTCAGTTTGCAGTGCATCTTCCCAGGTACCGCGATTATTCAATTCGGTCAGAAAATCGGTTTTTGACAACTGGCGTAACTGGCCGTTCATCGACTCCAGCTCCAGTCGGCTGGTTGCGACATCAGTCACATCATAAATAATCATGCAGAGATGCGTGACGACACCACGGACGTCTGTAATGGGGAAAATCGTGCTGTTCTGATACATATAATCTGCGACACCGGTAATAGGCCGGTAATTGCGGAATTTAAAAATGAAAGGCCTTTGTTCCCAAATGGTGAAAGCCCGGTTCTTCAACAGGATCACCGGATCACACTTACGGCGTAACCAGTCTTCATCGATTTCTGAAAATAAATCAAATAGATACCGATCGCGAACCTGACGAGGCGTCAGACCACTATGGTTTTCCATAAAGCCGTTCCAGACCTGTATTTTGTAATCGGCAGTCAATACCACCAGGCCCACATCAACCGTCTGAAACATGTCGAGCAGCCAATGCACTTCGGAAACTTCGGGACTCATATTTTGCATAGTTACTCTTCTAACAAAAATTCGACTTTGTAATTCAGTGTTTTAATGCTGTCCTCGGTGAACAGCAGCAGCAGATCACAATTGATATTGTAATTCTCAATGCCATAACTGATTTCGATCGCCAGCATTCGTTTCCAGCGGCGGGCATTGGCTTTGATCATCTCACTGACCGGGGCATGCTGGCCAAGAACGACCGGATGCCCTTGGCTAAATGACATATCAATTTGCTCGGCTAAACCTTTCAGCACAGCACCGATTAAGATGTTGCCGATATCCATTAACAACTCAAGCTCAGTTTTCGCTGTAAGTTTCCCTTCATAATTCAATAACTTGGCAATATCTGCAAAGCTTGAGTCATTTAAAATCAGCAAGGCTTCACCGGACACACCACCGCCAATAAATCCCTGACATACGGCCGATGTGGTCTGTTTTTGTTCCACAGACGCAATCGCCATATGTAATTCACTGACTTCAATCACATTGACGTTAGGAATGGGCAGTTTGACAAACACTTTCAGTAAACGCGCCAGCAAATCACCAGCCTGCCCCATCGCGACGTTGGTCAGCTCCTGAAATACATCACGCAATACCGGGTCTAATGCGAAGTTCATACTACTGTGATGGTTAGCAGCAAAAGCGCGATCCAGCACTTTCTGACTGTCCTGTGCAGTGTGGACCGACGTAAACTGCTGCAGCACTTCCTGCAGTTTTTCAGCAGAGACTGGTTTTTTGATGAAATCGAGTGCACCAAAAGACAATACCCGCTCCCGGGCTTCGGGTTGAATATCGCCGGAAACGACCACTACTTTGACGGGGATTTGTTGAGCTTGGATCGCTTGTAACACTCCATAGCCGTCAAGGATCGGCATATTCAGGTCAAGGAATAATAAATCAATGGGCTGACGTTTCAGCACTTCCATCGCTTCCTGACCATGGCCGGCAAAACTGACTTTGTCTTGCCAATCTGTCGGGAGACTACGTGCCATTTGCTTTCGTGCTAAATTCGAATCATCACAGATTAAGACTGCTGCTACCATGCAATACTCACCACATAGAGGGATATGAACCAGTGTAGCGTCTGCGTCCGTAGAATGCGAACCAGACAACACTTTTGCTCGATGAATTTTTCGCTGTTAGTCTCTGTATTCCATACTTTTTTAAAAGGAAAACGCTATGTTCAAGCCCCTGATTGCCACGATGTTCGTCCTCGCTACACCATGGCTACAGGCCGCTGATCTGACGGCCAGTTTGCCAGTCCGCTTATCAGAAGTGAAAGCTGGCGAGCGTCCGCTGGAATTGCAAGGTACGCCAGTCAGTCTACAAACACTGGCTCCAGACTTTAAAGTGGCTGACGCTGGTTTTAAGCCGGTCAAACTCAGTGACTTTGCCGGGAAGACCGTGTTGATTAGTACAGTGCCAAGCCTCGATACCGGCGTCTGTTCAATCCAAACGAAAAAATTTAATGAAGAAGTCAGCAGCCTGCCAGCCGATGTGGTGGTCCTGACCATCTCTAATGACTTACCTTTTGCGCAAAAACGGTTTTGTCAGAAAGAACAAGTCGACAAACTGTTGGTATTGTCCGATGCGGTTTGGGGCGATTTTGGCTCCAGCTATGGCTTGCGTATCAAAGACATGGGCTTGTTAACCCGGGCAGTGTTGATTGTCGATCGCAATGGCAAACTGGTGTATCAGCAACTGGTGCCTCTGCTGTCGCAGGAACCTGATTACACCGCCGCCTTAGCGACTCTCAAACAATTTGCGCAGAAAAAATCCTGATTATCCCGCTTGAAAAAATAACACCAGACCTTATTAAAGGGATATAGAAATGCCGCATAGCGGGTTTCTGTATCCCGGCCTGCGCCATTTGGGTAGGCTACTAAATATCTGATTTGCTTAACAAAGAAATTAGTGAGGTTTGACTATGCACGCTTTTGATTTCAGCCCTTTTTATCGTTCATTTATCGGTTTTGACCACCTGGCGACTTTAATGGACGCTGCTGCACGCAATGAAAAACAACCTGCATATCCACCGTACAATATTGAAGTGACCGGTGAGGACCAATACCGCATCACGATGGCTGTTGCCGGTTTTGAACCGCATGAACTGAGCATCGATACCGAGCGTAATACGCTGCTGGTACGCGGCCAAAAAGCTGATAAAACCGAAGACCGTCGTTTTCTGCATCAGGGGATTGCTGAACGCAATTTTGAGCGCAAGTTCCAGCTCTCCGATTATGTCCGGGTTACAGGTGCTGCTGTGCATCATGGTTTATTGCACATTGAACTGTTGCGTGAAATTCCGGATGCGTTGAAACCACGTAAAATCGCTATACACAGTGGTCAGCCAACCGCAGTGCTGACGCAGCAACCGGCTGCGAATTCGGAACTCGCACAGGATGCCGTGCAATTACCAACCGGCACCGTATAAGCCACTGTTGACATTAGATTGACAAAGCAAAGCCGCATGATGCGGCTTTGTTGTTTTCAGACCAAAAGAAAATCTGCGATGGGTCTATTCACGAGATCCGGATGGGTCACGGGCCCCATATGGCCGCACTCCAGCCGTTGTAAGCGGACATCAGGCAAAACGCTTCGCAGCGCAGCGCTGATCCGCTGAGCTGACTGCCTGCTGTGGCTGCCACTGAGCAGCAACACCGGACTTTTCACTGCATCTGCATAATCGGCCAGACTGGCTGGTTCCTGGCTTAGAGCCTGAAAATCCAGACTGACTTTGGCGACCTGCAGCGCCAGCTGTTGTTGCATTCGCACTGGCAGGCCAGCGAAAAAGCCTTTGTGTTGCCAATAGTCAATAAAGCGCTCTGCAGCCTGAATAGCATTAAGCGTCGGCAATGCATCTGCCAGCGCGCGAACTTCCTGCCAGAGCGCACTAGCGTCTGGCAACTGTGGCAATACATGAAAAGCCACTGGCTCAAACAATACCAGTTTACGGATTTGTAGTTTTTGCGTGCGGGCGAGATGTAGCGCCAATGCACCGCCATAAGAATGACCAATCAGATCAAGCGGCTGCGCCTTTAGGTTGTCCGGCAAAGCCGCCAGCAGCAAGTCAGCTTCAGCCGCCAGCGACCATGGTTGTATAGCAGGTAACGGCTCAGCGCCATAACCGGCAAGATCCGGCAGATTACAGCTGTGCGTTGCTGACAGCCCGCTTGCTAGTGACAACCACTGACGGTGGCTCGACATCGAACTGTGCAGCAATAAGGCAGGCCGGCCATAACCAAGCTGCTTTACCATGCTTTGATCAGTAAAAACGCCGCGCCACACAGTAACGCAGTGAAAGTTGAAATCATGCCCAAAAACCGCGGAATGGAGGTACCACTGGAACGACTCAATCCGGTTAAATGCAGCAGACGCCCACCAAGCGTCAGGGCGCCCAGTAAATGTAACTGCCAGGCTGCAGCCTGCTGTTGTTCTGCGATCAACATGATCACCAGCAACAGCGGCACATATTCGGCGAAATTTCCGTGGATACGAATCGCTTTAATCAGCTCTGGTTGTTGCCCATCACCCAAACCTACCCGTAATTTAAAGCGCTGCCGTACGACTGCTAAAGCCAGTACGACGTACATCACTGCCAAAACTGCAGCATAAATTGCTGTGATCATGTTCACCCCGTTGATTGTGATTTGTTCAGATGTAGCAACACCCGGCGATACCTGAGTACCGGAGTCAACCGCTGGTACATCGATTTTCTGTGCTGACTGCCTGCGGGGATATTACCTGATCCTCCCTTGCAATATCTCGCGGTTTTTGAGCGCTCCGGAACAACAAAGCCCACAGTAGTGGGCTTTGGTTTTCCTTATCGCAGCAGCTTAACCCAACAGGTTACTCAGGAATGTACTCACTGCTTCTACCGGCTGTGTGCCATCTAAGTGATGGTATTGCGTCAGGCCTTGTTCCGCCTGATTTCGATAATAACCGACCAGAGGCTCAGTTTGTTCATGATAAACACCTAAGCGTTTACGCACGGTTTCTTCTTTATCGTCATCGCGGATCACTAAATCTTCACCGCTTTGATCGTCTTTGCCAGCCACTTTTGGCGGATTGTAAGTGACATGGTAAACACGGCCTGATGCCGGGTGTACACGACGACCACTCATGCGCTCGACGATCACATCGTCAGGCACGTCAAATTCGATAACGTGGTCAACCAGCACGCCGTTTTCTTTCATCGCATCAGCTTGCGGAATAGTGCGTGGGAAACCGTCTAACAAAAAGCCTTTGGCGCAATCTGGTTTGGCGATGCGCTCTTTCACCAGACCAATGATGATTTCATCAGATACCAACTGTCCGGCATCCATCACCTGCTTGGCAGCCAGGCCCATTGCAGTGCCCTCTTTGATGGCTGCACGGAGCATATCCCCGGTGGAGATTTGCGGAATACCGTACTTGTTCATCAAAAACTGTGCCTGTGTTCCTTTACCGGCACCCGGTGCACCCAACAGAATAATTCGCATACCAAAAACCTCGGCTTTTTTCAGAAACGGTTCCAAATGTCATAAGCGCTGGATCTTTACATAATGTCAGTCAGCAGACAAGGTATTTGTCGGCTGCTCAGAGCAGCCACTGACAAGCCGACTTTAGTACTAATAGCCTGGCAGATCCGGTACAGCCGCAGTATGCACAAAGAATGTAGCAAAACACTATTCGACGATAGTTGCACTGCAGGAAAACAAAACCCGGCACAAACCGGGTTTTATCTGATCAAAGCTGCAGATTATTTCGCCAGTGATAACAGCAAGCTGTTTAAGCGGCTGACAAATGTCGCCGGATTTTTCAGGCTGCCGCGCTCGGCCAATAAAGCCTGTTCAAACAGCACTTCGGCCCACTGTTTAAATTGGGCTTCGTCTTGCACGTCAGCGATATGGCGTACCAGTTGATGCTCCGGGTTCAGCTCGAAAATCGGCTTCACTTCCGGCACTTTCTGTCCGACAGATTCCATCAGCTTGATCATCTGCGTGCTCATATCGAACTCGTCAGTGACGACACAAGCCGGACTGTCGGTCAGGCGATGACTGACTTTGACATCTTTAACCTGATCGCCGAGCGCCGTTTTAAAGCGTTCTGCCACGCCAGCGAATTGTTTTTCCGACTCTTCTTGTGCTTTTTTGGTGTCCTCATCGTCCAATTTCGACAGATCCAGACCACCTTTAGCCACTGAACGCAGTTTTTTACCATCAAATTCTGTCAGATGCTGCATCAGCCATTCGTCGATGCGATCTGATAACAGCAGAACTTCCAGGCCTTTTTTGCGGAATACTTCCAAATGCGGGCTGTGTTGAGCCGCTTCAAAACTATCGCCAACCAGGAAGTAAATCTCGTCCTGACCTTCTTTCATCCGGCTAACATAGGCCTCTAAACCAACACTTTGCACAGCAGTATCAACATGCGTTGAGCTGAACCGCAGCAGTTTGGCAATGCTTTCTTTGTTGGCGTGATCTTCGGCCGGGCCTTCTTTTAATACCTGACCAAACTCATCCCAGAACGACTGATATTCAGCCTGATCTTCGGCTTTCGCCATTTTTTCCAGCATTTTCAGCACACGTGACGTGCAGCCTTTGCGCAGGCTTTGCGTCACTTTGGTGTCTTGCAGGATTTCGCGTGATACGTTCAGTGGCAAGTCGCTGGAATCCAGCACACCTTTGATAAACCGCAGGTAGCTAGGCATAAACTGCTCAGCATCATCCATGATAAAGACACGCTGAACATAGAGTTTCAGACCATGACGGGCGTCGCGGTTCCACAGATCAAAAGGCGCTTTTTTCGGCACATATAACAGACTGGTATAGTTGGTATTGCCTTCAACTTTGTTGTGGCTCCAGCTCAGCGGCTCAGTCCAGTCGTGTGAAATATGTTTGTAGAATTCCTGATATTCATCGTCACTGACTTCAGACTTATCGCGCATCCACAGCGCAGTCGCTTTGTTAACCGCTTTCCAGTGACCTTCGGTGGCCGGGATTTTCTCGCCGTCTTCTTCACGCTCAGCAGTACCCTCTTCCCACATTTCTACCGGGATAGAGATGTGATCTGAGTACTTGGTGATAATGCTTTCGACTTTCCACTTGCTGAGGAATTCACCTTCGCCGTCACGCAGATGCAGCACAATTTCAGTACCGCGGCTGGTTTTATCAGCGCTTGCCAGCGTGTAATCACCCTCGCCGGCTGATTCCCATTCCACCGCGCTGTCTGGCGCCGCGCCTACTTTTAATGTGCGCACTGTGACTTTGTCGGCCACGATAAATGCAGAGTAAAAACCAACACCAAACTGACCAATTAACTTGGAATCTTTGCTCTGGTCGCCGCTTAATTGCGAGAAGAATTCTTTAGTGCCGGATTTTGCGATAGTGCCTAAGTGACTGATCACTTCATCGCGCGTCATCCCGATACCGTTATCGCTGATGGTAATAGTTTTGGCGGCTTCGTCCAGACTGACGCGCACGCGTAAATCGCCTTCGTTGCCATACAGGCTGCTATCGGATAACGCCAGAAAACGCAGTTTATCTGCCGCATCTGAAGCATTTGAAATCAGTTCACGCAGGAAAATTTCTTTGTTCGAGTACAAAGAATGGATCATCAGTTGCAGCAACTGTTTGACTTCGGCCTGGAAGCCATGGGTTTGTTTTTGTGTTGTTTCAGTCATTTACCGCTCCTTTCACACTAAATTCGTCAGCGCGGACCGGTTCAAACATACAAATGTTCCGGACTGGCCCCGCCTGTCATTTCCGGGTTCAGATCTGGGGTCTGTCATTTGTTTTTCAAGGGGGAGCAGTTATAACCAGCGATTGTGACCAATCGGTATTGATGGGATCAATGTTGCTCAGAACGGCTTGCGGCCACTCAATGCATACGACAAAGTGCTGCCGTCGAGAAATTCCAGTTCGCCGCCAACCGGCATGCCTTGCGCCAAACGCGACACCTGTACCCGATGCTTACGGCACAGTTCGGCGATATAAAATGCGGTCGCTTCACCCTCCACAGTCGGATTGGTGGCCAGGATCACTTCTTCAATTTTGCCTTGCCCCAGTTGTTGCGATAGCGCATCCAGTCCCAATTCCGTCGGACCTACACCATCAAGGGGCGACAACTGTCCGCGCAGCACAAAATAACGCCCGGCAAATAAGCCGGTTTGTTCAATGGCAAATAAGTCCGCCGCACTGGCGACGATACAGAGCAAAGAACTCTGGCCACGGATCGGGTGCGCGCAGATCTGACAGATCTGGCCTTCGCAGAACGTGCGGCAACGCTGGCAGTGGCCAACTTTGGTCATGGCGGAGTGCAAGGCAGAGGCCAGTTGTAAACCAGCCTCGCGATTGCGTTCCAGCAATTGGTAAGCCATACGCTGCGCTGACTTAGGGCCTACCGATGGCAGTACCCGCAGCGCATCAATCAGTTTTTGCACTAACGGCGTATGTTTACCCATGCTTCACCTCGGGATTAAGCTGCTCAGAATGGCATTTTAAAGCCCGGCGGTAACTGCATACCACCGGTCACTGAGGCCATGCGTTCTTTACTGGTTTCTTCAACCCGGCGTACCGCATCGTTGATCGCAGCAGCGATTAAATCTTCCAGCATTTCTTTGTCATCAGCCATCAGGCTGTCGTCGATGCTGATCCGGCGCACATTGTGATTGCCAGCCATCGTCACTTTGACCATGCCAGCGCCGGCTTCACCGGTAACTTCCAGCCGGGCGATTTCTTCCTGCGCACGCTGCATTTTTTCTTGCATCGCCTGCGCCTGTTTCATGATGTTACCCATGCCACCTTTAAACATATTCTGTACTCTCAGCTGTATTGATAATGGCGGCCAAGATAATCACAAAGCCGCAAAATTACAAGATTCCGCCCGTGCCGAAGACGCGGACTGGTGAATTAAAATACTTCCAGACTATCAGGTAACCATTCACCGGCAAAATCGCGGGCGATGGCATTTAATGTCGGGTCTTCCTGCAACACCTGATGCACATAACGCCGGCGCGCCGCATCTATACGCTGTTGCAACGCCTGCGGGCTAGCCGGGACCTCATCGACAAATTCAATGTCGACGCTCAGTGGCAAGCCAAATGACTCTGCCAGCACCGACTGTAATTGCGCGCGATTACGCTCCGAATCAAGATGACGCTGCGAACTACTGACCCGAAGAGTTAACTGATTACCATCCAGCGTCATACTACTGTGTAACAGGAACAACCGCATCAGGCCACCAATACGCAGGCTATCTATGCGCTGCGCCCAGTCATCGACCTGACTGCTACTGCGTACGGCAAAGTTGCCGGCGTGGATCTGGCCATCAAACGTCAGGTCGGCTTCTGTGCCTGCAACCGTCTGCACTTCAGCGATGGTTTCGCTGGCAAAATCGAGATTGTCCGGCAATTCCGGCACGGCCAGACTTTCCAGTAAAGCATGACGGATCGGCTGCACTGGAGCAGCGCTATAAGATTGTTGCCATTGCCATTGTTCAGTGGATTCGACCACGTCGGTGATGTCTGCATCATCTTCTGTCGGGACAACCGCCTCTACAGGTCTGGCGACTGGCACGTCTTCGTCCATCTGCTCTTGATCTACGCCATCATCCACTTGTGGCGTTTGTTCAGGCAATTCATCCCATGGCGGGATATCCGCAGGCTTTGGTTGTACCGGACTCGCAGCCGCTGCTATCGGACCGGGCGCAGCCACAGAGGCATCAACTGATGTTGGCGCAGCCACAGGTGGAGCAACAGCAGCAGTTCTGGCAGGTAATACGACTGGCGCCCGCTGGCGCTCAGACTTTTTTGGTTCGGTCGAAGCCGCCCGCTGCAGACCACGGCGTGCCAGAATACTGGCCGTAACTGAATCGATGCCACTGCTCGCCACAGATTCTGGTGCCGTTTCGGGCGCCGACACTGCGGCTGCCTTTTCGGCCGGCGCTGCAACAACAACTGGTTCCACAGTGAGTTGCGCTGTTGGTACCAGCTGCGCAACTTGCAGCTGTGGTACCTCGGTTTCGGTTGATGGCGATGCAACAGCTGGCATTTGTGCTGGTGCCACATGCGCCGCCGACAGCGCTGCTGCCCGGCCGGCACTGACTTCCGGCATAGTGCCGGCTTTGGCCGGTACAAAAGCGATAGCACGAAGCAACGCCATTTCCAGACCAATCCGCGGCTCTGGGGCATATGGCAAATCACGTTTGCCGGATAACAATAATTGGTAATAGAGCTGAATCGATTCCGGCGCGTGCGTCTTGGCAACAGCGCGAACAAAAGCCGACTCAGTCAGCGCCAGTTCGGAAGCACTCAGCTGATACTGTGACAACGCCGCCAGATGTAACAGCGATAACATGTCATCTAACACGGCCTGAAAATGGCTGTGGCTACTGACCAGTTGCTGAATATGCGCTTGCATCCCAGATAAGTCCCGGTTAAGCACATCCTGCAGCAGGATCTCGGCCCAGCTTTGCTCCAGAAACCCGAGCATTTCACGCACGGCAC
>JACCDS011283609.1_pt1 | contig 12951 bp, 12 predicted proteins | sample 7446441 | NCBI WGS metagenome assembly JACCDS01 (sample SAMN15323445, study PRJNA562643) | freshwater metagenome | isolation source: river surface water | place: USA:Blue River Watershed | collected 2017-08-17
CGATTTCGTTCTCCTTCATTAGAAGACAAATCAATAGCGTTGATTAAAGCATCTATTTCTTCCACAGAAAGCGTATCGGGTAATTTACGACCCGTCTTGGGGGGTTCAATTAATTCTAGTGGATTGTCAGAGCGATAATCCTCGAAAACTAAATAATTAAAAAAACTTTTTAAACCTGAAATGATTCGGGCTTGAGAACGAGGATTGACTTGCTTTGAGACACTATAAATGAATTGCTGAATTGTTTCTTCAGTAATTGAAACGGGGGAAACTTGAATTTGATTTTGATCTAAAAAAAGACACAATCGATCCACATCAAAAGAATAATTTTCGATGGTGTTCTTTGACAATCCTCTTTCGATCTTCAAATACGATTGGTAATTTTTTATATATGTTGTCCAATTCACTAAACAAAGAAACGGAAATTTTGGACATAAAAAAACCTCCCGATTTGGGAGGTTAATAAAATGTGCAATTCTAAATCAATTAGAATTTGTAAGCTAAAGCAATTGCAAAATTACTATTATGTACTTTATCAGATCCGCTATCTTTAGCTATGTTTGACAATCCAGCAGTATATCTTACACCTGCTGAAATATTTTTAGTAAAATCGTAACCTCCTCCAAAATTAAATCCAAAATCTGTAGAATTTACCCCTGATTTAACATCCGTTGATCCGGCTTTTGCACTCAATAAAAAACCAATTTGAGGTCCCGATTCAAGAGAAAATTTATCGGCTACATAATATTTTAACATAACAGGAATATTTAAATAACCAAGATTTAAATTTTCATTTACTAAACTATTTTTAGCTCCTAACATAGAGTACACTAATTCAGGTTGAATAGCAAATTTGTCAGAAACTTTAAATTCTGCAGTTGCACCAAGTGCAATACCCGTTTTTGAAGAGTTATCACTTACGTCCCCTGTAAGATTAGAAATATTTAAACCTGCTTTTAGTCCAAATTTTGCACTTTGTGCATTTGTAAAACCAAACACCATTACAGCTACAGCTGACAAAACAATTTTTTTCATTTTTTAAAAATTTAAGATTTGAGTTGCAAACTTATCAGCTAATCTTTGTAAATAAAATTTTCAAAAATTGAAAATCCCATAGTCTTGTTATTATTCAATCTAAAAAGTTAATTTTAAAACTACAAAAAATCTTATTATTCAATACATTACATACAGCATATCACTAAATACAGTGATTTTTAAAAATTATTTAAAATTAACATTTTTTTAATAAGTATATTCTTTTAAAAAATATTAAACAATAATTTATCAGTAATTTATTTTAAATTATAGGTAATATTATATTCAAAAATATTAAATACAAAAAAACCACATCAATTGATGTGGTTTTCAATTATATTGGGGGATCGTTTTAGAAATGTAGTGCAAAGCCTAAATTCAACTGAAAAGTATCTGATGAAGCGTAATTTTGATTCAAGCTTACATTGTATCGGATGCCCGGCTCAATACTCACATTTTCTCCTAAAAACCAAGCATATCCCGCTTGAATTCCAAAATACGATGGATTTTCAGAAGCATCTTTTATTGAAGCACCTGAATAGTCTAATTGAACTGGAAATTGACTTGCGATGTAATATTTTGCGCCTATTTTATAGGAAAAAACATTAGTGTCTACTAAATCATTTTTCATACCTCCGTAACCTAATCCTAATTTCACAGCCAAATCATCAATAACAAAATAACCTGCTTCTGCACCTATATTATATATTGAATTCCCATTTTCTGTAGCATAACTAAAGTTGGTGTTGGAACCAACTGGGGTTCCAAAATTAGTATTGGCTTCAATTAACCATTTTCCTTCTGCCGTTTGACTTCCATCACTCATAGTTTTTGAATCTTGAGCATTACAAAAAACAGATGTTACGATTGTTGTCAGTGTTAGAATAATTTTTTTCATGATGTTGCTATTTAAAATTTATACGCACAAAATTACTTACAGAACACAAAATCAACATAACAAACTCGTTAACAGCTATATAAAATCGATAAACTACAAAAATCACCCTCTATTTTATCTACAAATTATTCTTACATTTGCAATTAGAATTATATATATCATATAATAAATATCCCAAACTGATGTTTTACAACTAAACCCAACACTAAAACAAAAATCATGAAAAAAAATCGTATCACAATCTGCCTTATTCTTCTTGCTTCGATAGCTACTCAAGCACAAATAGTAAAATTTGGAATTAAAGGAGGTATTAATTATGCTAATCAAACGGGTACCGATATTACTGTAAATAGTACCACCTACAAATCAGAGGCCATTACTAATTATCATTTCGGACTTGTTGCTGAATTTCCTCTTGGAAATACTTTAGCCATTCAACCAGAGTTATTGTATTCTACTGTAGGCGACAACTATCAAGCAACTGGAATAATTGGAAATATCAGTAATAAATTAGGTTATATATCTGTTCCTGTATTAGCCAAAATAAACCTAAGCAAAACTTTTAGTTTAGATTTAGGACCCCAAGCTTCTTTCTTATTAAGCAATAAAAATGACGTTTCTATTAACGATACCAAATCATTTGATTTTGGAGCTGCGGCTGGTTTAGGCATAAAAATTACAAAAGGAATCTTTTTGCAAGGACGTTATGTAGTTGGACTTAGTGAAGTTTCAACCAATGCAAAAGCAAAAAATTCAGTACTACAAGTATCTGCAGGTTTCTTCTTCTAAAAAGAAAAACAACTATTTTATAACAACCGTTCTTTTATTGGAACGGTTTTTTTATTTTTACAAAAATATAGTATTATGAAAATCTGCATCATCAACGGCCCCAACTTAAATCTTTTAGGAAGACGTGAACCTGAGGTATATGGAAGTCAAACTTTTGAAGATTATTTCGAAATTTTAAAGGCTAAATTTCCAACAATTACATTCGAGTATTTTCAAAGTAATATCGAAGGAGAGTTGATTGGAAAAATTCAGGAAGTTGGTTTTTCTTATGATGGGATCATTTTAAATGCAGGAGCATACACACACACTTCTATTGGCATTGGAGATGCTATCAAAGCAATAACTACCCCCGTTATAGAAGTACATATTTCTAACACCTTTGGTAGAGAAGAATTCCGCCATCAATCCTATATTTCAGGGAATGCAAAAGGAGTAATATTAGGATTTGGTCTTAAAAGTTATGATTTGGCGATACAATCGTTTATATAATTAAAAAACGTCCTTTTTACTTAAATTTTAAACTGTAATCCAATCTATAATCCAACAATATTTGCAAAACAGATGCGTTAGATTCTAATAAATATAAATTAAACCCATGAAAAAATGCTACGCCCCCTTGCTTTTTTTAATCTCCTTTATGAGCTTTTCTCAAATCAAAGGAACTATTTCTGATGAAAAAGGAAACTCAATTCCTTATGCAATAGTTTTTGAAGAGAACACCTACAATAGCACCACAGCTAATGAGAAAGGAGTTTACGAACTAAATGTAAAAAAAACAGAGAACCATACTCTCATTTTTAAATCATTAGGCTTTAAGACTAAGAAAGAAAAAATAACTACTACTGAATTCCCATACACGCTAAATGCAGTTTTAGCTGAAGAAAATCTCGCCTTAAACGAAGTAGTTATTAATACAAAAGTAAATCCCGCATTAGCTATTATTAAAAAAGCCATTGCTTCGAAAAAAGAAAACGCAGAAAAAACCAATCGATTTACTGCTGATTTTTATTCCAGAGGGATCTTTAAAATAAAAAACTTACCAAAAAAAATTATGGGAATGAAGGTAGATATGGAAGATAAAATGTTATCCTATCTAGATTCTACCGGTAGCGGAATTATCTATCTATCCGAAACAGTTTCGAAAATTTCATTTGAAAAACCAGATCATTTTAAAGAAAAAATAATCGCTTCAAAAATAGCAGGAGATAATAAAGGGTATAGCTACAACACCGCATTGTCAAGCAACTACAGTTTTTATAATAATGTAGTTAAAATTGGAACAAATCTAATTTCTCCAATTGCTAACAATGCTTTTAATTATTACAAATACCAATTAGAAGGGTCTTTTTTTGACGAAAATAATCATCAGATTAATAAAATTAAAGTCACTCCAAAGCGCGATAAAGACCCCGTATTTGAGGGCTATATTTATATTGTTGACGATAGTTGGGCCATCTATGCTATTGATTTAACAATCAAAGGGTATCGAATGAATAATGAATTCACCGAATTTTTTCAACTAAAACAAAATTTTGATTATAATTCAATTAACAAAATATGGGCTAAAAGTAACCAATCCATAACTTTAGTAGCAGGTGCTTTTGGAATACAATTTACTGCAAACTTTAATCACGTATTTTCTAATTATAATTTTCTTGATTCATTTGATAAAAACACATTCACAAATGAAATTTTAAGTATTGAAACTACTGCTAATAAAAAAGAAAATCAATTTTGGAATACTATTCGTCCAATTCCTTTAACAACTGAAGAAGTTTTAGATTACTCTAAAAAAGATTCGATTGAAACAGTTAGAGAATCCAAAAAATACTTGGATTCAATTGATGCAAAAAAAAACAAATTTCATTTAATGAATGTCATTAATGGCTACACTTATAAAAACTCATACCAAAAATATTCGTTCCACTATAATGGCCTAGTTGATTTAAGCTCACTCAATTTTAATACGGTGCAAGGCATAAGTTTGTCTTCGGGCTTTTCTTTTTCTAATTGGAATGATGAGCTTGGCAAAAAAACCAATATCAAAACTACATTTAATTATGGGTTTTCAGATGAACGTTTACGAGTAAGTGCTGAATACAAACACCAATTTAACAATCAAAATTACGCTAAATTAGCTATTTCTGGAGGAACAAAAGTCAGCCAATTTAATGCAAACGAACCGATTAAGGGCTTTATTAATGACATTAGCTCCACCTTTTTCAAAGACAATTATATGAAATTGTATAATAAGGAGTTCTTTGGTGTTCAATACAGTCAAAACATTGCCAATGGGGTAAATTTAGAAGGAAAAGTAGACTATTCACAAAGAAAGCCTTTGTTCAACACCTCTAATTATACATTCCTTAAAAATGACAAATCATACACCTCAAACAATCCGCAAGCACCTGATGATTATATAAACCCAGGATTTGAAACTCACCATTTAACTACATTTAATTTGAACGCCACAATAAATTTTGGTAACAAATTCATTACAAGACCTGACGGAAAATACAATATAAAAAACAAGAAATATCCTTCGCTTTTTTTAAATTATGAAAAAGGATTTGCGGCCAATGAAAAAAAATACGAATTTGACAAAGTAGAGGCTAAAATTTCTTATAATATGCTGTTGAAAAACAAAGGTGAGTTGGCTGTAAATTTCAATGTAGGGAAATTTTTTAATGCCGAAAACATTGCTTTTATTGATTACAAACACTTTAATGGAAATCAAACTCATATTGAATTAAGCGAAAAATATTTAGATGCTTTTCTATTGATGCCTTATTATTCCAATAGTACCAATACTAGTTATTTTCAATTGCATTCAGAATACAACGATAATGGATTTATAATGAATAAGATTCCATTACTAAATAAATTAAAATCCCAATTAGTAATGGGTTACCATGCTTTAGGAGTTCCAAATAAAAAACCATACAATGAATTCAATATAGGCTTAGACCGTCTTGGCTTTGGAAAATTTAAGATATTCCGAATTGATTATGTTCGTACTTATGAAAATGGTATAAAAACTAATGGGCTTGTATTTGGACTGAAATTATAAATGCTTAAAACCAATAAAGGCGTTGAAAATTTCAACGCCTTTATTGGTTTATAGAGAATCATCAGGTTCAATATGAATCAAAACATGACCCAATTCAGGAATTTCAGCTCTCAAAGTGTCCTTGAGTTTATGAGCCAAATCATGTCCCTCTTTTACCGAAATAGTCGCTTTCACCCTAGCATGTAAATCAACATGGTATTTCATACCCGATTTGCGAATAAAACACTTCTCCGTATCGATAATTCCTTCTACTTCCTTTGCAACTAGCCTAATTGTATCAATCAAATCATCATACAAATGTTCATCCATAATTTCGCCCAAAGCAGGTCTGAAAATGAGAAAACTATTGTACAAAATAAACCCTGAAGCAAACAAAGCAGCCCAGTCATCTGCAGACTCATATCCTTTTCCTAAAAATAGCGCAATCGAAATCCCAACAAAAGCAGCTACTGAAGTAATTGCATCACTCCTGTGGTGCCATGCATCTGCCTTTAAAGACGAACTATTCGTTTCTTTACTTCTTTTTATAACCAATTGAAAAGAGTATTCTTTCCAAAAAATAATAGCTCCCAAAATATATAAAGTCCACGATTTAGGCAAATCATGTGGAGTGCTAATATTTAGAATACTTTCATACGCAATAATGGTCGCCGAAGTAATCAAAAAACCAACCACCAAGAATGTGATCAACGGCTCTGCTCTTCCGTGTCCATAAGGATGATTTTCATCGGCAGGTTTATTGGAATATTTAATACCAAATAAAACCAAAAAAGAAGCAAAAATATCTGTAGTAGACTCTATGGCATCTGCAACAAGAGCATAGGAATTACCAAAAACACCTGCTATCCCTTTAATAAGTGCTAGTGCGGTATTTCCAATAATACTAAAATATGTGGCTTTAATCGCCGCTTCCACTTTTGGCATGACATGACGTTTTATAAAATTAAAATATCGTTTAGAGATTTTAATAAAAATGACTCTAAACGATATTTACTATTTGATTTATTTTGATTTATGCTCGAACAATATTAGCACCGATAGCTCTTAAACGCTCATCAATGCGCTCATAACCTCTGTCAATTTGATCGATATTTTGAATTGTGCTAGTTCCTTTTGCCGAAAGCGCAGCAATCAATAATGAAATCCCTGCTCGAATATCTGGAGATGACATCGTAGTAGCTTTCAATTGTGATTTAAAATCATGTCCAATAACCACTGCTCTATGTGGATCACACAACATAATTTTAGCACCCATATCAATCAATTTGTCCACAAAGAACAAACGGCTTTCAAACATTTTTTGATGAATTAATACATCTCCTTTAGCTTGTGTAGCTACCACCAATACAATGCTCAATAAGTCAGGAGTAAAACCTGGCCAAGGCGCATCAGCAATAGTTAATATCGAACCATCAATATCCGTTTTAACTTCATATCCATCAACATGAGAAGGAATGTAAATATCATCACCACGTCTTTCTAACGTGATTCCTAATTTTCTAAAAACATTAGGAATAACACCTAAATTATCCCAACTTACATCTTTAATAGTTATCTCTGATTTGGTCATCGCTGCTAAGCCAATCCAACTTCCTATCTCAATCATGTCAGGAAGAATTCTATGCTCACAACCACCTAAACTTTCTACACCTTCAATAGTTAGTAAGTTAGAACCAACTCCTATGATTTTAGCCCCCATGGAGTTCAACATTTTACACAATTGTTGTAAATACGGTTCGCATGCCGCATTATAAATTGTAGTGATTCCTTTAGCCAAAACAGCTGCCATAACAATATTAGCTGTTCCAGTTACCGAAGCTTCGTCTAATAACATATGCGCTCCTTGTAAACCTTCGGCTGGAGTTTCTACTCCGTAAAAATGGTCTTCTTTGTTGTATCTAAATTTAGCACCTAAATTAATAAATCCTTCAAAGTGAGTATCCAATCTTCTACGTCCAATTTTATCTCCACCTGGTTTTGGAATATATCCTTTACCAAAACGAGCCAAAAGCGGCCCAACAATCATAATAGAACCTCGAAGTGCTCCACCTTCTTTTTTGAAAGCTTCTGTTTCAAGGTAATTTACATTCACCTCATCTGCTTGAAAAGTATACGAATTAGGTCCGTTTTTTTGAATCTTAACCCCTAGATTACCTAATAAAGTAATCAGTTTATTAATATCAATAATGTCTGGCACATTGTTAATTGTCACTTTTTCTGGGGTCAATAAAATAGCACAAAGTATTTGTAATGCCTCATTTTTTGCTCCTTGTGGTGTGATTTCTCCTTTTAGACGAATGCCACCTTCGATTTTGAAAATTCCCATTTATTTTTGTTTATTTTTTTGAAATGTTTTTGGTTTTCCCTGTTTATTATTTTTATTACCTTGAATCTTAGGTTGACCTGCAGGTGAAATTTTATTAGACACCCGTTTATTGGTTCGCAATAAATCAGTGGTATTTAATAACTCCTCGGTACTTTGTAATAAATTTAATTTCCCATCTGACAATTCGTAAAGATGCTCAAAAATAACATCATCTTTTACAGTGTCTTTATTCCAACTCAAATAGGATTTTTTCATGTGATTGGCAATTACTTTTACCAATGCATTTTTCATTTCTCCTTCTTCCCATTTGTTCGCTACATCAATCATGTATTTGATGTTGTTACCGTAATATCGGTATTTGGGGAAATTTTGTGGGTATTGTAAAACATCTGGTTTTAATTGCAATACTTCACGAGAAGGAATAGGATATGGAGAAACTACATCTAATTTAAAATCAGACATAATGAACAACTGATCCCATAATTTATGTTGAAAGTCAGGCACATCGCGCAAGTGCGGATTCAAAGTACCCATTACCTGAATAATATATTTCGCCGCTTTGTTTCGCTCCTCAGCATCTTCAATTACTGTAGCCTGATCAATTAATTTTTGCAAATGGCGTCCATACTCTGGAATAATCAAATGCGATCGCTCGGCATTGTATTCCAGGTGATGCACTACATCATTCGCATTTTCTTTAGTGTATTTTGAATTCATATTTTATAAGGAAACGATACCTTCTATTACCGAAACTTCGATGTATTTATCAATTATTTCTTGAGCGTCTTTCATTTGAACATCTACTGACACACTAGTAAATTTACCAGTTTTAGATTTAGTAGTTTTAATTACTGCACCCATACAATCAAAAGCATTTTCTACACGCTCTACATTATCAGCAACCGAAGGAACGATAAATTTGAATAAATATAGAGCAGGCCAAGTGTTACTCATATCCAACTCTACTTTTAATCTTTCGTAAAATTCAGCTGTTTTGTTTTCTTTCTCTTGATCCATTAGTAAGCTTAAAATAAAGGCAAATATAAGGTATTGATTTTAGATTTTAGAATTTCAAGTTATTTTTTGAAACGAATGACAATTATAGGTTGGATTAATTTTTAAAATCCCAATTACTTTAGGTAAATTTGCGACTTATTTACTAAAAGTGCAAAAAGAAATTGTAGTTATTATCGGAGGTCCTGGTACAGGAAAAACAACTATTATTGACGGATTAGTTAGTAATGGTTATTGCTGTTATCCTGAGATTTCTAGACATGTAACTGCCGAAGCACAACAACAAGGCATCGAACAATTATTCTTAGAGAACCCGCTTCTTTTTAGCGAACTATTGTTAGAAGGAAGAAAGAAACAATTTTACGATGCACATCAAGAACCACATAATGTTGTTTTTATAGATCGAGGAATCCCTGATGTTTTAGCCTATATGCACTACATTGGCGACAGCTACCCTGCTTTTTTTGATGCAGCTTGTAGAGAACATATTTACTCTAAAATTTTCATTTTACCGCCCTGGGAAGACATCTATATTAGTGACCAAGAACGGTATGAAAATTTTGAACAAGCTAAATTAATTCACAATCATTTAGTCGAAACCTATCAAAAATACGGGTACGAACTTATCGAAGTTCCTAAAGATACCGTAGATAAAAGAATTCTTTTTATCTTAGATAAAATTTCAAACTAATTTAATGCAATACAAATGGAATTTCCCTTTGTATTGAACAACCCAACGTAGCGCACTGAAATCGATGCAAACAGCACTAGCTATTCTTCAGAAATATTGGAAACACGATCAGTTTCGATCGCTACAAAACGAAATCATTGATTCAGTTGTTAGCGGCAAGGATACTTTGGCTATTTTGCCAACAGGCGGTGGAAAATCGATTTGTTTTCAGGTACCCGCCATGATGAAAGAAGGGATTTGTTTGGTCATTTCTCCTTTGGTCGCTTTAATGAAAGACCAAGTGGCTAACTTACAAGCACGAGATATCAAAGCGATTGCCTTGACTGGAGGAATTCGTTCTGAAGAAATGATTGATTTGTTAGACAATTGCCAGTTTGGGAATTATAAATTTCTTTATTTGTCGCCAGAGCGCTTACAATCAGATTGGATTTTAGACCGAATCAAGAATCTTCCAATCCATCTTATCGCCATTGATGAAGCACATTGTGTTTCGCAATGGGGACACGATTTTAGACCTGCCTATTTAAAAATTTCCGATTTAAAAAAGCACTTCCAAAAAGTGCCTTTTTTAGCCTTAACTGCTACAGCTACCCCAAGAGTTAAAGAAGATATTATCACCGAAACAGGATTGCAAAATCCGCAACTATTTCAAAAATCATTTGCAAGAGACAACATTGCATATATGGTAATTGAAGCTGAAGATAAACTATACAAAATAGAGCAAATCCTCAAAAAGAATCCGCAACCTTCTATTATCTACGTTCGTAACAGACGTTCCTGCATTGACATTTCTAACCAACTGCAATCTTTAGGATTCAAAGCTACCTTTTATCACGGTGGGCTTTCGCCAAAAGAAAAAGATAAGAATATGGCGTTGTGGATGCAAGAAGAAGCTCAGGTGATGGTCGCTACTAATGCATTTGGAATGGGAATTGACAAAGCTAATGTCAAAACGGTAATTCATATTCAGCTACCTGATAATATCGAAAATTATTACCAAGAATCAGGTCGTGCGGGTCGTAATGGAGAAAAAGCATTTGCTGTCTTATTGACTAGTCCTTCAGACACGCTTCAAGCCGAAAATCAGTTTCTATTGAATTTACCCGACAAGCCTTTTTTAAATTCGGTGTACATTAAATTGTGTAACTATTTCCAAATTGCCTACGGCGAGGGTATCAACGAACAATTTTCATTCAACCTGAATCATTTTTGTTTGAAATACAATTTCCCTACTTTAAAAACTTACAATGCTATTCAGTTTTTAGACCGACAAGGCATCATTAGTTTGTCACAAGAATTTTCAGAGAAAATCAGCATGCAATTTTTGATTCCTTCGAAAGAAGTCATTCGCTACATTAGTTTAAATCCAAATGACGAGGAAATTATTCTCACCATTTTAAGAGCGTATCCAGGTATTTATGATATGCAAACTGCTTTTAACTTGGACTTTATTGCAAAGAAATCAAATCACAAGGTGAATGAAGTACAAGCTGTTTTACACAAATTAAAAGAAAAAGACATTATTGATTACCACGCAAAAAATAATGATGCCTCTTTAATCTTTAACGAAATTCGCGAAGACGAACGAACCATTAATCGAGTAGCAAAATATTTAGAAAGACAAAATCAACTTAAAAAAGAGCAATTACAGTCGGTACTACATTATAGTAATGACAAACAAAACTGTAAGAATCGATTGATTCTAGCTTACTTTGGCGAAAAAACAAAAGAAGATTGCGGAATTTGTTCCTATTGTATTACCAAAAAGAAAGTACCGAGTAACACTCAGTCGCTTTCGGATTCAATTCTTCAATTATTGGAAACCGAAGAATTAAATTCGAGAGAAATTCAAGAACGAACGCAATCTGATTCCGCTACTGTTATCGAACTACTTCAAGATTTATTACAACAAGAACGTATCGCCATCAAAGCGAATAACAAATATACAATTCAACACTAATGGAAAAATTACGAATCGTCTTTATGGGAACTCCTGAATTTGCCGTTGGCATTTTAGACACGATTTTACAACACAATTACGAAGTTGTCGGAGTAATTACAGCAGCAGACAAACCCGCGGGACGTGGTCAAAAAATAAAATATTCAGCCGTAAAAGAATACGCTTTGGCACACGAGCTTCCTTTGTTGCAGCCTACAAACCTAAAAGACGAGAGTTTTTTAGAAGAGTTAAAAGCCCTAAATGCTAACCTACAAATTGTAGTTGCTTTTAGAATGTTACCCAAAGTAGTTTGGGAGATACCGTCATTGGGCACCTTCAACCTTCATGCTTCGCTCCTACCTAACTATCGTGGAGCAGCACCTATCAACTGGGCAATTATCAATGGCGAAGCCAAAACAGGGGTTACTACCTTTTTTATTGATGATAAAATTGATACTGGTGCAATGATATTGAATGCCGAAACGGCCATTAGCAAAAGTGAATCAGCTGGACAATTGCATGACCGATTAATGCAACTCGGTAGCGAAACCGTAATTCAAACTTTAGCATTACTTGAAAAAGGAAATGTCACGACAACCATTCAACAAGATACGGCAGACATTAAAACAGCATACAAACTCAATAAAGAAAACTGCAAAATAGACTGGACAAAATCAGTATCAGAAATTCATAACCTAATAAGAGGTTTAAGCCCTTATCCTGCAGCTTGGTGTTTCTTTAGCGACAAAGGAGAAGAATGGAACATTAAAATATACGAGGCAAATATTCTTAATGAATCACATTCTTTGGCTATTGGTCAATTGGTTTGCACCAAAAAAGAAATGAAGATTGCGGTTCAAGATGGTTTCATACAGGTTCTAAGTTTACAATTTCCTGGAAAAAAGAAGATGACTACTGCCGAATTATTAAATGGAATCCAGTTTACTGAAAATGCAAAAGCCTATTAACACTCGGAAAAGTGAGTGTTTATTACGTTTTCGGCTGAAAAAAGCATTGCTTTATGAACAAAAATCTTAAGTTATTAACAAAATAGCCCTAAAATGTATTTTTCCCTTGCACAGAAAGGATTTCCTGCTAAATTTGTTTAACAATTTTTTTTTAACCAACAATTAATAACTAATTATTATGAACAAATCAGAATTAATCGACGCTATCGCTGCTGACGCAG
>JACCDS012145160.1_pt1 | contig 12951 bp, 7 predicted proteins | sample 7446441 | NCBI WGS metagenome assembly JACCDS01 (sample SAMN15323445, study PRJNA562643) | freshwater metagenome | isolation source: river surface water | place: USA:Blue River Watershed | collected 2017-08-17
ATTGGCCCACTCATGCTGAAATAGCGCGCAGCACAGGTTTTCAAAGTCGACCCAGTATTTCGGCGCCTCGATTTGTTGGGGGATGTGTGGCATAGTGGCGGTAGTTGGCAAGGTGATGTGACCAATCATACCGCATCTTGGGTTCGGCGTAGTCTGTTTCACAAAGGCAATTTCTAACTATTGGCGATAAGTGAGTCCCCCGCCATAGGTCATCAAAACAAGATGCTGGCAGACGCGGTAAAGATGATTGCCTAGCGCGCCGAAACAGCGCGCGTTACGCTATTGCGGCGACATTTGAACCGGGAGGACGAAGAGGACGATGCTCGGGCGCTGGTGCGGGAGCGGTTTGTTTCTTCCGGGGCTATTCTGCCCGATGATGCTGCAAAAACACTTACCAGCAAAATCCATCGCATGGCATCCCCGGCGCATGGTGTCGAATATTCGCGAAATATTGGGCAATTTTTCCGGAAAACGGACACTTAACATCGTGGGTGTTTCGCACAAAGGGTATTATTAACCCTACTTGAGAATGATGCATGACGTAAAACGGGTTGACAGTAAAACGGTACTACATTGAAGGCCGCGCTGGGAGTCGTTCAAAACCAGCGGAAAAGCAAGATCTTCAACAATGTGGAAACACGCAGTGGGGGGCCTTATGGCTAGCGTTGTATCTGCGCTTAATGGATCGCCATGGAATTTTTTGCACTGGATGACGAAGTACTGCGACTGGAGCAAGAGCTGGCACACACCTGCGGTGCCGGGCGACTCAATCCGCTGCTGACGCTGGCGTGGCACATGCGCCAGCGTGATACGCGGCGGGCAGTGGCCTTGGCGCAGGAAGTGCAATGCCTGCTCGATGAGCAGTGCGCCGACAACAGCCACCCGGCAGCGGCGGCCAGCGCAGCGGCTTGTCAACCGTCCGGCACCGAGGTCGCCGCAATCCAGGCACGCTTGACACTGCTTCAGGGTGAAGCAAAATGGCTATTTTTGGAACTCGATACCGCCGCCACCATGGCCACTGCCGCACTAGCCGGGTTTGAAGCGGTGCGGGACGCGCAAGGCCGGGCCGATAGCCATTGGCTGCTCTCGCTATTGGCCCAAGCGCAAGGCAACGGTGCCGAGCGGCTGGCGCAACTCGAAGCCATGGCCAGCGCCAGTACCGACCCGGTGCGCATTGGTGTCGCCCAAGCGCAGCAAGCCCAAGCCGCCGCCTTCCGCGACCTGCCGAGCGCGAAACAGCGCTGGGGCCAGCAATTTGCCGCAGGCAGTAGCGGCCTGCCCCCGGCGGTCGGCTGCCATGCCGAATTTTTCCTTGCCGCGTGCGCCAACATCGGCAACGACTTTGCCGCCGCCGTGCAGCACAACATCGCCACCTACCATCTGGCGCTGGCCAGCGGCCAAACCCGTACCGCCGTATTCGCCGCCATCAACGCCGGTGACGCTTTCAACAGCCTGAACGAATACCATGCCGCGCTGGAATGGATGCAGCGCGGGCTGGATTTTGCCCGTGGCACCGGCTGGCCTGCCGTGCTGGGCGCGGCACTGGCCCAAACCGCGCTCACCTTGCGCCACATGCAGCGGCCCGAAGCGGCACGCGCCATGTTGCGCGAAGCGTTGGCGCTGCTGGCACCGCAAGCGGCCTCACGCACCTATGTCATCACACTCGGCTACCTGGGCGACACCGAGCTTGATTGCCAAGAACCGTCTGCCGCGCTGGAAACCTTCAGCGCCATGGTGGCGCGGGCCGACGCGCTCGGTCAGCCGCAATTGCAATCACTGGCGCGGCGCGGACAAAGCCAGGCGCTGCTAAAATTGGGTCAGGCGCAAAGCGCGCTGGAGGCCGCCGAAGCCGCGCTGGCACTGGCGCACGGGGCCAGCGAGCCGCAAATTGCTGCCCTGCAAACGCTGGCCGAAATCCACAGCGCGCACCGCCTGCGCCCGCCCGCCGAGATGAAAGCACCGACCCCCACCCTGCATTATTTGGAGCGGGCGCGGGCGCTTGCGGAAGCGGTGGAAGGTTTTATCGTCCCGCCTGATTTGCTTGAAGCACTGGCCAATGCGGGCGAACGGGCTGGCTTGCCCAGTCTGGCCTTTCGCTACGCCAAGCAAGCGATTATTGCCCGCAAAAAAACCCATAGCCGGGAAGCGGCCAATCGCACCTGCGCGCTACAACTGTCACACCAAAGCAGCAGCGCGCAAGCGCTGGCCGCATACCAGCGGCAATTGGCCGAAGCCGAGGCACGCTGCGCAACCTTGCAGCAGCAAGCCAACCACACGCTGCAACGGCTGGGCCAGATTGGCCAGCAAATCAGCGCCACGCCCGACGCAGGGCAGATTTTTGCCCTGCTGCGGCAGCACAGCAGCGCGCTGCTGGACGTGGCCCGGTTTGTCATCTGGCTGGCACAGCCGGACGGCTTGCAGCTAAAAATGGCATACGACAGCGAACGCGACAGTGCCAGCGGCCAGCCGCAAGCGTTGCTGGCCCTAAGCGACCCGCACGCCCCAAGCGCCGCTGCCGCCCGCGCCCGGCACGACATTGTGCTAACCGAACCGGCGGCCCTGGCCGCCGACGGCAGCCAATTTGGTCGCCCCATCAACAGCATCCTGGCCGCACCGCTACTATTTGGCCCGCATCTGATTGGCGTGCTGAGCGTGGCTTCGAGCCAACCGCAGGCCTATGGCGAGCGCGAGCGGCTGATCATACGCACCCTGTGCGCCTATGCCGCGCCCGCACTCAAGCACTGCCCAACCTGGCCGACAGCCGGCACCGCGCGCTGATCAACTGAAACACCTTCCCCCAGCGCCGCCACGCCTTAGCCACAGCAATTCTGCCGTGTCCAAAAACTACCATTTTTGAACCACTTTCCACCTAGCAAGACTTGGCCAAATGCCCGATGATGCGTCCTGTTGGCTGAGCACAGCGTGCATCAAATCACGCCAATAAGCGCATCATTTACCATAAAAAATAGGAAAATTGACATGAATATTGCAAAGACGATTTTATCCCTCAGCTTGGCCTTGGCTAGTATCACCGCAGGCAGCGCCGCTTACGCACAAAGCACCAGCCCCATCAGCCGCAATGTCGATGTATTGCTCGCTGCACAAGAACCGGTGTATGTGCATGTGGATCGCTGTGCCTTGCAGCCGGACGTGCCGCCCGTGATCGTTAACAATCGCACCTTTGTCGAAATCAATTCCCTGTTCGCCCGACTCGACATTACCCTGGCATGGCGTCAGGAAGACCGCCGCATTACCGGCACGCTGCCCAATGGCAAGATTTTTCAACTGTGGGTAGGCAGTACCACGGCTTACTTTGACGGCCAAACCTTCCTGCTGGACGCAGCCCCCTTCATCGCCGATCCGTACAACCGCACCATGATACCGCTGTCGTTCGTCTCCAAAGTGAGCGGCGCGGTGGTAAATTGGCGCAACGCACCACGCACGGTCGATGTGTTTGCTGGCAAAAATAAGCAGTGCTCGCTGATCGCCATGAACCGGCTGGCCGATCATGTGTATCGCGGCTACCTTGATTTTGGCGAAGCCGGGCCGATTTCGATCACGCCGGGCCGCATGATTAATGGCAGCGGCAGCAATCAGTTGGTGTATATCGTCACCATGTCCGGCACCGATTTGGCAGCGGTCAAGGCCAAAAACAGCGCCACCGGGCTGTGGGAAGATGTGCTGGTCGGCTTCTTTAATACCGGCAATTCATTTGAAGAAGCCGTGGTCAAGGCGATTCAAGGCCGGGTGCCGCTCGGCTCCAAATTGGTTTTGGCTGGCCACAGCCTGGGCGGTATGATCGCGCAGCAAATTGCTGCCGATGACCGGATCAAAAACAACTACGTGATCAGCAACACCGTTACCTTCGGCTCGCCGTTGATATCCGCGCTCAACTTCCGTGAAGGCGATGTCAAGCGCATGGGTGACTATGACGATGTGGTGCCGCTGCTGAGCAGGGAGGGCTTGATCCTGTTGCCGTGGCAAGTGGCTGGCCTAAATGTGCGCAATGGCGGCTACGGCCCGCTGGGTGCGATGAAGGCACACACGGAAAGCTATCGCCGCTACAGCGTGTGGCGTGATTTTGACGTACTGGGCTACCAAGGCGGCACCAACAGCCTGACCTTCAACACCGGCGACGTGCGTTATTACGCAGCACCGCGCTAATCCGGTCAGGCGTGGAGTCCATGCGGCAAGCGCTGGTCGCATGGACTTTGGCCACACAACACACGACCGCAACACAACGCGACGCAACGCATTCTCGCTGGACGACATCTTTTGTAACTGTTATTGTGCAACAATGCGGACCAAGGGCGGCCCCGCCCGATGGTCTCCTGTCTCTCAACCTCACTTGGGCTTGATTCGGCATGGCGCGCAATCCTCTATATACCCTGATCAATGGCGTCCCAACCTTTCATTGGAGTCCGCACTCGGACTACGCGCCCGGTGTCGAAATTATTTCAATTCCCCATCTGGTACGGCGCGGCAACGCTCAGACCCTGAACCGCAGCGCCCGGCTGGATTTCTTCATGTTGCTGGCCGTCAATAGCGGCGAAACGCGCTACTCGATTGATTTCCAGCAAACCCAGACCCGCTCCGGCTCTTGGCTGCTGGCACGCCCGAATCAGGTACACGAATCGGAAAGACTGGAAAATCTGGAGGGCTGGGCGATCAGCTTCCGGGCCGACTTTTTGCCGCCGGGCGAAAGCCGCCAGCAATCTTTCTTCCATCCGCTGTCGGGCCAGTTGGCCGACTTCCCGAACCTGATTCAACTTGGGGAAGACGAGCACACGCACTGCTGTGGCATCGTTGAAAACCTGCTAACCGACCTGAAAGCCGATCTCGACGAGCCAGAGCGCAATGGCTTGCTGCTGTTTCAGCTTTGCACGCTCTTGATGCGGCTGCGAATCTTCCACCGCAATCAGAAAAAATCAGACCAACCGATACTGGCGCAAGATGTGGTGCGCATTGCCAAACTGCGCAAACTGATCGATCAACACTTCAACACCCAGCAAAACTGCGCCTGGTATGCTGACAAACTGGGCTGCTCGATTAAAACCCTGGGCCGCTCGACTTTGCTGGTGGCAGGAAAGACCACCAAAGCCATTCTCACCGAACGCATCATGCTGGAAGCAAAACGGCAATTGATCCACAGCCACAGCCAGATACAATCGATTGCCAGTGATCTTGGCTTTGATGAGTATTCCAACTTCATCAAATTTTTTCGGCGGGAAGTGGGTTGCACGCCCAAGGCCTTCCGCGAACAATGGCTGGCGGCCAAATAGGGGGCATCAAACCGGGTCAGTGAAGGCGGGCCAGTGAAGGCGGGCAAAAGACAAGAACTACCCCCATTTTCTTGCGCCGCTCAAGGTCAAGCCAATATCTCCCAGCGCCCACCGCGCGCTGGCCCAACGTGCCGCAGCGTGCCAGCTTGCTTCAGTTTGTTGAGGTGATACTTAATGCCATCGCGGCTCAACCCGAGCGCGCTTGCCAGTTCCGTTTGCGAAATGCCGGGATTGGCACTGATCAAAGACAGCAGGCTCGCTGAATCGGCGATTGGGGTAGTCTCGGTGATTGGGGTAGTGATTGGGGTAGTGATTGGGGTAGTCTTGTCGATTGGGGTAGTGATTGGGGTAGTAATTGGGGTAGTTTCGGCGATTGGGGTAGTGATTGAGGTAGTGATTGGGGTAGTTTCGGCGATTGGGGTAGTAATTGGGGTAGTAATTGGGGTAGTCTCGTCGATTGGGGTAGTGATTGGGGTAGTCGCTGCGATTGGGGTAGTCTCGCCGAGTGGGCCGGTCGATGCGGCAGCCAAGTGCGCCGGGTTGGCGGTGAAGGTCAGCATCAGCCCTGACATGCCAGCATCAAAAAGCGGAGATGGCATATCGTGCGCCAAGCATTCGCGGCGGATCTTCTCTATGCCCCGGCCCCATGATTCAATATAGCCAGCGCGGAAAAAGGTCGAAGCCAGTAGCGGGTTGAAAGGGTTGGACGGGTGTTTGCCCATCAGGTTGTCCAGCGTCCAGCGCTCGGGCAACTGACCAGGATTCCAGATCACAATCTGATGTGCATACACACTGATCTGGATCGGAATACCGCTGCTGTAATCCTTGTGCACCACCGCGTTGAGCACCGCCTCACGCAAGGCCGCCGCCGGGAATAAGAAGGTTTCCAGGCGCTGCACCCCTTGGTAGCTGATGTATGCCTTCAGATATTTTGCCGCCAGTATCTCCAATGTTTTTTCCACCTGCGAAAACAGGTCGCCATGGATTTCATCTTGGTAACGCAGGTCGTCATCGGTGATGAAGAAGCCGATCTTGATATACGCGCCGGGCACGAAGCGTTCCGGCTCAGCACCAAACAGCAGCGCCGCTGCCCGTTTTAGGTACGCGCCTTCCACCAGCAGCAAACTGTCCAGCAGCGCGGCGTCGCCATCGCCGAGGACACCCTCGTCCACCCGCCCGCTTTTGACCGCCCGTCTCCTGAACCATTCCAGCGCCGAGGTGGTACACTCGGCCAGAGACAAGCCGGGGAGCGGCACGCCATCCCAATGCAGCCCCTGCTTGCGCAGCAAAAAACGACTCAGGGCCGGGCCCTTCAGCTCTTGCTTGGTGCTGCCGCTACGGTAGTGGTATTGCCCTTTGTAACTCACCGGGCTTGGATAGGGATCGACGCGGATCTCCAAAAACTCCTTGCCGGCCGCTTCCTTCAAGTTGACATCGACCATGATGCCCAGCATATCGCGTACCTTGTTGGGTATTTCCTCCTGCAAGCGCGCGGCCTGCGCCACGCCGACGATCTGGCCCGAATCGTCACGACCGATCTCCAGTACCCCGCCCTCGGCATTGGCGAAGCCGGAAATCCACTTCAGATATTCGTCGTGCCAGGATTCTTTCCATTCGACGCATTGGCTTTCTTTCAAGTGAGGCTCATTTTGGTTGAGGTTGTCGTGGCAAAAGTCTGCTGGGTTGCTGGTCGATAGGGTCAACTGAATTTTACATGTATTTTGCGTACCTGCCCCACTTTTCATCCCGCATCGCTGCTCAAGTAATACGCTCCCACATCCCGCCGACACCGCCAACCGCAGCCAAAGCAAACCAATATTGTTTGGTTAAAACAATTCATCAGTGCTCCCCAGGGTCGGTCCCGCGTGATCCGCGCCAAGCCGCAGCTAACCGGCCTGCCGCTTGCGCACCACCAGCGCGCCCGTTTGCTCGGCCATGAACCGATACAGTTGCCCAATCGCCGGATCCGATTCATCCAGCGCGGCCTGATGCCTTGCCACCGTGGCCAGATCGCCGCGCACCAGTGGCCCACTGAGTGCGGCCACCGGGCCAAGCCGCATGATATTGTCCAGCGTGCCCTGTGTCAGTGGTTGCATAAGGGCGCGCGCGGTGTCCGGCTCAACGCCAGCGGCTTGCCAGGTACGCAGTGCCGCATCCAGCAACACATTCAAATAGTTGCACGACAGTACCGCCGCCGCGTGATACAAGGTTTTATTGGCCGGGTTAAGCTCGATCAGTTGTGCACCGATGGCGCGCAGCGCTGGTGCCAGCACTGCCAGTGCCGCAGTATCGCCCTCCATGCCGCAAAAGGTGCCGTCAAACTCGGTGGCGACCCGTTGCGGGTCGGCAAAGCTGCGAATCGGGTGTACGCTGGCAATGTGCAGGCCGCGTGCGCGCAATGGTTCGAGCACGGTTGAGGCAAGTGCCCCGCTGCAATGAAACACCACCCCCGTCCCTGCCATGTCAAGCTGGGCCAGTTCCCGGCCACAGGCTTCGATTTGATCATCGCCCACCGAGAGCAGTGTCACATCGGAGGTCTGCCATTCCTGCCAACTGCCAATCGGCACACCGGCACCGATAAACTGCACCGCCTGTTCGGCACTGGCCCGGCTGCGATTGAAAACTTGCCCGATTTGCCAACCGGCGTGGGTGTGCAGCAGGCGGCCCAATACCCGGCCTACGTGTCCTGCCCCGACAATATTGAGTTTCATTCCGGCAGACCTGCGGCACGCAGCGCTGCCGCATCGGCTTCGGCCTGCTTCGGCTCACTGTAGAACTGGGTATGACTCCACTGGGATATCGAAAAGCGCAGGTTTAGTTTGATCAGGCGGGCAGCTTCGGCTTTGGCTTCGTCAATCCGGCCCGCCTGTTCGTAAGCAATCACCAAATCGGCAATACCGGAACCGGGAATACGCGCTTCGAACAGGCGAAACGCGGCAATCGCCTCATCAAATCGACCGAGCAGGCGCAGCGCGGTGCCGTGGTAGCCATAGTAACTGGGTGGGCAATAGGGCGAGAGCCGCATTGCTTTCTGGATCAGGATCAGTGCGTCGCGCGTGTGGCCGGTGCAGGCATTGACGAACGAGGCAAACGCGACCACGTCGGCAGAATCGGAGGCCAACTCCAGCGCACGCTGCACGTATTGCCAAGCCTGATCATATTGTTGCTCCATCAGCAAATGCATGCTGTAGGCGGTGTGCGCATCGGCATTGTTCGGATCAAGTTCGAGTGCCCGCTCCACAAAGCGCTTGCCAGCGGCCAATAGCGTGGCGCGCTTTTCGTTGCGGTTAAAGCGCGCATCGGTATAAAAGATGAACGCCAGCGAAGCGTTTAACGCGGCTGAATCCGGATCCAGCGCCAGTGCCCGCTCCAGACAGGCGCGGGTGCGGGCGATCGAATCTTTCGACAGGGCGGTGCGGAAATGGGCCAGCCCCTGCACATAATGGTTCCATGCTTCGACATTGGTGGTGGTGGTGTAGCGCAGCCGTGCCTGTTCACCATCGATCAGCTTGACCTGCATTTCGGTCGCCACGCGCAGGGTAATTTCATCTTGCACGGCAAACACATCGGTAATTTTGCGGTCGTAGCGCTCGGCCCACAGGTGGACGCCACTTTCGGCATCGATCAATTGCACATTGACCCGTACCATGCAGGCACCTTGCCGCACGCTGCCTTCCAAAATGTAGCGCGCCCCGAGTTCGCGTGCGATCTGGCGCACGTCAAGCGAGCGGTCGCGGTACGACAGGCTGGCATTTCTTGCCACCACCGACAGGCCAGACAGGCGCGCCAGAGTGGCGGTAATGTCTTCCACCAAACCGTCGGCAAAATATTCGTTTTCCAGATCATTGCCAATGTTGGCAAACGGCAAAATGGCGATAGTGGGTTTTTTCGGCTGGGCCGCAATCGGGGTTGGCAAACCGGGGGTGTGTATGCCGCCCCAGCGCCAGCTACGCACCGGGTTGGCGATGTTTTTCAAAACCAGCTCGCCCACATCGGCAAATTTAACACTGAGCTTGCCCACCACCTGGGTATACACCGAATCAGAAATCAACACCCCGCCCGGCGCAGCCAGACTTTCCAGCCGGGCCGCAATATTCACGCCATCGCCGAGAATGTCATCGCCCTCAATGATCACTTCGCCCAGATTGATGCCGACGCGCAATTGCACCGGCTGCCGTTCCGGGTGCGTTTCATTCCATTTGGCCATTGACTGCTGGATCGCAATCGCGCATTCAACCGAATCGACCGCGCTGCCGAATTCAACCAGCGCGCCATCGCCCATCATTTTCACAACCCGGCCATTGCGGCTCGCCACCTCCGGTTTGAACAATTCATTCCAGATCATGCGCAGGGCGGTAACCATCCAGGCTTCATCGACTCCCATGCGGGAGCTGAAACCAACGATGTCGACGGCCATAATGGCCGCCAGACGTCGAATGATGCGCGCTTTTGTCATGTATCAGGCTTTCAAGTTTCAAACGGGTGCCGGGTTTAATTTACTGCCTTTATTTGCTGCCTTCAGTTACTAGCTTTACTGCTACCTTTTTATTTGCTGCTTTTTTACTGCAGTATGTTCCGAATCCAATGGGTTCGGACGCCGGGTGGCTCGGCCTTGCCAGCCCCAACCAGATTTGTTTTTGCCGGGCAAATGGTACAGGACAGCAGTAAAACCATAACCCGGGGCGACATTTTACCTTGCGCCGGGCTGATCGTCACTTGTTCTTTGGAATTGCCGCTATGATTTTACCCTGTGATCAATATTATCCCGTAATTTCCTGATCTGGTGCAATGTACTGATTCTGCAGGCAAATCTACCGCATGCTGTCTGATCTGAACAATGGCGTGGCTGAGCCCTTGCCCAGCCCTTGTCAGACCCTTACCAGACCCGCACCCGTTGCTGCGGCGGCAAATACAACGCCTGTCCCGGTTGCACATCAAACGCCCGGTACCAGGCATCAAGGTTGCGCACCGTGGCCGTGCGGTACTGGGCCGGGGCATGGCCATCGGTCAAAATTTGTGCACGGGTCGCCGCTTCGCGCCGCTTTTCACGCCAGGCCAGCGCATAGCCGGTGAAAAATTCGCGATCACCGGCCAATTCCTCCGCCGCGCTGCCGCGAGTGGCGCGAGTGGCGCGATAAGCATCGTAGGCCGCCGACACACCGGCCAAATCAGACAGGTTTTCGCCCAGCGTCAGTTGCCCATTGACCGCCAAATCGGGAAACGGACGGTAGCTGGCATATTGCGTCACCAAGCCCTGAGCCGCCTGATTGAAGTGCGCCAAATCGGCTGTGCGCCACCAGTTGCGCAAGCGCCCGCGGGCATCGAACTGCGCGCCCAAATTATCAAAGCTGTGGCTAATTTCATGGCCGATAATGCCGCCCAGCGCGCCATAATTCATGGCATCGGAGGCATTCACGTCAAAATACGGCGGCTGTAAAATAGCGGCCGGGAAGTTCAGGGCATTTTGCATCGGTAAATTAACGGCGTTGACAATATGCGCTGGCATGGCCCATTGATCCTGCCGTGGTGCCTTGCCCAGTTTGGCAATTTGCTGCCGGTAGTGCCACTGGCTGGCGCGCATTACGTTGCCCGCCGCATCATCGCGCACAATCTCCAAGCCATCATACGCAGTAAACCGCTCGGGATAGCCGACCCCGACATACAGCACTTTCAGCTTGGCCTTGGCTTCGCGGCGCGTTGCCGGATGCATCCAGTCAACCGCATCGATCCGGCGCTCAAACGCGGCGACGATATTTTTTACCATGGCCGCGATGCGCGCCTTGTTCTGCGCCGGGAAATAACGCTCGACATAGATTTTCCCCACGGCATTGTCCAGCGCACCGGTGGTGGCATTCAGCGCCAATTTCCAGCGCACCGGCATTTCTGGCGTGCCGCGCAAGGTGCGGCTATAAAACGCAAAATGCTGTTCGGCAAAGGCGCGGCCAAGATGCGGTGCCATCCGGTTAATCGAATGGAAGCGCAAAAAGTCTTGCCAACTGGCGAGGTCTTGTTGCGCCACCAGTTGTGCCGCACCCCGCACCGCGCCCGGATGCCAGACATGGAACTGCGGCTGCGTCTCAAGACCGGCGGCACGGAAAAACGCCGCCCAGTCGATACCCGGTGCCTTGCGCGCAAACGCGCTGCGCCGCCACAGGTTATTCGCCTTTTGCATGTCATCGGTTTCATCGCGCGTGGCATGGGTTTTGGCCAGCGCGGTTTCAAGCCGGATCACGCGTGCCGCCCGTGCTTCGGGCTGATCCAGACCGGCCAGCCGGAATATCGCCGTGACATGGGCCAAGTATTCTGCGCGCAGCTTTTGCATTTTCTCTGCCGGTTCCAAATAATAGACCCGATCCGGCATGCCCAGCCCGCCCTGCAACAGATAGGCTGAATAACGGGTCGGGTCATGCAAGCCCTGACTCACCCACAGGCCAAACAGGTTTTCGGTGTGCAACACGGTGGCGTTAAGCGGATCGACATCGGCGCGCAGCGTGCTGCCGAGCATGGTTGCCAGTCCGGTCTTGTTCTTGATCGCATCAATGTCGGCCAACAGCGGCTGCAATGGTGCCAAACCGCGCGCCTCAATTTGGGCCTGATCCATCCATGCCGCATAAAAATCGGCTACCCGTTTGGCGTCACCCCGGGTATTTGGATCGGCCATGGCCGCTTCAATCAATTTCACAATGTTTTGATTGGTTTGCTCAGCCAGTGCGTGGCCGACACCCCAAGCATTGCGATCGGCTGGAATCTCGGTGCTATCGAGCCAATTGCCATTCACATAGCGAAAAAAATCGTCGCCCGGCTGTGGCAGCGCGGCATTGGCAACGGATGCAATGGGCGCGCTGGGTTTGGTGAGGGCACTGGGGGCAGGTGATGCGGCGGTGCCAGCGGCACTGGCCTGATTGTCAGCGCTACTGGTGCCAGCGACTGCCGATAGGGCAAACATCAAACACAGTGGTAACAGGCGAAACGGCAAGTCGGGCATGGGTCTCTCTTTTAAATAATTGGGAATTGGACGGGCCGTATTGTACCGCCGAATGCCTGCCCTGATGTACCGCCGATGTACCGAATTGTATCGCTTTGCACTGGCTTTCCGGCATTCTGGCCAGCAGAACCGGCGTGCAACTCATGCCGCCGATTTGGCAGCCTGTCGCAAAATACTGGTCAGAATCACGGGTTTGCCGCACACTGCCTCTCATTCGATCCGTTTGCACCGATTGTTTTGCTTACCTGGTCTTTATTTCTCGTTTTGCCCTTTTTTGCCGGAGTCCGCCATGCTCAAAAATCTCGCCACTTTAGCCACCCTCGCTACCCTCACCCTTGCCAGCCAGTTGAGCTTCGCTGCCGAACAAAGCCGCAGCCTACCCGAATTTAAAGCCATCAACAGCAAGGGCGCGTTCAAGCTGGTGGTCAATGTTGGGCAAAGCCAGTCGGTCACACTCAAGGGCCCACAAAAAGAGATCGATTTGATTACCACCGAAGTGCGCAACGGCGAACTCTTGCTCGGACACCGGAAAAACAAGGATATCGATAGTGACGCGATCGAGATCATCATCAATGCGCCCCAGTTGACCAAATTCAGCCTCGAAGGGGCCGGCGCCACCGATTTGCGGCACATCAGCGGCAATGAATTCGCCATCAATTATCAAGGGGCGGGCGCGCTCAGGGC
>JACCDS011274430.1_pt1 | contig 12950 bp, 8 predicted proteins | sample 7446441 | NCBI WGS metagenome assembly JACCDS01 (sample SAMN15323445, study PRJNA562643) | freshwater metagenome | isolation source: river surface water | place: USA:Blue River Watershed | collected 2017-08-17
AACAACATCGGCGTTTTATTTAAATGGATTTCCTTCAATGCCAGTCGCTCCACACCCTCAGGCAGATCGTCGGTGCGGGTATACAAACGCAGACGCAACTCATCAACCGACAAGTTTAATAGCGCTTGGGGATCAGCCGATAAATTATATGCAATCACCGAATTTTTATTGGCGGGGTGCATCGCCAATGGCAATACCAATGCAGCATTGCCATTCTCGGCAGGAAAACGCGATGAAATATGCAGCAGTGGTTTATGGCTATCAATTTCAATCATGCCGCTGGCAAAGCGCTTATCGCGCAATTTATAGGCATAATCATAAAGTTTGGGTTGGCGGGTCTTAATCAGTTTAGCCACCGCGATAGTGGCGTAAACATCCGAAAGCGCATCGTGCGCCGCTTCATGAACCAGACCATTGGCCTTAGTCAACATTTCCAGTTTGAAACAAGGGCGGCCATCCTCGTAATTCGGCCACTCAATTCCTTCAGGCCGCAGGGCACGGGTCATACGCACCATATCGATAATATCCCAGCGCGAATTGCCATTACGCCACTCGCGCTCGTAGGGATCATAGAAATTACGATAGAGCGTATAGCGAGTAACTTCATCGTCAAAGCGGATGGAATTAAACCCAACGCCACAGGTTCCCGGACGAGACAACTCGGCGTGAATCCGCGCAATAAATTGATATTCCGGTAACCCCCGCTCCAACGCGACTTGGGGCAGTAAGCCAGTGATCAGGCAGGCTTCCGGTTTGGGTAGGAGATCGACCGCAGGCTGGCAGTAAATCATCAAGGGTTCACCAATAATATTCAGCGCTTCATCCGTGCGCACCCCGGCAAATTGCGAGGGCCGATCTACCGCTGGCACCTCCCCCCAAGTCTCGTAATCATGCCAATAAAGAGTATTTTGCTGCGTGCTCTTCGTCATCGCTACCTACCAACAGAAAAAATAACTGGCTCATATTGCTGAACCCAGAAAATTACCTGAACAAAACCTGCAATGTAACACTCGCAGCCGGCTTTCCCCTATACTGCCGACTGAATTAAGCGACCCCAAGTAAGCGTCTCACGTTAGTTCAAGAGATCACATTTGTTATAAGAGATATTGGAGCCTGCCATGAGCGATTTAGAAAGCCTGTTTGCCGCCAACGTAAAATGGGCAACTGACATCAAAAAAGAAGATCCCGAATTTTTTTCCAACCTGGCCAAACAACAAGCACCGGAATATTTATGGATAGGCTGCTCGGATAGCCGCGTCCCCGCCAATCAAATTCTCAACCTGGCGCCCGGTGAAATCTTCGTGCACCGCAATGTGGCAAACGTAGTTATTCACACCGACCTGAATTGCATGACGGTATTAAACTACGCCGTTGAGTTTTTGAAAGTGAAACACGTGATGGTTACTGGCCACTATGGTTGTGGCGGTGTAAGAGCAGCGTTGGAAAATCAAAAGCTGGGCTTGATTGATTACTGGTTACGCAATATTCGCGATGTGTACTACACCAACAAAGACATTATTGATCGGATGGCTGATCAGGATGAGCGTGTGAACCGTTTGTGCGAACTCAATGTAATCCAGCAGGTAGACAATATTTCACGCAGCAATATTGTGCAAAATGCCTGGGCACGCGGCCAGGAACTGACCATTCACGGCTGGATTTACGACATTCACGATGGAATTTTGCACAAATTGACCCCACCTATCGATTCGGTTGAGCAAATCCCCGAACAGTATCGGTTGTATTAATTTTCTGCATCACAATCGTTTTTATGATTTATCTGGCGCAAACCGGGCACTAAAAAGCTGCCCGGTTTTTGCAGCCATGATTGCGTCATTTTCATGCAATCCTCTTATCTTGTGGGTCCACCAGCTCACTTTCACCTTTCCCCACTCAGTTAACAGCGCCGGATGATGCCCATACTCCTCCGCCAAGGCACCAACCGCCTGGGTAAACGCCAGGGCCTGCAGAAAGTTCTTAAACTTATAGGTTTGTACGAGTTGGGCAACCCCGTCGATGTACTCCAGACTCCAGCCGGGCAACTCGGCTAAAACATTTGCCAACTCTTGCTGACCCAAGGGCGGCGAATCACCGCGACATGCGCTACAGTTTTTGTCAATCAACATAACTTTTATTCCTTCTCTGGGTTGCAATGATTTTGAACGAACAAGACCCTATTGAAACAAGTACCGGGGGCGCCCATCGTCCGTCCCGACTCAAATTCGCGAGCGTCATCTTACCGTTAGTATTGTTCATTTTAATGGTAAGCGCCCTGGAGCTGGCAGTTCGCAGCAACTTAACCCAGCTGCGCAACCTGCAATTGCAGCAGTTAGGCAAAGATGTAGCCGACGTTGGCCGCTTGTTAGAACAAGAACTCAGCGCATCAATTTATCTGGTCAGTGGTTTGCAAGCTTATGTGGAAGCCAAAGGGGGAGTACTCGTCGGTCAAGAGCTCGCGCCTTGGTTAACCAACTTGCAAAATCGCACCCACCACATCCGCAATATCGGTTTGGCACCTGGTAATCGCATCGCTTACATTTTTCCTCTAGAAGGGAATGAAAAGGCGTTGGGCTTGTATTACCCCGATAATCCCTCTCAATGGCCGGCGGTGGAAAAAGTAATCAAGTCACGTATTGCAACGCTGATTGGCCCAATAGCGCTGCAACAAGGAGGCCAGGGGCTAATATATCGATCACCGGTTTTTCTGGAGGACGACGTTTACTGGGGAATTATTAGTGTCGTTATTAATGCGGATACCCTGTTTAGCCGCTTAACGGTTGACGCCAAGGAACGCAAAATAGCACTGCAAATCGTAGATCAGGACTCAAACACTACAATCGCGGGCCAGAGCATTGCGCCCGGCTATGCCCAAGCTGATCTGACCGTGGATTTGCCCGGCCGCCACTGGAAACTAGTTGCGGCTGCGGAACCTATTCCCATGAGCTCAACCCTAACGAGCTTGCGGATCGGAGGTTGGTTGGTGGCCGTAGCCTGTATGATCCTGCTTGCACGCTTTTTTCAGGAAGTGAAAGCGCGCGCGCAAACACTACTGACGCTACGCGAAAGCCAACAACGTTTTGCACGGATGTTTACCACCTCTCCTCAAGGTCTTGCGTTAGTTGATAACGAAGGCCGCTGGATTGAAGTGAACCCCAGTCTTTACCGGATGCTTGACTATAGCCTGCTTGATTTCGAACAACTTAAGCTCATCGACATTTTTGCCAAGGACTGTCGCGAACCGGTTATCAATCAAATGCAGGACATTCGCAATCGATACACCACGCAAACTGATCACTGCTGTCAATTTGAAGCAAGGTTAGTGCGCAGTGACGGAGAGATGCTGATAAGCCTCATTACGCTCGGAATCTGTTACTGGCACAACAATGAGACGCACTGGCTGCTACAAATTTTGGATATCGGCGAGCGTACCCGGCTAGATCAGTTAAAAAATGAGTTTGTTTCCGTAGTGAGCCATGAATTACGCACCCCGCTTACATCTATCATCGGCTCGCTTAAATTACTCGAGAGCGGCCAACTTCAACAAAATCCCACGACCAACGAAAAAATATTGAATATCGCCGTTCAAAACAGCGAGCGACTGGCGCGCCTGATAAATGACTTACTGGACATGGATAAATTAATTGCAGGGAAAATAGAATTTGAATTAAAAGTATGCTCCTTGCTACCTTTAATTGAAAAAACAATTGAATCCTGCCGTCCTTATGCGTTGCAACATCAAGTAACTTACAAAATGTTAGCTACTGATGAATCGATTTCAGTGAGTGTCGATTCACTAAGATTACAACAGGTCATTACCAACCTCCTATCCAATGCGGCAAAATTTTCGCCGCCTCACAGCGAGATAACGATTGCGGTAACAGCCGACGAGCAGAAAGCAAGAATACAAATTAATGACCAGGGAACAGGCATTGCAAAAGAAGATCAACACAAACTATTCAAAAAATTTTCACAAATTGATTCCACCACCACGCGCCTAAAAGGTGGCAGCGGACTAGGCCTGGCAATCAGCAAGGAATTAATAGAGCGAATGGACGGCCAAATTGGAGTAAGCTCATCAGTAGGAGCCGGTAGTAGCTTTTACGTAACGCTGCCGCTTTATGTTGAAGAACAAGACATCCAACACTAACCGTTCACAAGTAATTTTCCGGGCGCAAATTCATTGTCAGCGCAACCTTTGATCACTGAAAAAACTTGGTTTCCATCCCGCTAGTATCCCAGCCATGCTGTTCTATACTCTAGACAACATGGATATCAGGACACACGGGCACCCACTTCTACTCTAACTTCTATCGCTGGAATACCCGATGCTCGAGTTGCCTTCGCACCAAACACCTCAGGACGTCCCCGCCGATGAATGGACGCTAACCCAGGAGCAGACTAACTCGCTTTACCACAGCCTGCCCGTGTCACTGCTCTCGTCAATTGTGATTGCTCTCATTCTCAGCCTTTCTCATTGGAAGATCATCGGCCAGGCAGAAATCATCCTGTGGAACTTGCTCTTGGGAAGCACGCTACTGGCACGACTGACCCTATGGATTTTCTGGCAAAACGCGTGGCAACTTTACTCGGCGAATTTTTGGCTGTGGAGTTTTCGCATTGGCGTTTGGCTAACGGGAGCCGCCTGGGGAACAACGGCTATTTTATTATTCGCCCATGACAATGCGATCTATCAAGCACTGCTAGCATTTTCACTGGCGGGCGTTGCAGCCGGCTCCATGACATCACTTACAGCCGACAAATATTCCTCGCTCGGTTTTGTGATATTGGCTATTACGCCATTAAGCCTGTTTATTTTTTTGGAAGATGGCCCCACTGCTGTCGCCATGTCGAGCATGACACTGTTATTTATTTTCTTTGTGATCGCGAGCAGCATACGTACGCGTCGCAACATGGAAGAACAAATTCAAAAGAACCAACACCTACTTCAACTCACCGCAGAGCTAAATCACAAACAACAGCTGGAAAAAATTATCAACAATGCACAATCCACGTTTATCACTGATAACAATATAAAATTGACCTTGCAAAACCTGCTTAACGAAACTCTGATCGCTTGTAACAGCGAACTGGGCTTTATCGGGCAGATCGAAAAAAACTCAGACAACACACCTTTCATGCGCGCCCTAGTCTTCGGCAGCACCCAAAAGGAAAAGGCGGCCATAGATAAATTTCGCGCCACTCACTTGCCGGAAAATGGAGAATATAGAAATTTAGATAATTTGTTTGGACTGGTAATGCAATCCGAGAAACCAGTTATCAGCGCGAACATTAGTCGCGATATGCGCGCTGGAACCATGCCAGATGGCCATCCAAAAATTCACAATTTTATGGGGATACCCATTTTTAATGGGCGGGACCAGATCGCCATTCTAGGCTTGGCCAACTGTACCCAAGGATACCAGCAAGAAGACACCATTAAATTGGAGCCGATATTAAAAACCATCGCCCAATTCGTGCAAACCATGAATCACGAACAGCGTCATGCACAAGACCGAGCCGCGCTGGAAGCAAGCACCCAGCACACGCAAACCATTTTAAATGATATTGCCGACGGCATAATTACCATTGACAAGCGCGGCGTTATTCAATCGTTCAATCATGCAGCAGAAACCATTTTTGGCTACCGTGCGCGCCAAATTATCGGCAAAAACATCAGCGAACTCATGCCGGAACCCTTCAGATCCCAACATGATGATTACATTCGTAACCATTTAAAAACCGGAAAGAAAAATATTTTAGGTATAGGGCGAGAAGTGATTGGACTACGTCGAAATGGCCAACAATTCCCTATGGATTTAATGGTATCGCGAGTGTTCCAGAATGGAGAGCCAATTTTTATTGGAATAGTGCGCGACATCACCGACAAAAAGCAGGCCGACAACCTGCGTAATCAATTTATCAGCAGCGCCAGTAAAGAAATTCTCGGCCCACTAAATTTGATCAGCGAAGCATTACAGCGATTAAAAAATAAAGAGAAAGATAAGTTGCCAGAAAATCTGTTTCATGTGGTGGAGATTGCCCATACCAACAGCCTGCGTTTGCAACAACTCATGCACGACTTAATTGAAGTTCAGAGCCTTTCCAAAGGCGATAGCGACTTAAAAATGGAATCTCAATCGGCACTACCACTTGTTGACGAGGCCTTAAGACGCAACAAGGCCTTTGGCGACATTTATCAAAACAACGCCAAGCTAATTGCGACCAATGAGGAATTCACTATTCAAGTCGATAGCGCGCGCTTTTATCAAGCGCTATCGCTGTTATTGCAGTGTGCATTTAAAAGCTCAACACCCGGCTCGGAGATCGTCATACAAGTTCTTGAAGATCGCAGCCGGATCAACGTAGGTATTTATTTCAATACGCGCAACCTACTGGAAACACAACGCAAGCAACTCGCTGCGCAATTTAACAGCACTCAGGATGCCGCTAACACGCCGCTGCACTCAAGCGAACTTGGCCTTGCCATCGCAAAAGAAATTATTGAAAAAATGCACGGTATCATCACATTTAATAGCAAAGCTGATCAGCATTATTTTTTGGTAGAGTTTCCGCGCGCCGTTAAAAAAATTTAAACTAATGCGCAACAATTACTATCACTCTACAAGCGATTACCGCTACCCATCGCTTTTATTTTATCGAGCAATGCCTGCCCCATTTTATCCAGCGCAACAATCTGATCAACGCCACCTACAGCAACCGCTTCTTTGGGCATACCGTAGACAACACAACTGGCCTCGTCCTGAGCGATGGTGTAACCGCCGCGATTGCGAATATCCAACATACCCTTGGCACCATCTTTTCCCATCCCCGTTAACAACACGCCAATCACATTCTTTCCGCCCACTTGAGCAACAGATTCCATCATCACGTCCACCGCGGGCCGGTGGCGATGCACGGGTTCGGCATCAGAAAGTTTTACCCGGTAATCAGCACCGGAACGAACAACCACCAAGTGATAGCCGCCCGGCGCCAAAAACGCATGCCCTGGCAAAATACGCTCTCCGCCCTTCGCTTCTACCACATGTAAACGCGTGGTTTTATTCAAACGCTCAGCATAAGTGCGCGTAAACCCAGGCGGCATGTGCTGCGTCATTACAATCCCCGGCACTGCCGCCGGCAACTGAACCAACAAATCTTTAATTGCCTCGGTGCCACCGGTGGATGCACCAATCGCAATAATTTTCTCCGTACTTTGCAGGCCTACCGGATTCATTATTTTTTGATCTTCTGTAATTTCCGGGCGGTGCTTCTTAATTAATGGCTTAACTTTTACGTCAGCAGCAGCACGGATTTTTTCAATAATAATTTCTGCGTATTCGCGAATACCGCTGCTCACACCCAATTTAGGCTTGGGAATAAAGTCTACCGCTCCCAATTCCAGAGCGCGCAACGTAGCCTCAGCACCCTCCTCGGTTAAGGTCGATATCATTACCACGGGCGTAGGTCGCGCCGCCATCAGTTTTTCCAGGAACGCCAATCCATCCATGCGCGGCATTTCAATATCCAGTGTGATTACATTTGGCGAGAATTGATTAACCATGTCGCGCGCAACAAAAGCGTCGGGCGCCGCACCAACCAACTGCATATCTGGCGAACCCCGTACTATTTCCGATAAAAGATTTCGAACGAGTGCCGAGTCATCAACGACTAACACTTTTATTGGCATAACTCAGTCTCCCGACGTTCCTGGGTATTTCACTAACTAAACAGCTCAATATCACCACTTTTGGGAGTGAATTTGACACGCATACGATACTCACTTTCTCGATCAGATATAGTGCTGTTATGCATCGCTTTAATTTTTTTTACCAACACGCGGCCGGTATCCGGAAAGAAATACACCTTACGTGGAAATTCGCCCAATAAATCTTGAGCTACAACCGGAATTTGTTCCGTTTCTAAATAATCCAGAACAAATTCAGCGTTGCGTTGACCGACGTTATTTACGGTCATCCCTCTAAGCACGTTTCCGCCACCAAATACTTTTGCCTCAAAGCGCCCCCGATTGGCCCCCATTTTTAACAAGTGGTTGATGAGCAATTCCATTGCATAAACACCATAGCGCGCCGATTCAGTTAACAAACCGCTTTCATTCGAGCCGTCATTGGGGAGCAAAAAGTGGTTCATACCCCCTAATCCAGAATATTTATCGCGCAAACACACAGCAACGCAAGAGCCCAATACTGTAACAATTAACTTATCACCGTTGGTCACATAGTATTCGCCCGGCAATATTTTTACGGCTTGCCGATCAAAATGACGATCAAAATACATGTTTGGCGCCAAGTGCACGTTATTCTCATACATCATTGACGTCCTCCTTAACATCAGACGCCGCCAATCGATAGGTCGACTTGCCCACCAATCGGACAAGGTGACTCGCGTGAGAAAAACTTTCCGAATGGCCTGCGATATAAAGGCCATCGGGTACGAGCAGTTGCGTCATACGCTTTAAAATTTGCAACTGCGTGGGCTTGTCAAAATAGATCATCACATTGCGACAAAAGATGACATCAAACTTTTCCTGCAACGGCCATTTTCTATCAAGCAGATTAATTTGCTTAAATTCTATTAATCGCCGCAGCTCATCAATTACTTTTGCCTTACCTGAATTTTTACCTTTGCCGCGCAAAAAAAATTGTTTCTTTTTATCTGCACTCAACGCCTCCAAACGATCCAAGCTATAAACACCCATAGATGCCGTATTTAACACTTGGCTATCTATATCCGAGGCAACTATTTCTACTGGCGGCCGGTAATTTCCGTAGGCTTCCGCAACGGTCATAGCGATTGAATAAGGTTCTTCGCCTGTGCTCGACGCAGAGCACCAGATTCGACAAGGTTTGTTGTACCGATTTTTTTTTATAAAATCTTTTAAAATGGAAAAGTGATGTTCCTCACGAAAAAATGCGGTTAGATTGGTCGTCAGCGCATTAACAAACTCCTGCAACTCTTCCGGCGTCGACTCCAAATAGTCTAGATACTCGCCAAAGCTTGCCAAATTCAACGCGCGTAACCGACGGGCCAGCCGGCTATACACCAACTGTCTTTTCGATTCAGCAAGGTTAATTCCTGCTTTTCGATAAATCGCCGCTCTCACACGATTGAAATCGGAGTCAGCGTACTCAAATTCGCGCCCTGAAGTATCAGCCACACTAATAATTCCTGATTTCACCCATATCAGGGCAACCACAACGGTTGCCCATCGCAGCGGTATTAATCGTTAGAATTGTTCCCATTCATCTTCGGCCGACGAAGCGGGAGGTGTTAGTTTTCCTGCGGATTTGGTTGAAGTCGCTTTGGCTGGATTTCGCACAGGCGATTTAGCAGCCGGTTTATTCGCCGGCTTGGGCGCCGCCAGTCTGGTCGATGGCGTACGTTCCTGTGAATCGCTCAACCGGAACTGCCCTACATTACGATTTAATTCATCCGCTTGCGATTGCAAGCTTTCCGCGGCGGCAGCGGCCTGCTCAACCAGGGCCGCATTTTGTTGCGTCATTTCATCCATTTGCGAAACAGCGGTAGAAATTTCCTCAATACCGGTAGATTGTTCGGCAGATGCAGCCGCAATTTCGGCCATGATGTCATTTACACGTTTAATCGCGCTGACAATTTCTTTCATGGTCTCGCCTGATTTTCCAACCAGACTATTTCCGTTATCAATTTTTTGCACCGAATCCGATATCAGCGCTTTGATATCTTTCGCCGCATTGGCTGAGCGCTGTGCCAAGGTGCGCACCTCCGATGCGACAACCGCAAATCCGCGCCCTTGGTCACCCGCCCGCGCTGCCTCTACCGCCGCATTCAATGCGAGGATATTAGTTTGGAACGCGATACCATCAATCACACCAATAATGTCCGAGATTTTTCGTGCAGACTCATTGATTGCATTCATGGTGGTTACCACTTGTTGAATCAGGCCGCCACCATCGATGGCAACCGTAGATGCTTGCTCAGCGAGGACATTCGCTTGTTTCGCATTATCAGCATTCAATTTAACAGTAGAAGTTAATTCTTCCATCGAAGACGCAGTTTCTTCAAGATTGGCGGCCTGCTGTTCAGTTCTGCTGGAAAGGTCGGCATTGCCTTGCGCGATTTCGCTTGATGCAGTGAAAATCATATCCGCTGCACTGCGAATATCGCTGAGCATTGTTGTCAGATTTTCAGTAGTTTCATTACAGTAATTTTTGAGATCGCCAAAGGTACCTGCATATTCACCGGTAATGCGCTCGGTCAAATCGCCTTTGGCAATGGCACCAAGAACTCGCGCAACGTCAGAAAGTCCCTTGTCTGCCGTGTGCACAAGAATATTCAGCCCCTCCGCCAACTTCAGGAAGAATCCTGATTTTCCATCGGTAGTTAAGCGCTCAGTAAAATTACCTGACGCCGCAGCTTCTACTAACTTATTCACCTCACCTTCAACACCAACCTCTTCAGTTCTATCCAACCACTCCACTACCGATCCCAGGCGCGTACCATCTTTACTAAAGATTGGGTTAGCAACCAAACGGAAATGGCGTTTACCCACCACAATGTTGGTGGTATAGGTGGTTGTAAGATTTTCAAGCAGCTTCATTCGGTGCATTGGATTTTTATGGAACCCGTCCATGTTGCTACCGACTACTTTATCTACCGAGAAATGAGGCAACACTGACTTCAAGTCGGCCTCAGCGACACGCAGCATTTTTTCCACTGACTTATTCATGTAAATGATTTTTCGGTCCACATCAGCAATCATGACATTCGTTGTGGCCGTCTCCAACGCACCAAGGATTCGACTAAGCTCATGCTCTGCTGCGACCTCCTTGGTTCTGTCGATCCATTCCACCACAGTCCCCAGTCGCTCACCGGCTTCGGAAAATATTGGATTAACAATGAGCCTAAAGGTAATTCCCGCGACCGTAATTTGACTGGTATAGGTATCGCGCAAGTTTGCAAGTAGTTGCATTTGATGCGCGGGATTGCGATGAAATATATCGATGTTACTGCCGATTACCTTATCAACCGCAAAACTCGGCAGAGCCTTACGTAAATCCATTTCAACCGCGCGCAACATTTTCTCGACGGACTTATTCATATAAATGATCTTACGATCAGGATCGGCAACCATTACATTTGACGAAGTCGAGTTCAAAGCACCTAAAATGCGGCTCATCTGATGTTCAGCAACCACTTCTTTTGTGCGATCAATCCACTCAACCACAGTCCCTAATCGCTCGCCAGCCTCCGAAAATATCGGGTTAACGATCAACCTAAATGTAATACCAGCAACGGTAATTTGACTGGTATAAGTGTCACGAAGATTAGCCAACAGTTGCATTTGATGTGACGGATTGCGGTGGAAGATATCAATATTGCTGCCTATTACTTTATCGACGGAGAACCCTGGGAGCGCCTTGCGCAAATCAACCTCTACTGCACGCAACATTTTTTCTACAGACTTATTCATGTAGATAATCTGACGATCCGGATCTGCAACCATCACATTGGAAGACGTAGAAGTAAGCGCACCCAAAATGCGGCTCATTTGGTGCTCTATTGCAACCTCTTTGGTGCGATTAATCCATTCAACGACCGATCCAATTCGCTCGCCGTTATCGGAGAAAATCGGGTTTGCAATTAACCGAAAACTTATCCCAGCAACTACAATGTTGCTTACATAGGTATCTCGGAGATTAGCAAGCAAGCTTGATTGATGACTGGGGTTTTTATGAAAAATGTCCATATTACTGCCAATAATGCTGTCAACCTTAAAATGAGGCAGAACTTTTCGCAAATCCCCCTCAACATCCCTTAACATTTTTTCTACCGCCTTATTCATATATACAATGTTTCGATTAACGTCAGCGAGCATCACATTGGAAGACGTTGCATCCAGCGCTTGCCGGATGCGTAAATTATCGACCGCCGCTTTCTGGCCACTTGCGATAACGTGATACATATCCGCAATAGACCCCAAAACGCTACCCGGAACTGCGTCTTCGATAACCACATTGGCTTCACCTGACGTAATAGATCGTGTGATTGATTTTAATTTCTCTGGGTCTGCCCCCAGGCTCGACAAAATTAACCGCGAAAAATAGATCGAGAAAAACGAAACAGCCACCACAGAAAGTAGTGCAACTAAAACTAAAACAGTCCTATAAAAGCTAGCTACAGACTCGCCTTTTTCCGATAATTTTTTATGCTCATCCAGTTCCTTTGTTAAAAGCTGTTCAATGAGAAGTTCATGTTCATCAAACATTTTATTAACATCAACTAGGCTTGCTGCAAGCCTGACGTGGTCTTTAGCCTTGAATGCCGGAACGACTTCCGCTTCCACAAAACTAGCATACACCTCCATTTGAGGAAGTATTTTTGAGCTCAATAGAGATTTTAAATCTGACGACAAATGCGGGCTTGCCTTCCACTTGGTTGCAGAAGTACGATAATCATCCGTGTGCTTTTTAATCTGCGCGAGCGTTTCGCTTCCAGCGCCTTCAATTCCCAGTTGATTCACATGCATGTTGAGTTCAACAAGAAATAGCGGGGGTGGCGCAATTTCAGCAGTGAAATCACTGCTGGATTTTATTTCCTCGTACAAGTCACTACCAATGGAGGATTTGGCAATAATCAGAAACCCAGTAGTAACGAGCAAAATCACAGACACAATGGCAGCTATGGCCATCACATTTAATTTGGCTTTCAAGCTAATATTCATTCTACTATTCCTTATCGGTAACTGAGTTAGATTCACACAACGCCATCTCTTCACTCGATATCAACTTCTCTATATCTACTAAAATAATCATTTGCTCGTTCACTGTCGCCAAACCCAGCAAGTAATTACTATTGAATGCAACGCCAAAATCTGGGGGCGGGCGCAACTGATCCCTACTCAACGTCACCACATCAGAAACGCCGTCGACCACAATGCCAACAATACGGCT
>JACCDS010375762.1_pt1 | contig 12945 bp, 7 predicted proteins | sample 7446441 | NCBI WGS metagenome assembly JACCDS01 (sample SAMN15323445, study PRJNA562643) | freshwater metagenome | isolation source: river surface water | place: USA:Blue River Watershed | collected 2017-08-17
ATCGGCGGCGCCGTCAACATCCGCACCCGCAGCGCCTTCTCCCGCAATGAGCGCACCGCCTCCTTCAAGGCCGCCGTCACCTACGCCGCGATGCTCGAGGACTACACCGCCGGCTACCCGTATGAGAATCCCGGTTACGAAGGCGCGGTGACGTACTCCGATCTCGTCGGCCCCGCCCGCACGCTCGGCTTCTCCCTCGCCGCCAACTGGCGCGACCGCGCCTTCGTCAAACAGCGCAACAGCACCACCGGCTGGAACAACACCGCCGGCTTCCGCGCGGGCACCGCCACGACGCCCGCCCCGCTTGCCGGCTACGTCATGGACTCCTTCGTCCTCCAGCATTTCCACGACGACCTCGAGAGCTACGGCCTCAACGGCTCGCTCGAATGGCGGCCGCTGGACGCCCACAAGCTCCGCCTCTCCGCCGGCACCAATGTCCGCCAGACCAACCGCGGCCGCCAACGCCAGGTGCTCTTCTTCCCCCTCGGCCGCGCCAGCGACAACTCCATCCCCGTCACCGTCGCGCCCACGCTCGTCGGCGACACCTACGCCACCGTTTCCTCCTCCGGCAACACCGTCCGCCGCGAGGTCCGCGACTTCGAGGAATTGCAGCAAACCTCCACCGTCGCCCTCGACGGCGAGTCCCGCCTTGGCCCATTCACGGTGAATTATCTCATCGGCTACAACTTCGCGAAATGGGACGGCGGCAGCGGCAACGCGCTCACCGCCTCGTTCCAGAACGCCGGCTTCGTCACGAGCTACGCCCTCACGCCGGGCAACGCCCGGTTCCCCGTCGCCGGTGCCGCCCAGACCACCACCGGCCGCGACCGCAACGATCCCGGCATCGCCGGCGTCCACACCCTGCGCACCCTCAACCTCGGCACCCGCTTCTACGACGACGACGAACTCAACGCCGCCCTCGACGTGCGCCGCGACACCGAGCTCGCCGGCTGGAGCGGTTTCCTCAAGGCCGGCGCCAAGGTCCGTTCCCGCACCCGCGACCTCGACCAGGTCGCCCTCGACTACAGCCAGAACGCCAACTGGTCCCTCGCCGGCTACAACGGCCAGCCCGACATCCCCAATCTCATCGCCGGCTACCGCGCCGAGCGCACCGTCGGCGGCCGCTACGACTACGGCTACTTCCTCGATCCGTCCGTCGTGCGCAACGCCGCCCGCACCTTGATTTCCCGCGGCCTCGTGACCCCGCTCGCGACCAACGCTTTCAACAGCCTCTACAACGACTACTCCGCCCGGGAAGACATCACCGCCGGCTACGCCATGGCCCAGCTCTCGCGCCGTCGTCTCACGCTGCTCGCCGGTATCCGCGTTGAAAATACCGAGACGAAGTTCGAGACCTTCCGCGTCACCGACGGCGTCCCCGCCGCCATCGCCCCGCGCCGCACGCGCACCGACTGGCTGCCCGGCCTGCACGCCCGCTTCGACCTCGCCGCCAAGACCGTCGTCCGCGCCGCCTACACCGAGACGCTCGCCCGTCCGACCTTCAGCCAGCTCAATCCCCGCGAAACGCGTTCGACCACGTCCGACACGATCAGCCGCGGCAACATCGACCTGAAGCCCGTGTTCTCCCGCAACTACGACCTCGCCATCGAGCGGTACCTCGGCGGCGACGGCTATGTCTCCGCCGGCCTCTTCCACAAGGACTACAAACGGAATATCTACCGCTCCACCCAGAGCGCGATCTTCGAGGGCGAACTCAACCGCATCACCGAACCGCGCAACGCCAACGGCGGCAAAGTCACCGGCGTCGAGTTGTCCTTCGACCATCGCCTGACGTTTCTGCCCGCGCCCTTCGACGGCTTCGGCGTCACCCTCAACTACACGCACACCGACTCCGAACTCGACGCCGGCCTGCCCGCGCTCGGCGGCCGGAAGCTGCCGCTCTTCGACCAGGTCGGCGACACCTTCAACGCCAGCCTCCGCTACGAGCGCGGCCGTTTCCGCAGCCGCCTTTCCCTGCATCACCGCAGCGACACGCTCTTCGATCTCGCGACCGACGCCGCCCTCGCCGTCGGCCGCTACGAGGCGCCGAGCACGACCCTCGACTTCACCGCCAGCTACAAACTCAAACGTGGCTGGAGCGTTTACATCGAGTTCGCCAATCTCACCGACGAACCGAGCTGGGGCTACAACGGCGACAAGAACATCCGCCTCGATTACAACGAGTACTCCGATTGGACCGGCGTCCTCGGCGTCCGCTGGAACCTCTGAGCGTTGCCTTCGTTCCGGCACGACCGGACTTGGCAGCATCTTTCACTTCTGAACGAGCGGGCGGAGGCGGATGCCGCCGGCCCGCTCACTTCGCTTTCAGCTGCAGCACGCGGCCCGGCAGCCAACCTGCGCCGCCGCCGAGATTCGTCGGCCGCGTGTATTCCAGCAGATAGATCACGCCGGGCTTCGCGACGTGCAGGTCGATCGGCCGGCCGAGCGGCGCGAGAAACGTGTTCGTCCGCGCCGTCCAGCCGCCATCCGGCTGCCGCTCGAGGCGCAGGTGCAGGACGTCGAAGCCGTGCTCTTCGCCCGGCGCCGGGCCCGCCAGGAAACTGCCCAGCCGGCCGACGAGAAAGCCGTTGCGCACCGACTCCGGCCAGTCCGCGCCGAGCCACAGGATGCCGGCCGGCGAACTGTGCGCGTTGAACGTGCTCGTCGGTTTCCCGTCCATCAGCCCCGCCGGCCCGAGGTTCAGCACCGGCTTCACGAAGGTCAGCCCCGGCGGCGCGTCCGGGGTATGCGGATACCACTTCCTCGAAACGGGGGCGTCGCCGAACTGGTACGGAAACCCGTGGTGCCGCGGCGGCCGGCCCGGCGCCGGCGGCACGATATGGTCCATCTCCTCGGGCGCGTGCGCGTCGGGCCCGTTGGACACCGTGAAGAGGTTGCCCGCGCCGTCCCAGCCGAAGCTGTACGCATTGCGGATACCGCGCGCGATCGTCTCGATTTGCGGCGCGTCGGACTTCGGGTCGAAGCGCCACATCGTCGTCGTGAGTTCCGGCTCCCCTTCCTTCGACAGCGTGGGCACGTTGCCTTCCTCGCCGCCATCCGTCCGCGAGCCGCTGCTTACGTAAAGCAGACCGTCGGGCCCGGTTCGGATGTCGGAGATGCCGTGCGTGTACGGACCGACGCCCCAGGCGTAACTGGTGCGGAACCACGGCTGCGGCGCCACCGGCTCGCCCTCGGCGTCGAACGCCGTCGTCCGGAAGATCGCGACCTCGTTCGACTCGAAAGGCCGTGTCGGCACGCGCTGGTTCACCGTGATCCAAAGCCGGCCGGTTTCGTCGCGCATCAATCCGAGGGTCTGGAACGGGCCCTTCTTCAGGCCGGGAAAATCCTTCGGCCAGATGATCTGCCGGAGATTGCCGCTCGCCGGATCGAAGCGCCACACGCCGCCCGCCTGCCCGAGGATGTAGAGTTTTCCGCCGCGGCCGTCGCTCGCCAGCCGCACCCCGAAGTCCGTGAGCCGCACCAGCTCGGTCAGTTCGAAACCCGCCGGCGCCGGCGGCAGCGGCCGGTAGTCCCCGGCCTTGCGCAGGTCGGCGTACGTTTTGAAGCCCGTCGTCGCGCGCACCTCGCGGACCTCCGCCGCCGTCACCGGCGGCGCGGCGTTGCCCCAGCTGTTCATGACGTAGGTCAGCACGTCCGCCGCCTGCGCGTCGTCGAGCATGACGGCCGGCATCTGGCCGCGGTAAACTTCGCCGTTTACGGTGATCTCCTCGTTCAGGCCGGCCACGACGGCGCGGATCGCGCCGGTGCGGTTCGCCGCCAGCCAATCGGATTTCGCCAACGGCGGATAGGTGCCCTTGATCCCGGCGCCGGTCGCGCCGTGGCAAATCGCGCAGTTGGCCAGGAACAAAGTCTCGCCCCGCTGGAGCGCTGACGCCGGACCGGACTCCGCCGCCGCCGCCGGGACGGCCAGAGGGATCAGACCAAGGACGAGGGCGACGCGAAGGGGTGGGCGCATGGCGCGCGAAACTACGGGCCCGCCTCTTCCCGTCAACGCACGGACCAACCGCGGATCAGGCAACCGGCGCGGCCGGCACTTCCCAGCCGGGCCGGTACACCCGCGTGAGCAGCGCGTTGGCGGCGGGCGAATTGGTGAAACGCAGCGCCGCGGCGTCCCACTGCAGCACGTCGGCTTCCTCAGCCGCGACCGTCAGGCGGCCGCGCGAACTCACCGGCCGCCGCACGATGCGCGTCGCGACGTTGCCGAGCTGGGCCGTCTCGCTCAGCCAGCCCGCGTAGTCGAAACCGTCGCTCGTCTTCGTCCCCGCCAAAATCGCATCGATCCAGCGGTGGTAGTGGTTCAGCCCCCTGATGTCCTTCGGGTAGGCGAACCCGGCGTAATTTTCGACCGGATACAACCGCGGCCCGCCGACATGCGGCAGCACCAGGTTGCCGCGCTCGCCGATGAACAGGGAACCGCTCCGCGGCAGATCGAGATCCGCCGGCAGTTGCGCCAGCTTGCGGTCCGGCCGCAGGCCGCCGTCGGACCACGTCACCGGCAACTGCGCGCCGGCCGTGAATTCGTTGCCCGGGAAAACATACTTCACCGTCTCCGCCGTCGGCCAGATGTGGCGGTTGATGCCGCTGTTGTCGGCCGCCACCGTGAGCGGCGCCCGCAGGCCGAGCGCGGTGAAGACGGGATCGAGGATATGGCAGGCGAAGTCGCCGATCGCCCCGCCCCCGAAATCCTGCCAATCGCGCCAGGCGAAGGGATGGTACACCACCGGAGCATAGGGCCGCATCGGCGCGGGCCCGATCCAGCGGTCCCAGTCGAGCGTCTCCGGCACCGGACCCGGCGCCGGCGGCTCGAGCAACCGCGTGCGTTCGTTGCCCGCGACCGCGACCCACGAATACACTTCCTTCACCTTGCCGATCGCGCCGTCGCGGATCAGCCGCGTCGCCAGCCGGTACTCGATCGCCGAATGGATCTGGTTGCCCATCTGCGTCACCACCCCGGCCTTTTCCGCCCAGAGCCGCATCTGGCGCGACTCCCAGACATTGTGCGCGAGCGGCTTCTCGCAATACACATGTTTGCCGCGGCGCATCGCCTCGATCGCCATCGGCGCGTGCTGGTGGTCCGGCGTGCCGACGATCACGGCGTCCACCTTGCTCCCGAGCTGCTCCAGCATCGCGCGGAAATCGCCGAAGTGCGGCACGCCCGGCACCGCCGCATCCGCCCGGCGGAAACGCGCCGTATCGACATCGCAGAAACCGACGAACGCCACCTGCGCGTGCTTCGAGACATTGTGCAGGTCGTTGTAGCCCTGACCGTCGACGCCGATCGCGGCGACTTGCACGCGGCTGTTCGGATTGGCCGCGCGCAGCACCGCGGGGAATCCGGCGGCCGCGGCCGCGACGGCGGTCTGACCTAGAAAACGGCGGCGGCTCCGGCGAAAGGCGGGGGAATTCATGGGGCGGTGGGACCAGAGTTTCCCCGCCGCCGGAGGCGTCAAGACCCGTCCCGCCGGCCAACAGGTGCGAACGCACCCGCTGCGCCGTAAAATCGGTGTCTAGTCCCGGCTGCGTAGTATTACGATTGAGCTTGGCCGTCGTCCTACCACGGTGGGCGCCCGGCCGATCACCGGCCGTCAGCTGTCCATCATCCATCATCCAACATGCAGACCAAAAACAACCAGGGCTTCACCCTCGTCGAAATCATGATCGTCGTCGTCATCATCGGCCTCCTGGCCGCGATGGCGATTCCCGCTTTCCAGAAGGTGCGCGTCGCCTCCCAGGACAAAGCCGTGCTGAACAACGCCCGCCAGATGGCCGCCGCCGCCGACCAGTACTACCTGGAAAACGGCGCAACCTCCGCCAATTCGTCCAGCCTCGTCGGCGCGACGAACTACGTGAAGGCCCTCAACACCGTCGCCAGCGAAGGCTATCCCGACGGCTACACCCAGGGCATCACGATCACGATCACCGGCGTCGCCAACGCCCGCACGATCACGTACGCGCCCTGATCGATCCGATCCTCACGCTTTCCAGCCGCCCGTTTTTCGGGCGGCTTTTTTGCGCCCGGCTCCGGATGTCACCGCGAGCGCCAAAATCGAACCGAGTCCCCGAAGCGAACAGAGCGGCAACGGTGTAAGCATGCCAATCCAACGCGCGGCTCCGGCGGGCTGGCGCATCCACGGCTCTGCCGCCTGCGTAGGGGCGTCGCTCGCGAGCCACGCCCCTACGAATACGTCAGTTTCCGCTCGCGGCTCGCTGCCCGGAACCCAAGAACGCCGCGCATGCCCCTCTACCCCGCCCTGCTGCTCCTGCTCTTGTCGCTGGCGACCGCCGGCCGGCTCGCCGCCGCTGCGGTCACCGTTGAAAAAACGGCATTCCAAGGTTGGCCCGAAGCCCTGCGCCTGCGCAGCGCCCACGCCGAAGCGATCGTCGTGCCGGCAGTCACGCGGGTGATGAGCTTCCGCTTGGCCGGCGGGGAAAACGTCTTCTGGACCGACCGTGCGCTCGACGGCCAACGCAGCACCGCGGACCGCAAAGCGTGGGTCAACTTCGGCGGCGACAAATCCTGGCCGGCTCCCGAAGCCGAATGGGGCCGCTACACCGGCAGCAAATCGTGGCTGCCGCCGCCGGCCTTCGATGCGCTGCCCGCCGAGGCCCGCATCAAAGGCGACGCCGTCTACCTCGTTTCCCCGGTGGATCCGCACTACGGCATCCGCGTCACCCGCCGGATTACCCTGCTCGCGGATGCGGCGACCATGACGATCGAGACGGAGTACGAGCGCGTCGCGGGCTCTTCGTCCCGGATAGGCATTTGGGTGATCACGCAATTGCGCGACCCCGAGGCCGTGTACCTGCCGGTGCCGGTAGCCTCGAGGTTCCCGGACGGACATTTTGTTTTCGGCGACAAACCGTGGCGCCAAGTCGCGCGCCGCGGGGATTTCCTCGAGGTCACCCGCGATCCGGCGACGGCGCACAAACTCGGCTCCGACGCCGACCGCATGCTGTGGGTCGGCCGCGACGCCGTGTGCCTGATCGCCTCGCCGCGCGTCGCCGGCGACTATCCCGACCGCGGCGCCAGCGCCGAGGTCTACACCAATCCCGATCCCAAGGCCTACGTGGAACTGGAAACCCTCGGACCGCTCGCCGAGCTCGGCCCCGGCGGACGCATCCGCCAAACGAATACCTACACCCTTTGGCCCCGCCGGGACGCGGACCCGCGCGGGGAAGCGGCGCGGCATCTCGGGACAGGGAAATAAAAAAGGCGGGCCCCGGAGGGCCCGCCTGAAAACTGCGGCAGCGCGCGGAGCTTAGAACCGCCCCGTGACGCCGAACTTCACCGCACGCGGAATTACCCACATATGGCGGGGACGGTCCGGCCCGAAGATGTACTCCGTGCGGCCTTCCTCGGCGAGGTTGGCGACGTTCATGAACAGCGTCGTGTCGCGGAATACCTGGTAGCTGACCCCGGCGTTCATCACGGTCCAGGCCTCGCGGAAACGGTTGGAGGCCGAACCGGGGATCGCGTTCACCACGGGCCAGGCGCCGGTGTGGTTGATGTCGAAGGACGCGCCGAACTTCTTGTAGGAGTAGATCAGCCCGACGTTGTAGGCCTTGGGCACGAAGTTGGCGACCTGGTTGGTGCTGAAGCCGACGGTGCCGCCGAAGTTACCCTGCGTCTTCAGCCGGGTGTAGTTGGCGCGGACCGTGAGGCCCTTGAGCGGACCGGGCAAAAACGACAACCGCTGGCGGAAATCGATTTCCATCCCTTTGTAAACCGCGCCGCCAAGGTTGCGGGTCTGGACGATTTCATAGCCCTCGTAGAGACCTTCGAAACCGTTGTCCGGACCTGCCCCCACGAGTTCGCCGGAGCGGCCCGAGGAGCCGATGTAGTCCTTGATGTCCTTGCGGTAACCGCGCACGGAAACCATGCCGGTGCCGCTGTAGTAGTACTCCAGCTTGAGATCGATGTTCTCGGCCGTCTGCGGCGTGAGGTTCGGATTGCCCAGCGTGACGGTGCGGGCGGCGTCGTTGGCGCTCGTGGCCGCGATTACCTGCAGCAGGGTCGGCCGGCCGTAGCTCGTGGACCAACTGGCCCGCGCCTTGAGGTTGGCGGTGATATCGTAGGCCGCATGGAAGCTGGGGAAGCTCTTGTCGTATTCGCCATCCTTGGACAGACGGCCGAAATCGAGGGCGGCCCGCTTGAAGTGGTCCGGTTCGACCGCGATGGGCGTGGTACGGGCCCGGAAATAGGTGAACGTGTCCGTCGTCGTCCATTCGTGGCGGACACCGCCGAGCAGTGTCAGCCGGCCGAACTTGGTGCTCGCCTGGATGTAAGCGGCATCGACGCCTTCCTCCATCAGGCGGCGGCCGGTGTACTGCGAGGTCGCGGTGAAGTTGACGTCCTCGGTCCAGATCGCGGTGTTGCCGAGCGTGGTGCTGATCGCGGCCGGATCGACGATCGGGAGTCGCGCGCCGCCGTGGGCCCGCTCGAATTCCGTGAGCGGCATCAGGCCGGTCGTCGGCAAAACGGTGCCGGGCGCGGCATACCAGCGGCGCGGGTACACCTGGCGGTTGTTGACGCGGCGGTTCACCGAATCGAGGCCGGCCTTGACGGTCACGGCGTGCTCCAGCGGCAACAGGTACGACGCGTTGATGTTGGCCTGCACCTCGTTGGTGTCCGTGATGGTGTCGCGCTTCGTGAGCACCGTCGACGTCGGCGCCACGGGCTGCGTCGCGGAAGCCACGCCGGTGTTGAACGCCGCATAGCTCGCGGCACTCGTGACGCTCGGGCCGGCGGTCTGGGTGAACACCTTCCCGCGCGGATCCGAATAATCGAGGATGAAGCCGATGGGGTCGCGGGTGCGCATCGCGACGGTACCGCCCTCGCGGTCCGTGCCGGCACCCGAGTTCCAGTGCGTGTTGGACCAGCGGTAGGCGTGGTCGACCTTCAGGCGGCCCCAGTTGTGCTCGAAGGCCAGCGTGCCGGTCGGGTTCTTGCTCGTGAACGAATACTTCTGCGGGAAGAGGCGCATCTGCGCCGCGCCGACCGTGTTGCCGGCGACGGTCGTGGTCGTCGGCCGGAATTCGATGCGGCGGTTGGTGTAACCGGGCATGATGGAAGCCGTGGCGAGCGGGGCCGCCGGATTGAAGACCGTCAAGTTGGCCGAGGCCCAAGGATTGACGTCCGTGTAATTGAAATACGGTTCCGAACCGCCGTTGTACAGGAAGCGCAGGGAAACGCGGGTGGACTCCGACCATTGGTAATCCGCGCGGGCACCGAAGGCCGTGAGGAAACGGTCGTTGAGACCGCTCTTGCGGGTGTAGTCGCGCAGTTGCGAGACCGGGTTGGTCGTGCCTTCCCAGAGCAGAATGTCCCAGTCGTGCTGGTTGAGCACTTCCTGGTAGGAAGCGTTCACCATAATGCCGAGGTTGCGGACGCCTTTGCCGACGCTGAAGACCTCCTGGTAGCTCGTGCTGAAATCGGGGCGCATCCCGCGCTCGCCCACCGCATGGGTGCGCTCGGACGACGACGGGAAGAAGCGGCCGCTGGCCGTGTAGGTGATGCGGCGGCGATCGCGCATGTTGAGCGGGGACGCGGTCTTCAGGTTGAGCTGCCCGCCGAGGGAGTCGGCGCGCTTGTCGGGAGTCTGGCCGGCGATGATTTCGACCGCCTCATATTGGGAAGCGGAGAACGAGTGCAGCGTGGCCTGGCGGCCGTCGCCGCCGACGCCGGTCGAGGACATGCCGTCGATGTTCAGGCGGGTGTAGCTGGCCGGGAGGCCGCCGATGCTGACGTTGTTGATGAGGTTGTCCTCGTCCGTCGTGAACGTGATGCCGGGCATGCGCGAAACGAGCTCGCCGACGTTCTGCGTCGGGAGCACGCCCCATTCGTCGAAGGCGGTGACGTTTTTCACGTTGAGGGCGTTGCGCTGCTCGGTGATCGCGAGGGCTTGGCCTTCGCGCACGCTGGCGACCGTGAACGGCTGCATCGTGATCAGGTCCGAGGACTTGAGCTCGAGCGCCGCGCGGGCCACTTGGCCGGCGGCGACGGTGACGGTCTGGCGGGCGGCGCCGAAGCCGGTGTAGTTCACCACGACTTCGTGCGTGCCGGCCGGGACATTCTGGAAAGAGAACGCGCCGGAACTGTCGGTGAGCGTGGTGAGGTTAAGCGACGGGACCGCGACCGCCGCGCCCTGGAGGGCGTTGCGCGTCTCCGCGCTGGTCACGGAACCGGACAAGATGCCGGCCGCGGCCTGGGCAAACGCCGATGCGCCGCACAGAGCGAGGCAGGCGGACAATCCCGCGAGAAAACGCAGGGTCTGCGTCCACGAAGGGAGAGAGTAAGGGACTCGGGTGTTGTTCATAGTTTGGCAGGTTCGGCCGCGGGCTTGGTTCACCGTGGCCTTGGTGGTTCGTCCGATCGGCAACCGGAACAGGGAAGGAGACATCAGAATCCAAGTGTCATATTTGTCCACGCCGATTTGGGCGGCAACCGGTGCGCCCGACCGGGATTCCGGTTTGGCTGTTCGACGCAGGGGCGCGGCTCGCTCACGGTTCGACCGTGATGCCCATCCCGATACGGACGAGGGCGAGCAGCGTGACCGCATCCCAATTCGCCAACCGGAAGCAGCCGTGCGATTCGGTGCGCCCGACTTTCTCGGGATCGGGCGTGCCGTGGATGCCGTAGCCCGGGCGGTCGAGCCCGATCCAGGCGCGGCCGACGGGGTTGTTGGGCCCCGGGGGCAAAATCAATCTGCGGCCGAGCTCCTTGGCTTCGGCGGATTCGGGAAACACCGCGGGATCGAAGGTGTAGTTCGGTTCGGGAATCGCGACCACCACACGCAGGGCGCCGACCGGACGTTTCTCGACCGAACGCGCGATGCTCACGGGAAAGTGCGCGACGACCCGGCCCCCGGCGTCGAGCACCTGCAGTTCGCGCGCCGCCAGCCGGATCACGATGCGGTCCGGCGCGCCGTAAATCGTCGCGCGCTCCAGTGCGGGCACGAGCAACGTCGTGCCCGGGAGAACGGCGTCCCAATCGACATCGGGATTGGTACGGCGCAGCCACGCGGGGTTGGCGCGGAAGCGCTCCGCCAACCGCTCGAGCAACGTCGCGTGGGCCAGCGCCGCGACCTCGGATTTGCCGAGCCACGTGGCCGGGACCGGCTGCAGCTCGGCGAGATCGGCCGCGGTCACCGTGTACTCGGCGAGCGGCGGCTGCGCCAGGAGCAGCGCCGCACGCGTCGCGGGATCGAGCGAACCCGTTTCGCGCAGCCCTTCGTGCCGCTGGAACGCCCGCAGCGCCGCCGCGGTTTGGAAGCCGCCCACGCCGTCGATCGAACCGCAGGAAAAACCGCGGCGGTGCAATTCGACCTGCGCTTCGAGCATGGATTCGGCCGGCCGCGCCTCCTCGGCAGAGACGGCCTCGGCCGGCGCCTGCGCGCGCAACGCCGCCGCCAACACGAGCGCGCCGCCGAACCGCAAACTGGAAAGGAAACACCTCAAGGCCGGCCAGTCTGGCGCCTCCGCCACGGAAGGAAAGCCCGGCGCCGCGGGGGCGGGCCAACCAAGACGGGAAGCGGAGGCGGCGGCCCGGCCGTTCAATTCCCAACCTTCACTTTAGAACTGCTCCGCCCTCCGTCTTCGTCTGCCGCACGAAATCGATGTCGAAAGTCTGCTGCATCGCCGGCTGCGTGTACTTGCCGGCGAGGCGGTCGGTCGCGGCATCATAGTTCAGGACGTAGGTGGCTCCCGGATACCCGACGTCGTTGAGCTCGACCGCGACCTGGAAACCGCCGCCGCCCTGCATCCAGACGGCGCGGGCCACCTTGATCGGCTTGGGATTGAAATACGCCGCTTCCATCGCGCCGCTCAGATCGGCGCTGCGCAATTCAAGCACGTAGCCGCCGTCGGAACGCAGCCACTTGCCGAGCAGTTTGCGCACGGGCTCGGGTACCTCGGCCTTCGGCTTCGCCGCCGCCGGTGCGGCCGCCGCCGGCGCAGCCGCGGGCGCGGACGTCGCCGCGGTTTCCTGTTTCTTGCAGCCCGGCGCGACGACCGTCGCCGCCAGCAAGCCTGCCCAAACTGCACTCCGCCACCGGGGTTTCGAAATCATGACGGACTCTGCGCGGCCCGCCGGGCCCGAAGCAAGCAGCGGCTGAGCCCGCAGGCCCCGGAGTTGAAAGGTGAAAGTTGAAGGTTGAAAGACCGGACGCCGAACGGGCCGCGATGTCGCGGCGGAGCAGGCATCGCCGTGCCGTTTCGACCTTAGCGCAATTCGTAAACTTCCACCAAGCCGACGCCCTCGCCGGCCGCGGTTCCGACCAGGGCCGTGTAGGCTCCGGGCGGGAGCGTCACGAGCAACGCCGCATCCGCGCTGCCCGCAGCAAAAGCAAACGCCCCGGTCCGCCGCGCCGCCTCGCGCACGTCGACCGCGTTGGTCGCCGTGCCCCAACCGGTATTGGCCGCGACCACCGTGCCGTCGCGGACCAACGTCAGCGTCGGCGCCGCCAACGCCTCCCCGACCCCGAGCGCGCGCAAGGCCGGTCCGGCCGCGCGGATCAGCACCGTCATCGCCGCGTCCCCGCGCACGACGAAGCCCGCGATCAATTCGCCGCCCGCCGGCGCCACCCGCGCGCGCGCGGAAATGTTGGCCAGCACGCCGCCGCCCGCCCCGCGGTCGTAGATCTCGATCAGCAGATTGCCGCGGCTCGCCCCGCGCGCCGGCGTCGCCGCCACCATGTGCGGCCCCGCCGCCACTGTCCGCAGCAGCGCCGCGTCCCCGCTGCCCGGCCGCAAGGGAAACGCCCCGGCCGCCGCCGCCGCGGCACTCACCGTCGCCGCTTCCCAATCGTCGTTCGTCGCGAGCACCGTGCCGTTGCCGGCCAGCAATTCGATCTGCGGATCTTCCAGAAAGCCCGTCACGCCGAGCACGCCCAACCCCGGCCCGACGCCGCGCATCAGCATCGTGTC
>JACCDS011915691.1_pt1 | contig 12945 bp, 8 predicted proteins | sample 7446441 | NCBI WGS metagenome assembly JACCDS01 (sample SAMN15323445, study PRJNA562643) | freshwater metagenome | isolation source: river surface water | place: USA:Blue River Watershed | collected 2017-08-17
ATTTTACTTTAAAAAGCAAAACTGATAACTGAAAGCCGATAACTAGGTACCAAAATTTATTTTGATGGACTAATTTTAACTATTGAACCTGTACTTTCAACTGCTACATAAATATTTCCGTCTGGACCTTCTTTTATATCTCTTACTCGACCAATATTCTCGAAAACAGTTTCTTGACTAACCACCTTGTTGTTTTTAATGACACAACGTTTGATATAATTGAACTTCAAAGAGCCGATTAATAAATTACCTTTCCAATCGGGAAATTTTTTGCTAGTAACAAAAGTCATTCCGCATGGCGCAATTGAAGGTCTATAATAGGTAATTGGTTGTTCCATACCTGCACGAGCAGTATCAGGGCTAATTACTGAATTATCATAACCAATACCAAAAGTTATAGCTGGCCAACCATAGTTAGCACCTTTTTTCAAGATATTCACTTCATCTCCTCCTTGTGGGCCATGTTCATGTTCCCACAAATCTCCAGTTGTTGGGTTAATCACAAATCCTTGAGGGTTTCTGTGACCATACGAGTAAATTTCAGATCTTGCACCTTCTTTTCCGATAAATGGATTATCTTTTGGAATTGCACCATCTTCATGTAAACGAACTACCTTTCCTTGAAAGGTGGTTAGCTTTTGAGCTTCATCCTGTTGGCCTCTTTCACCTACTGTCAAAAACAAGTAACCAGCTCTATCAAAAGCAATTCTTCCACCGTAGTGATGATTCGTTGTTACATTTGGAGTTGCTTTAAATACAACTTTTTGTTCGGTTAATGTAGTTCCGACTAATTTAGCCCGCATCAAGGCAGTATTAGAACCTTTACCAGTCTCACCGTCTGCTGCGGGAGAAGAATAACTGAAATAAATCCATCCATTTTTGGCATAATTAGGGTGAAGTTTGATGTCCAATAGACCACCTTGACCTTTAGAAACTATTGGAGGAAGGCCTTTTATTGGTTCTTCAACTAATTTTCCATCGTGAACCAATCGTAGCTGACCAGTTCTTTCAGTAACTAACATATCACCGTTTGGTAAAAAAGCGAAACCCCAAGGCACATTCAAACCAGTGATGATTGTTTCAACCTTCAAACCATCTGTACTAGATTTAGTCACTTTTTTGGAAATCGGATTATCATTTACTGAACTTCCATTACTTGAGGCGTCAGTGGAAAATAATAAAGTGGCTAGAAGTGGAAGTACTCCTATTGCTAAAAGTTGTTTTTTCATTGTTGAGTTTTAATATTTCTATTTATTGATAAAGGTAGTGAAAATTGAAATGGTGGCCTCACTGAGCCATCAATATAATACCTATTACATATTGGCTTCGGCAAATTGTACAGAAGCCTTAAGTTTATCAGTAATAGCTTTGATTCTTAATTCCGAACGCTTTACATCAGCCCTTAAATTTTGTTTTTCAGTAACAAGCTTATTAATCATCGCATCGTTTTTCTCAATTTTTTTCATGGCAGCTTTTATCTCATTCTGAATTTTCTGAATTTCAGAAAGTTCTCTGTTGATTAAACGCTGTTTGATGGAGTTTGTTCTTTTCTTTAACTGCCTGTTCCGTTGCTTTTCTAGGAAACTCTCTGACGAAAAGTAGGCTTTCTTTTCAGCATTAATTCTACCTATTCCCTCCTTACGTACCTGAAGCGCAATTTCAGGATTTACCTTTAAGCCTAACGAACGCATTTTTTTATAAACCACACCATATTTGAAACCCAAAAAATCACATATTTCTGGGAGAGGTTTAGAAAAATGGTTCTCCACAAGATATTTTACAGCCTCATCCGTCCAAACTGTTACACCTTGCCTACCTGATGGCACACCCTTTCTACTTGCTTGTCGAACTTTTCTGAGTTCTTCCCCAACAGTAAGTTTGAATCTTTTTAACTGCCCTCTTACAGATTCCCAACTTCTATTTAATTGATCTGAGATTTCTCTGGAAGTTAAATGTTGGTAATTCTCTTTTAAAAAACTAATCTCCTCTTCTGTCCATTTACTTGTAATTCTTTTTGCAGGTTCAGGTGCCAGTTCTGATCTTAATACCACTCCATCCTTGACGTAGTTGATGATTCTTAATTTGCTTTTCTTTGCCATTTTGTAATTTTTCGTACTATTTTTTTAATACAAGTATGTATTAATTCTACAACGAGAAATATCTTGAGGAGCCTCAAAACATTAATTATTATTAATTAGCAAAGGGTTTTTGTGTAGCAAACTTCGCATTTTATTCTTAAAAAAACAATATACTCTGTAGGGGTGTTGTCTTGTTAAAAATAAAAATAGCTCCCTTTTGGGGAGCTATTTTTGGCAAAAATCTTCTATTCAAGTAATGTTTCAACTAAAGTTTCTGCTCTGCCATTTGAATATCAGGTATTGAAGTATCATCTAAGCCAACACGACCTCTCTCTTTTCTTACAATTCTTGAATACAAACCTACCTCTTGACTGAAAAGAAAAGTGAAAAATAATTTCACAAAAGATGTATGATATTTCAAATTATCATAATACTCTGGAGCAGCAGCTTTTAATTTTGGCAGATTGTTCCAAGGTACTGAGGGCATATCGTGGTGCTCGTTATGGTAACCTACGTTCATATTAATTAAATTCAAACCTCCGTAATAACTGTACGTTTCTTGATCTTTATCTAATACCAAATAATGTTCTTGAATCCATCTTGCTCCAAGTGGGTGAAGACCTACAGAAAACATAAAACTTGCGCCCATGTAACCAATCGCTGGCCATCCCCAGAAATACCAAATCACCACATCAAACGCAATTTGCGACACAATATTCATCATTACCCAACGGTCAATTACTGCTAATTCTAAACAACGAAGTGTACGAATTACTTGGAAAATCGGGAACAATAACAACCAAATTGCCTTTCCAATAAAATAATTGTTAATCAGTTTAGCTTCCCAATAATCGGGTAAATCAGCATCCAGCTCATGTACCCCTTGAAAAGCATGGTGTTTTAAGTGATAATTTTTAAAAGAAATAGCAGTAGGTACTAATGAAGGAAAATTAGCAATAATACCTGCATAAACATTCCAAGAGGGTTTTTTAAAGATAAGGTTATGTGATGCCTCATGAATACAAACAAATAATGTATGTAACGGAAAAGCCCCAATAAGCCATGCGGCGCCTAATATGATGTACCAAGCTTGGTCTTTTACCAAATAAGTCATCAAAATTTGCAATGAAACACATCCCAATATCCAAACCATAGTCATTGGATTTTTGGTGATTAACTTTTTTACCTCTGGATGAGCCTTTAAAATCTGTCTCGTTCTTAATCGATGAGGTTCAGAACCTGTGACATGAGTAAAATCTTGTTGATACGCCATTTAATTTTAATTTAATTCGTTATTGAAAATGCTGTTTGTATACTAATGTAAAAATCTTTCAAATATACTGCGAACCAAACGTTTTATCAATTTGTTTACTAATATTTGCAATTATTCACCTGGATGATATTTTTTTTCTGCATTTTTAAGTACGTCCTCTTTGTAAAAGAGTACTTCTTTAAATTCTCCTTTAGTGTACATCACCAATTGGTCATTAAAATGTTTGGATGCTGGATCACCGCTCTGTCCGCCAGCCAATAAAGATTTGGCTTTTATCTTCTTCCCAAATTCTACTGCACAAACAAAACTATTTCCGCTCACTCCATATCTTTTGTTTGTACCTTGATAATATCGGCTGTTATAAGAAGGCAAGGAACCCCAAAGTGCCGAAGCAAAACCTACAGGAACGCTTGGTTCATTATCACTATATTTACTCATTAAATCTCCGTTCAATCTTTGAAATCGATTAATTTCACCCCAAGCTACCTCCCAAGTACCAAACTTTTTTGTCAAATCATTTAAAGTACTTATAAGTGGTGGCATAAATTGAGAAACAGTAGCATTTGCAGCCAGTCTTCGAGTATTTTCTACTTGATCAGTTTCACCTTGATCGATATATAATCTTTGAATGATTGGGTTTAATTTCTGAGCCCATTCCACTGCAAGCGTAGTAGCGACGGAAGTTTCAGACGAATGAAAATCCCAATTTTTAAGCATTTGCATCGGTGCTTTTAGCTTTGCGTATAATGAGTCTGTCGGTTTTACATCTCTTTCAAAAGTATTGACTAATGCAGGAATCAGTACTTCAAAAGCAGACAAATAAGTATTGTAGCCAGCTTCAATTACTTTATCGATTGTAAATTTTTTCTCTTGCCCTAAAACTCTTACGGCATTCACTCCTCTGAAATTCTCGCCGTCTGGCGCCATGTAGGATGGAAAATTTTTGCGTTCAGGACTATTTTCTCCTGCTACTGAAAATGGCGTTGAATTACAATTTTGTAACCAACCATTTTCAGGATTATACAAATGTACCGTTTCGTTTACTTCATGCAAGCCCTGCCATTCCGTTGTTGTAACAGTACCATCAACTGGTTTTGCCCAATTATATTGGTTACTTCTTTTCGGAATGTAATTGCCATGCCAATAGGCAATATTCCCTTTATTATCCGCAAAAACTGTATTATTCGAAGTATTTGCTTTCAACGCCATCACTTGTTTATATTCCTCAAATCCTTTAGCTTTTGTTCGTTTCCAGCTTTGAATTAGGCTGACTACTGAACGATTGTAAGATTTTAAACTAAGCCACTTGTCGTCTCTTTTCGCCATGATGGGACCATGATGAGTAGCATAGGTTCTGAAAGTTTTTTGTTTCATTTCATTTCCTGACAGATAACTAATCGTAATTTCCTTTTCAAGTATTGGCTTCAAAAGACCATCGTATTCATAAAAATACTTATCGCCTTTTTTAGATATTTTTTCTGCATAAACATCCGCCACATCCACGTTACTTGAAGTGTGCATCCAACCACAATATGGATTAAAACCCTGATAAACAAACATTTGACCCCAAGTAACTGCACCATAAGCATTTAGGCCTTCTTCACTGACTACTTGAACTTCTGGCCGAAAGTAAAAAGTTACGTGCGGGTTAATATACAAAATAGCATTACCAGAAGCCGTTATTTTTGGCGAAAAGGCAAAACCATTCGAACCAGTTTGATGGTCGGTGAGTTTTGGTTCGGCTAGTGCTGATACTAAATTGCCTGAATAGAAGTTCTTTAAATCGGCTATTGACAAATCCGCTGTGCTAATGGCGCCGATACTTCCGTCTGTCCAAAGTAAAGGATACCACGGCTGAAAGCGAGTCAGCAATGCAGGCTTTACTGATGGATGCTTAAAAAGGTAAAAATTAATACCATCGGCATAAGCGTTTAATAGTTTTTTCAACCAAGGTGCTGCTTTTTGATAGTCGGCTTTTGCCTCGGTTGTGTCAATCAGTAAACGAATCTGTAAATCATTATAAATTTCAGACTCACCTTTAAGCTCGGCGATTCTACCTAACTTTTCGATGTAATTCATTTCTACTCGCTTAAAATCATCTTCGCATTGGGCATACAATAAACCAAACACAGCATCAGCATCGCTCTTTCCATAAATGTGAGGAATTCCCCATTTATCTCGGATGATATTGACTCGCTTTGACTGGTCTTTAAACCGATTAATTTCAACTTTGGTAAACTTTTGGGCGATAACAGAGAGAGGAAAAAAAAGTAATAGAATAATTTTTTTCATAATAGTTTAAGTTGGTTGATGAAGCATTCTGTATAAACAAACATACAAAATACTCAGAAATTTCAGCCATTACTCGCTCAAAACTTTAGCAATACTTATTGTTTCGAAGATTTTAGCAGAAAACTACAGGCTTAACCATTTCGTAACAATGATTTTTACTTTCCTAGAAATGATATACCCTCGATAAATCAGACCATCATTATTTATTTGAAAGATAGGAAAAACTATATTTTCAATACAATAAATACCAAAGATGACTTTTGTTAGTGCTTTTTGTTTTTTTCAATCAGATATTTATGCATTCCCATGTTGGCCAAACAAATACCCCAGTCGTTATGCAAAACAACCTGCTTTTACTCAATCAAGAAGCATTAGATATTTTGGTAGATCCAGTTTGTGTACTTGATTCAGCTTGTAATTTTATCATTTTTAACAAGGCATACAGTAACTTTTTTTATGAATTGTATGGTTTTTATCCATTATTGGGTAGCAAAAGGCTTATCGAAACAGACAGTATATTTTCGGCAGTCGCACCTAATAATATCAAAAGAGGATTAAGCGGTGAAAGATTTAAAACGACCCACGAGGCAAAAGGAAAACATTATGAGTTTTATATAAATCCAGTTTTTGATACACTACAAAATGTAACTCATCTAATTATTTATTCAAGAGACATTACCGAAAATCAACAATTAATCCAGAAAGTAACTGAGCAAGAAAAAAAATACCGATATGTTGTGGAAAATGTACATGAAGTACTTTTTCAAACTGATATAACAGGAAATTGGACATTCCTGAACAAGGCTTGGACAGATATTTTTGGCTACACAGTAGAAGAATCCATCGGAAAACCTTTTTATTCTTTTTTGCATCCTGATGACATCAAAAAAAATGAACTACTGTTCGAACCACTCATAAATAAGCAAAAAACGTACTGTCGCCATGCCATTCGGTACATTAATATCTTCGGAAAAGTAATTTGGATAAAAGTTTTTGCAACATTATTACTTAATAAGAAAAATGAAGTAATCGGCACCACTGGTTCGTTAAGAGATATCACGGATGAAAAAGCAAATACAAATTTCAGCGAGTTGCTTTCACAGAATGTTAGAGACCTCGTTTGTATTTATAACCTACAGGGCGATTATTTGTATGTTTCACCATCTTGCAAAGACATTTTAGGCTATGAACCCAGCGAACTAATCGGAAAAAATGTAACACAATACTTTTATCAGGAAGATTTTGAAAACCTCAGGGTAAATCACAGGCAACTTATGCTAGAACCTAGTGGAGAGTCTTCAATAGAGTACCGTTTTTTAAAGAAAAATGGTGAATATGTTTGGATGCAAAGTTCATACAAAATGTTTTTTGATGAGTATGATATTGAAAATCGATTTATTAGTTCTAGTAGAGAAATAACCGACAAAAAAAAAGCAGAAGAAAGTATGTTGAATGCGCTAAGAAAAGAAAAGGAGCTCAATCAACTAAAAAGTAGATTTGTTGCCATGACGGCTCACGAATTCAAAACGCCACTTTCAACCATTTCATCAGCTGCTGAAATTATAGAAATGTTTCTGGACCGTCAAGGGGATTGCTCTAGCAAAGAAAAAATAATAAAACAACTTGGCAATATTCATTTTGAAATCGGCAGAATTACCAATTTGATGAATGAAACGCTTTTACTTGGTAAGATTGAAGATGAAAAAGGTGAAATAAAAAAGACAACAGTAGATTTGGTTTCATTGATTCATTACATTACCGAACGACAAAATAGGCAACAAAAAAATGAAAGAAAAATTGAAGTAACGCAAATTGGGAAAAGCAGAGAAATATATACAGACGCTATACATTTAGAACATATCATTGACAATCTGGTTTCGAATGCTTTTAAATACTCACAAAATTGCCCAAACCCAAAGCTTACTTTAAATTTTAGAGAAAATGATTTTGAAGTAGAAGTTAGAGATTTTGGGATTGGTATTCCAGTCAGTCAGCACAAAAAAGTATATTCATCATTTTTCAGGGGAGATAATGTCGGCGGCATTAAGGGTACAGGTTTAGGTTTATTGATTGTCTATAATCTTGTTAAAATGAATAATGGAAACATAAACTTTGAAAGTAAAGAAAATACAGGAACAACATTCAAAGTTAATTTCCCATACGTTTAAGTAGAAAAGTCAGCGAAAAGAAGTGTTTTTCTTTAAGCATCACTTTTAGCGATTTATCAAGAAAAACCCATGAAATGATATAAATTAACGCATTAAACACTAATTTTGAAGATACCGTCGAACCGATAATTAGTTTTTAATGTCAAATACATATCAATTTCTGAAAAAAATTATTGTAAGAACACCAACCTTTGCCTTCTTCGATGATATTTCAGAGGATTTCCTCTTAAAATTACTTGAAAATCCAACCTTTGCAGAGGCCTTATATTTGGCGTCTCCAATACTGTACAGCGAAGCACAACTCTGGAAAGAAGGGAAATTAACAGATGTAAAAAAAGTTCAAAAAATAGTATTTTCCCTCTCGAAATATTACCTCAGAATGTGCAGCAGAAGTACTCCATTTGGGCTTTTTGCTGGATGCGCCGTAGCGGAATGGTGCACTGAGACTACCTTGAAGATTTCATCAGAAAAACGAAGAAGTACTCGTTTAGATATGCACTTTGCAGGTGCGTTGGCTCAAAGGATTTCTGAATTAACTAGTGTTAAAAACGAATTATTATATTTTCCCAATTCAAGTATCTATCAAATCGGTAACGAAATTCGATACATCGAATATAAGTATATAGACGGTGTGAGGTCACATCAAATTTCAGCCTTTGAATGGTCGGAATATATCGCTTTAGTGTTAGATAGTTGCAAAAAAGGAACAAAAATCAATGAAATTATTCCTCTTTTGATTGATGAAGAAATTACAGAGGAAGAAGCCTCTGCCTTTGTTGAACAATTAGTTGATGCCCAACTTTTGGTAAGTGAACTAGAGCCAGCCATCACAGGCGAAGGCCTGACACAACAAATAACAAAAGTGCTTCAAAAAATAAATAATGAAGAAATCTATCACTCAACATTAAGAAGTATTGAACAAAAACTCAAAGAAATTGATCAGCAACAGATTAACAAAATAAGTACGTATCAAGAAATTATAGCCCTGATAGAACAATTGGAAATTCCCTTCGAAGAAGGAAAATTGTTTCAAACAGATTTGGGAAATTTGTTTGAAGAGAATAAGGTTTCCTACGCTATTCAAGAACAATTGGGCGAACTCACAGAATGGTTAGTTCAATTAAGTGAAAAGCATGAAAATTCAACTCAATTAGATTTTATCAAGAAATTTCATGAGCGATACGAAAACCAAGAAATTCCTTTGCAAATTGCTCTTGATACGGAAACGGGAATTGGCTATGGACAATCTGGAAAAAGCAATTTTACTCCCATTGCCAACGGATTAGGTTTAAATTCAATGGAAAATCAGGAAGTTAGTCTGAAACAAAACTTATTTCAACAACATCTTTTTAAGAAATTCATTGAAGCAAGCAGAGCAGCAAGCTATGAAATTGAGCTTTCAGAAGATGATTTCAAACCCTATTTGAAAAAAAACGAAAAAGTTTCAAGTTCAATTTCAATGATTTTTAGGTTAACTGGCAATGAAAATTTACCGATTTATTTAGAAAAACTGGGTGGAAATAGCGCCGTAAATTTATTAGGAAGATTTGCACATACTGATGAAGAAATTCTGAAAATTATTCATGAAATTACTGAAAAAGAACAAGCACTGAACCCAAATGTAATTTTTGCAGAAATTGTACATTTACCAGAAAATAGAATTGGCAATATTTTACAGCATCCTGCTTTTTTGCAGTACGAAATTCCATATTTAGCGAAATCGTCGCTAGAAGAAAAAAATCAAATTTCATTGGAAGACCTTTTGGTTTCGGTGGATATTATGCAGCAAAAAATAATATTGAAATCAAAACGACTGAACAAAGAGATAATTCCCCGACTAAGCAATGCACATAATTATTCTGTAAACGCCTTACCGATTTATCATTTTTTGTGTGATTTACAAAGTGCAGATTTAACATCGGCTTTTGGTTTGGGCTGGAAAAAATCGATTCCAAATAGTACTTTCTTACCACGACTTACCTTTAAAAAAATTATTCTCGAACCTGCTACTTGGCGTTTTGAAAAAAAAGATTTTGAGGAATTACTCTTCCATTCACTTGATAACGTCTTAACTACTTTTAAAACCTTTTGCCAGCGATGGAAATTACCAAAACGTTTTGTATTGGTAGATTTCGACAACGAGTTACTTGTCAATACAGATAATCTATTGAGTATTCGGACTTGGCTTGATACTATCAAAAACAGAGAAAAAATTGAAATTAAAGAATTTCTTTTTGAACCAAACCCACACTTAACAGTTAACAAAAGTGGTGAAGTATTCACAAATCAGTTCATAGCTTCATTAATCAACAGAAAAACTGTGTTTAATGGAAATACGGCCACGAAATCTGCACCAAGTATTCAAAGAAGTTTTGCTTTGGGCTCAGAATGGCTATTTCTTAAAATTTATACAGGAATTAAAGCTACAGATGATATATTATCACAAGTTTTAAAACCATTGGTATCAGATTTCATAGCCAATAAATGGATTGATAAATGGTTTTTTATCCGCTTTACCGATCCAAACCATCATCTCAGGCTTCGTCTTCATCTTATTGATTTAAATCGATTGGGTACTGTTATCGTAGCACTCAACGAAGCCCTAGCCGATTTAGAAAGCCAAGGAATTATCTGGAAAGTTCAATATGATACTTATCAGCGTGAATTGGAAAGATATGGCACTGAAGAGATAGTATTAACCGAAAATATTTTCTTTCATGATAGTGAAGCAATTGTAAATCTATTAGAAAAAACTTGGGGCGATGAAAGAGAGCATTTACGGTGGCAGTTTACGATGAAACTCATTGATAGTCACCTCGATGATTTCGACTTTATACTTCCTCAAAAACTCGACTTATTGTACCAATTGAAAGAGAATTTCGCACATGAGTTTAAGATTGATAAAGCTTTCAAGCTACAGATGGATAAGCGATTTAGAGAAAATCGTAAAAATATAGAAATAATTCTTTCGCCAATAATACAAGAAGAATACAAAGATTTATTTGAAAGTATCCTTTTAAAAAGTAAAAATACTCGAGAAAGTATTAATCAAATAAAAGCCAGTAAGCCTCAAAACACATTATTTAAGTATTTATCAAGCACCATTCACATGACAGTTAACAGAGCTATTGCCGACAACCAGCGTTTTCATGAATTAATCATTTATGATTTTATGTACCGATACTATCAGGCAGAAACCGCCAAACGTAAAAAAGCTGATCACATTTAAAATTTATTATCCAATAAAACTATGACCACCAATCCAGCCGATGATAGAGCCTACTTTTTTAAGATAGACACTACTATCAAAAAAATTAGACTAAGCTTACAAAAGAAAATAGATGATGCCAAAATAGACCTTACTGTGGACCAATGGGTTTTGCTTGATCATATTAAAAGAAACGAAGAATTTGGCATCAGTCAGAACGAATTGGCAGAAATGACTGTAAAAGATGCCCCAACGGTTACTAGAATCATCGATTTATTGGTAAAAAAGGGTTTTGCAGAAAGAAGAATGGTACCCACAGATAGACGCAGATTTATGATTACCTTAACAGATTCAGGAAGAGAAATTTTTGAAAAAGCCTACCCGATTGTGGTAGAAGTACGAAGAAAAGGTTGGGGAGATTTATCAGAAGAAGATTACAAAAATTTTGTAAAAATCTTAGACGCTATTTACATGAATATCACTCATTAAAACAAAAAAGGAGTAATTATGTCAACAGATATTACTCCTTTAATAATGTTTTGTAATTTTTGTTAAGACATTTCTCCAGCTATTGAATACCTTAAATTTTTCTTTTTCTCGGCAAAATAAGTGTTTTGAGCCAACACAAACATCAATTTAGTAATAGCTGCTTCGGTGGTTAAATCTGCGCCGCTGATTACACCAATTTCTTGTAGATACTGGCTAGTTTGATAGTGCCCCTGTATCACTCTTCCGCCATTGCATTGCGAAACATTGTAAATGATAATTCCTTTATCAATAAATTCCTTCATTAAATCCAAAAACCATTGAACAGTTGGTGCATTTCCTGAACCAAATGTTTCCATCACTACCCCTTTTAGTCCTTCGATTCCTAGAATACTTCTGATTACTTTTTCAGAAATTCCGGGGAATATTTTTAAGATTACCACATTCTCATCTAACTTATCATGCACAATTAATTTTGCATTGGGATGATGATGTTTGATGTAAGGTTTATTGTACTCAATTTTCACGCCTGCCTCTGCTAAAACTGGATAATTTTCAGATTCAAAAGCATTGAATTGAACGCTTTCACTCTTTCTCGCACGATTTCCTCTTAGCAAAACAGAATTAAAATAAATACACACCTCTGAAATAATTGGTTGATTATTGAGTCTCGCCGCCGCAATTTCAAGTGCAGTAATAAAATTTTCTTTGGCATCTGTTCTAGCTACTCCGATTGGCAATTGTGCTCCCGTCAAAATAACAGGCTTATTCAGATTTTCCAATAAATAACTCAAGGCAGAAGCCGTATAAGCCATCGTATCTGTTCCGTGAAGAATAACGAAAGAATCATACTCTTGATATTTTTCTCCAATAATTTTCGCCAAAGTAATCCAAACTGATGGATTTATGTTAGAGGAATCAAGCAGTGTTTCAAAAGTAAGTACTGAGATATCAAAATCTAATCGAGCCATTTCTGGTAAGTTCTCAGGAATCTGAGCAAAATCAAAAGGTACTAAACCATCAGATTGGGCATCGTAAACCATCCCTAAAGTACCTCCAGTATAAATTACGAGCACTTTTACATCGTCTTTTCCATCCGACTTAGTATTGATTTTGATAATATTATACATTTATTTATAGTTGTTGTGAATGAAGTTTAAACTCTATTTATGATTGGCTAGTGGCATAAGTTAAGCGCATTTAGCGTACTCTGTTCGATTACTTTTTCAAGGCTACATTCCATCAAATCGGCTACTCTTTGGGCAATGATTGTCAAATAAGCTGGCTCGTTTCTTTTTCCTCTGTGCGGAACAGGTGCTAAATACGGTGCGTCGGTTTCCAAAACAATGGATGTCAAATCAATATGTGGAAGAATTTTATCTAATCCGCCATTTTTGAAAGTAGCCACCCCACCAATTCCCAACAAAAAGCCTAATTCAA
>JACCDS011596185.1_pt1 | contig 12941 bp, 14 predicted proteins | sample 7446441 | NCBI WGS metagenome assembly JACCDS01 (sample SAMN15323445, study PRJNA562643) | freshwater metagenome | isolation source: river surface water | place: USA:Blue River Watershed | collected 2017-08-17
AGCGCACCAGGTCTTTCTCGGCCACGTAGGCCAGCGGCCGGATCACGATGTGCTTGCCGTTGTCGCTGACCAGCTTGGGCGGCATGCCCTTGAGCTTGCCGCCGAAGAACATGTTGAGGAAGAAGGTCTGCAGCATGTCGTCGCGGTGGTGGCCCAGCGCCAGCTTGTTGCACTTCAATTCCCGGGCCACGCGGTACAGGATGCCGCGGCGCAGCCGGCTGCACAGGCTGCACATGGTCTTGCCCTCGGGGATGTTCTTCTTGACGATGGAATAGGTGTCCTGCGTCTCGATGTGGAACTCGATGCCCAGCTTTTGCAGGTATTCCGGCAGGATGTGGTCGGGAAAGCCGGGCTGCTTCTGGTCCAGGTTGACGGCCACCAGGGTGAAGTCGATCGGCGCGCGGCTTTTCAGCTTCATGAGGATGTCGAGCATGCCGTAGCTGTCCTTGCCGCCGGACATGCAGACCATGACGCGGTCGCCTTCCTCGATCATGTTGTAGTCGATGATGGCCTGGCCGACCTGGCGGCACAGGCGCTTCTCGAGCTTGTGGGTTTCGCGCTCGATCTTCATTTCCTTGGCAAGGGGCGCCGGTTCGTTGTCAATCCACTGGGCACTCATCTATCTCTCCGTTGGCATACGCCGTGCATGGGGGTCGGAGCCCCATTTCGAATCAGGTTTCTGTCTCCGGTGAGGTCATCGTCCTGAATGGGGATCCGACCCCCATGCACTCGACCCCGTTTAACTTGTTTGGTTCCGCGCTCACCACTGGCCGGTTTCGGCACGGATGGCAACTTCGCAGTCGTCGAAGATTTCCAGTTTGACGATCTTCACGCGCACGCCGATCACGCCCGGCAGCTGCAACAGGCGGTTGGCCAGCTTGCCGATCATGCTTTCCAGCAGGTTCAGGTGTTCGGAGCGGCACTCGTCGATGATGATCTGGCGCACCTTGCGGTAGTCCAGCACGTGGTTGATGTCGTCGTCGTGCGGCAGCAGGGGCTGCGGCCCGAGGTTGAGCTCGGCGTCGACCTGGATGGGCTGCGGCGCCGCCTTCTCGTGGTCGAGGATGCCCAGGTTGGCGTCGAAGCGCAAGCCGGTGAGCGTGAGGATCTGGGTGCCGATGGACTTGCTCACAAGCGTGCTCACATCATCGAGAAATCGCGCTCGAAGCGCTGCAGGTGCTGGCCGCCGTCGACCAGCAGGGTGGTGCCGGTCAGCGCCCGGTTCTCCAGCGCAAACTGCACGGCCCCGGCCACGTCCTCGGCGGTGGAGGAGCGGCCCAGCGGCGAGAGCTGGTGCAGGGCCGCGAACTTCTCGGGCGTCAGGTAGTCGCTGGTCAGCGTCAGCCCAGGGGCCACGCCGACCACGCGCACCGCGGGCGCCAGGGCGAGGGCCAGCATGGTGTTGGCGGCTTCCAGCGCCGCCTTGGACAAGGTGTAGCTGAGGAAATCGGGGTTCTGGTTCCAGAGCTTCTGGTCCAGCAGGTTGACCACCACGCCCGTGGCCTGGCGCTGCGCCACATGCTGGTGCAGGGCCTGGGCCAGCACGATGGCCGCGCCGGTGTTGGCGCGCAGGTGCTTTTCCATCGCGGCGTAGCTGAAGCTGGCGGCGCTGTCGTGCTCGAACAGGGCCGCGCTGTTGACCACGGCGTCCACCTGGCCGAACTGCGCCAGCACGCGCGGCAGCAGGGCGCGCACGGCGGCCTCGTCGGCCAGCTCGGCGTCGAAGGCCGCGGCGGCCACGCCCCGCTGCTGGCAGTCGGCCACGGTCTGCCGGGCCGCTTCGGCCGAGCTGCGGTAATGCACTGCCACCTGCCAGCCGGCGCGCGCCAGCGCCAGCGCGATCGCGCGGCCCAGGCGCTTGGCCGAGCCGGTGACGAGCACCGTGCGGGTGGGGGACGAGTTCGGCATGGAGGACAATCGGGACCGCGCTATGAATACAGCCGACAGTTTAACGACCACCCTGATTTCCCGCATTGTGCAAGGCATGGCGGGGGCCGGGGGCTGGCTCGGCTTTGACGATTTCATGGTCCGGGCCCTGTACACGCCGGGCCTGGGCTACTACGCCAATGACCGGCGCAAGCTCGGCCTGATGCCGGGCTCGGGCAGCGATTTCGTCACCGCGCCCGAGCTCTCGCCGCTGTTCGGCCGCGCGCTGGCGGCCCAGGTGGGGCAGGCCTTGCAGCAGTCCGGTACCGACGAAGTGTGGGAGTTCGGCGCCGGTTCCGGCGCGCTGGCGCTGCAGCTGCTCGAGACCCTGGGCGAACGCGTGCGGCGCTACACCATCGTCGACCTCTCGGGCGCGCTGCGCGCGCGCCAGCAGCACACGCTGCAGAAGCTCGGTGACCGCGTGCGCTGGGCCAGCGAGCTGCCGGCGGCGATCGAGGGCGTGGTGGTCGGCAACGAGGTGCTGGACGCCATGCCGGTGCAGCTGCTGGTGCGCCAGGCCGGCGTCTGGCACGAGCGCGGCGTGGCGCTCGACGGTGAACGCTTCATCTGGCAGGACCGCGTGACCGCCCTGCGCCCGCCGGTGGAGATCGCGGGCAGCCACGACTACCTGACCGAGATTCACCCCCAGGCGGAGGCCTTCATCCGCACCCTGGCCGAGCGCCTGCGGCGCGGCGCCGCCTTCTTCATCGACTACGGCTTTCCCGAGGCCGAGTACTACCACCCGCAGCGCCACATGGGCACGGTGATGTGCCACCGCGCCCACCAGGCCGATCCCGACCCGCTGGCCGACGTGGGGCTGAAGGACATCACGGCCCACGTCAACTTCACCGGCATCGCGCTGGCGGCGCAGGAGGCCGGCCTGGGCGTGCTGGGCTACACCTCGCAAGGGCGCTTCCTGCTCAACTGCGGCCTGGCGCAGCTGATGGAGCAGGCCGACCTGCCAGCCCGGGCCCAGGCGCACAAGCTGGTGATGGAGCACGAGATGGGCGAGCTGTTCAAGGTCATCGGCCTCACTGCCGGCGAGCCCTGGCTGGCGCTCGGCTTCTCGGCGGGCGACCGCACGCATACCCTGTAAAGATTTCCCCATGTTCCGCTGGCTGCTCGTCATCTTCATCATCCTGCTGCTGGTCAATGCCGTGACGCCCTGGTTCAGGAAGATCGGCTTCGGCCGCCTGCCCGGCGACATCAACTTCACGCTGTTCGGGCGCGAGTTCAACCTGCCCTTCACCACCACCATCATCCTGAGTCTGGTGGCGGCGGGGCTGGCGCGGCTGCTCTGACGCGCAACGGCCGACGCGCCGGCCGGGGCAGGCGGCGATCGGTTATGTTTCAGGGATGCGCGGATTCAGGACACAACGCCGGAAGTGCAAGGTGCCAGACGCGGGCCGCGGCCCGCAGGTCTGGCGCGCCGGCATGGCGCCGCTGCTGACGGCGGCGCTGGGGGGGCTGCCCTGCAGTGCGCTGCAGGCGCAGGTCCAGAGGCCGGGCCCGGCCCTGCTGGCGCCGGGGCTGTTCGTGTCGCAGGACAGCGATGACTTTTTGGTGCAGAAGGCTGCGGCGGGCGTCGCGCCTTCCTATCGCAGCGGCAACGACTACACCCTGATCAAGGCCGCCCGCCACCGCTATGCCGCGCCCACGGTGGTGCACGAGGCCACGCAGCTCAGTCTGGTGCGCCAGCTGATCGATGCGCACACCGGCCTCGGGCTCCAGGCCAGCGGCGGCTACAACCGGCTGGGGGAGCGCGGGTTGCTGACGGCCGAGATCGACTACGCCCGGGCGCTCGGCAGCTCCACGACCGGCGGCGTGCTGTTCGTCCGCGACTGGGTGGAGACCAGCAAGGCCCTGAGCGAGGGCGTCAGCCACAACTTTCTCGGCATCAGCCTGGAGCAGCGCCTGGCCCCGCGCTGGGGCGCCCACGTCCTGCTGGCCCAGCAGCATTTCTCGGACGAGAACATCCGCAAGCATGTGCGGCTGCGGCTGAGCCACGAACTGTGGCCGGAGCAGGGCCTCAACCTCCAGTACCGACATCGCCACTACTGGAACAGCGCCGCCAGCGGCAACTATTTCAGCCCCGATGTCTACTACGAGGACATGCTCACCCTCGGCCTGCGGCGTCCCGTGCTGGGTTGGCGCCTGGCGGCGACGCTCGGGGTCGGCAGCCAGCGGGTGAGCAGCGCCGAGCCGACAGCGACCCATCTGGCCGAACTGGAAGTGGCGAGCCCGGTGGCCGGCGCGGCCTATTTCCGCACCCGTCTGGGCTATTCCGACAGCGCCGGGCTCGGCGGCCCGGACTACCGCTACCGTTACCTGCAGGCCGAGCTGCTGATCCGCTTCTGAAGCGTACCCGCAGGGGTATGCTCTTGAACTGGCCGGCAGCGCCCCCATCCTGCTGGCAAGAAAGGGTCCACCATGAGCGAAACGCGCCACATCGTCTGTCCGCACTGCCACACCACCAACCGCGTCAAGGTCGAGGACCTGGGCAAGTTGCCCGATTGCGGTAGCTGCCACCGACCCCTGTTCGATGGCCACCCGGTGGCGCTGGACGCCGCCGCCTTCGAGCGCCACATCGGCCGCAGCGAGGTGCCGGTGCTGGTGGACTTCTGGGCCCCGTGGTGCGGCCCCTGCCGCATGATGGCGCCGGCCTTCGAGCAGGCCGCACAGCAGCTGGAGCCGCAGCTGCGCCTGGCCAAGGTCAACACCGAAGACGAGCAGCAGCTGGCGGCGCGCTTCAACATCCGCAGCATTCCCACGCTGGCGCTGTTCGTGGGCGGGCGCGAAGTGGCGCGCCAGCCGGGCGCCATGACCTCGCCGGCCCAGATCGCCGCCTGGGTGCGCCAGCATCTGCGCTGAGCGCACGGCCGGGGCTCAGGCCTCGATGCGCCATTCGGTGCGGCACTGGCGGCAGCGCACGGCAGTGGTGCCCGTGCGCCGGTCTTCGCTGAGCACCTCGAAGCGCGCGTAGGCGCTGCAGCCCGGGCAGTTGGCCTGGTTGGCCACTGTCTCGGCGTGCATCAGCAGGTAGAGGTAGCGGCGCAGCGCCCACAGGCCGATGGCGCCGCTGGCGATGAAGAGCAGCACGTTCAGCAGCTTGTCCGGCAGGCTGCCGCGCTGGAACACCTCCAGCAGGCCGATCAGCGCCACGCTGCACAGGACGGTCAGCAGCAGGTGCGCGTGGCTGGACAGCAGCTCGCGCTCGTACCACTTGCGAAAGCCCCAGCGCCGCACGCCCTCGGCCAGGGACGGATTGAAAGGGTTGCGGGGCGGCGCGCGCATGGCCGCATGATGCGCCGCACGCCGGTGCCGGCCCAGGCCCGGCGCCAGCAGCCGACTGCCGCCGCGGGTTATTCCTGCGCCAGACCCAGATGGCGCGCCACGGCCTGCGCGCGCGCGGCGTGGATGATCTCGCCCACCTGCTTGCCGCTGTGGCCCTGGGCCATGGCGTGCTCGGCCAGTTCATGCGTGGGCAGGGCCCGCACGGCGTCCAGCACGCCCTGCAGCCGCGCCCGTTGCGCATAGGGCTCGTGGTCCAGGCCCAGGCGGCCGCGCGCGTCGCACTCGCAGGCCAGCAGTACTTCGGCAAAGCGCTGCGGTTTGCGGATGGCGTCGCAGCGTTCCAGCAGGCGCAGCAGGGCCGTGGCGCCCAGCGTGCCGCTGCGGTGGATGTTGCCGTGTTCGCGCGCCACCACCTCGGCCAGCTCGCGGCAATCGATGGGCACGCGCAGCCGTTCGCCCAGCCCCTTGAGCAGGCGGGCGCTGCGCTCCTCATGGCCGATGTGGCGCGGCAGCGCTTCGGCTGGCGTGGTGCCCTTGCCCAGGTCGTGGCCCAGGCAGGCAAAGCGCACGGTCAGCGGCGCCTGCAGTCGCGCCGCCATGTCCAGCACCAGCATCAGGTGCACGCCCGTGTCGATCTCGGGGTGGTGCTGCTCGGGCTGCGGCACGCCCCAGAGGCGGTCCACCTCGGGCAGCAGGCGCTTGAGGGCGCCGCAGGCACGCAGCACCTCGAACATGCGCGAGGGTTGTTCCTCCAGCAGGCCGCGGCTGAGCTCCTGCCAGACGCGCTCGGCCACCAGATGGTCCACCTCGCCGTCCTCCACCATGTGGCGCATCAGCGCCAGGGTTTCGGGCGCCACCGTGAAGTCGGTGAAGCGCGCCGCCAGCCGGGCCACGCGCAGGATGCGCACCGGGTCCTCGCGGAAGGCCGGCGTCACGTGGCGGAACACCTTGTGCTCCAGGTCGCGCTGGCCGTGGTAGGGGTCGGTCAGGTGCGCCGGGTCAAAGCTGCCGTCGGGCCGGCACTGGCTGCTGTGCACGGCGATGGCGTTGATGGTGAGGTCGCGCCGCGCCAGGTCTTCCTCCAGCGTGACGTCGGGCGAGGTGTGGATGGCAAAGCCCTTGTAGCCGCGCGCGGTCTTGCGTTCGGTACGCGCCAGCGCGTGCTCCTCCTTGCTCTGCGGGTGCAGGAAGACCGGAAAGTCCTTGCCCACCGGAACGAAACCGCGCGCGACCATGTCCTCGGGCGTGGCGCCCACCACCACCCAGTCGTGGTCCTTGACCGGCAAGCCGAGCAGGGCGTCGCGCACTGCGCCGCCCACCATGTAGATCTGCATGGGCTGCAGTCTACCGGCTCAGGCGGTAGGGCTCTTCGAAGGGCAGGAAGTCCTGCTCCGCGCGCGCCTCGGCGATCCATTGCGCCATGGCCGGCAGGGCCGCGACGCGCTCGATATAGGCGGCGATGTCCGCCGGCACCGGCAGGCCGTAGGTCTTGAGGCGCATGCCGACCGGTGCGTAGTAGGCGTCAGCGATGCTGAAGCCGCCGAACAGCAGCGGCCCGCCGTGCTGCGCCAGCAGCTCGCGCCACATGGCCACCAGCCGCGCCACATCGGCGCGCACCGCGGGCTGGTCGCGCCAGACCAGGGCGCCTGCCTCGGGCAGCGGGGCCTCGATGTTTTGCGGGCAGTGGCTGCGCAGCGCCGTGAAGCCGGCGTGCATCTCGGCGCAGACGCTGCGCGCCCGGGCCCGCGCGGCCTTGTCCGCGGGCCAGAGCTGCTTCTCGGGGAACTGCTCGGCCAGGTACTCGGCAATGGCCAACGTGTCCCAGATGAGCAGTCCGCCGTCCTGCAGCACGGGCACCTTGCCGGTGGGCGTGAGCGCGGCCAGGGTCTGCTTGAACTGCGAGCCGGCGTCAAAGCTGTCGAAGCGCACCAACACTTCCTCGAACGGGATGCCGGCCTGGCGCAGCAGCAGCCAGGGCCGCAGCGACCAGGAGGAATAATTCTTGTTGCCGATATAGAGCTTGAGCATGGCCGCCTCCGGGCGACCATGTTAGCGTCCCTCAGCGGCGCCGAAACTGGCTGCGCAGCGTGACGTGGCGATCGGCGGCCGGGCCCAGATAGGCCGGCGCCACCGCCGTGGGGCCGGTGGGCGTGATGCCCAGGTCGGCAATGCCGGGCACGCGGCCGCTGGCCACGTTGTCGACCTGCATCGAATCCAGGTTGTCGCGGCTCATCAGCGTGGGGCCGGGCGCCAGCTCCATCATCAGCGCCTGCAGCCGGCCCAGCGCCGCCGGCAGCGGGATCACCGGGCGGCCGCGGCCCTGGCGGATGCCGGCCGCGCCGCCGGCCAGCTGCACCAGTTCCTTCAATGTGTAGACGCTCGGACCGCACAGTTCGTAGGTTCGGCCCACGGTGCGCGCGTCCTGCAGGCAGTGCGCCACGGCTTGCGCCACGTCTTCGACCCAGACCGGCTGGAAGCGCGCCTGCGCACCGGCCAGCGGCATCACGGGGAAGACGCGCTGCAGGGCCGCGAACAGGTTGAGGAAGTGGTCGTCGGCGCCGAACATCACGCTGGGGCGCAGCACGGTCAGCTGCAGGCCCTGGGCAGCGGCGGCCTGCAGCTCGGCTTCGCCGCGCGACTTGCTGCGCAGGTAGTGCGAAGGGGCGTTGGCGGCAGCGGCCGGTTCGGCGCCCAGCGCGCTCACGTGCACCAGGCGCTTGACGCCGGTGGTCAGGCAGGCCCGGGCCAGCTTGGCCGGCAACTCGACGTGGCTGCGTTCGAAGGCGGCGGCATCGCCGTGCAGGATGGCGACCAGGTTGACCACGGCATCGTGGCCGGCCAGCAGCTGGCGCAGCGTGGCCTCGTCGTGCACATCGGTCTCGACGACGGTCAGGCGCGGCAGGTGCTGGATGGGGCTGGCGTGGTCGGCACGGCGCGTGGTCACCGTCATGGCCCAGTGCAGGCGCGCCAGCCGCTCGCAGAGGTGGCGGCCGACGAAGCCGGTGCCGCCGAGCAACAGCACGCGCTTCATCCTAGAAACGGCAGTTGGACGTGCCCGAGTGGGTCGTCATGGGGTGGGCTGGGAAGGCGGGACGACGCAGCGGGCTCCTGCCCGCAAGGAGGAGCAACGCGCCCAGCGCGCCCCAGGGCGGCGCAATCGGGTGCGTAGCGCTCGTACCCAACAGGTGAAGGCCTTCGTGGTCGGAAAAATCAATGCCCATGTGTTCTTCCAGCGGAAATGACGCGGTCAACTGCCGTTTCTAGGTTCAAGGCAGGGTGTCGACCGGTTCGACCTTGGCCAGGCGGGCGGCGCCCACCGTGCCCAGCCGGCTCTTGAGCGACTGCGGCTCGCCGGTGATGAGGGCGGCGTAGTTGGTGGCGTTGGCCAGCACCTTCTTCACGTAGTCACGCGTCTCGGGGAAGGGGACGTTCTCGGCCCAGATGGCGGCCTCGATGCCGCGCTCGGGCGTCTGCTCCAGCCAGCTGCGCACGCGCGTGGGGCCGGCGTTGTAGGCGGCCGCCGCCAGCGGCATGGAGTTGTCGAAGGCCTCCAGCACCAGCTTGAGGTAGCTGGTGCCGATGGCAATGTTGGTGTCGCGGTCGTTGATGTGCTTGGGCTTGAAGCCGTGCAGGCCGATCTTGCGCGCCGTCCAGCGCGCCGTGGCGGGCATGACCTGCATCAGGCCGGCGGCGCCGACGGCGGACTGCGCGTCCATGATGAAGCGGCTTTCCTGCCGGATCAGGCCATAGACGTAGGCCGGGTCCAGGCCAACCTGGCCGGCGCGCTGCAGCACGGCCTGCTTGTGCGGCATGGGATAGCGCTGCTCGATGTCGATCTGGCCGCGCGTGCGGTCGCTGGTGTTGATGCAGCGGTCCCAGATTTGCTGCTCGCAGGCCAGGGCCGCGGCGGCCAGCAGCTCGCGGTCGCCCATGCCGCCGCGCTGGTGCAGGTTGGTGCTGTAGTTCCACTCGCGCACGCCGTCGCTGCGCAGGCCGATCTTGATGGCGTACAGCGCGCGCTGCAGGCTGGCGTTGTCGCGCGCGGCGGCCAGTTCCTCGTCGGTCAGCGGCTCGGGCGGGGCCGGGGCGACGATCTTTTCGCCCAGCTCCTCCAGCGCCAGCTGTTCGTAGAAGCCGCGCGGCGAGGCGATGGACTGGTACAGCGTGCGGGCGCGCAGCTCGGCATCCGGCGCCTGCAGCGCCAGCAGGGCGCGCGCGCGCCAGTAGATCCAGGTCGGGTCGCGCAGCTGGTTCTCGCTCAGGGCCGCCAGCGCCTCCTGCACCTGCACCCAGTCCTGGGCACGCAGTGCGGCACGTACGCGCCAGGTCAGGTGTTCGCTGTGCATGTAGGTCGGATTGCCATTGGCGTAGTAGGCCAGCGCCTCGTCCGACAGCAGGCGCGCCGCACGCTTGCCAATCACGCCCCAGATCCAGCTGATCTCTTCCTGCGTGAGCTGGATCTTCCAGCGCAGCTTGTCGAGTTCGCGCGCGGCGGCGTCCACCTTGCCGTCGGCCAGGCGGATCAGCGCCAGCGTCACCAGTTCCTTGCTGTGCGGCAGGATGGCCGTGATGCGGCCGTCCAGGTAGCGCGCCGGCTGGCTGTAGATGCTGTTGACGATCTGCACCCACTCGGGCTTGAGCAGGGCCACGGCCTGGCGCGCGATCTGCGGCTTGTCGTATTCGAAACCCAGGCGCACGCGCTGCCAGACCACCTGCGGCCGGATCTTCTCGGCCTGGAGCTGCTGCGCCACCGCGGCGGTGCAGCCTTCCTCCGCCTCGCGCTGGGCCAGCCAGAGTTCCTGCACCTGCTGGGCCACATCGGCGTCGGTCGCCTCGGCCTCGGCCAGCAGCGCGTAGCAGCGCACCGAGGCGTCGTCGTTCATGCGGTAGAGCGGGTACTCGGCGCGGAAGTTGACCCAGTCGCGCCGTTTGCCCAGCAGCAGCAGCCAGTCATTGCGCAGCCGGTCCTCCTGGTAGCTGCCGGCATAGCGCTGGAGGAATTCGCGGATCTCCTCGGGCCGGGCTTCGTCCAGCCGCGCGCTCAGTTCCCAGTAGGCGGCCCAGGGCTCCAGCACATGCCCGCGCAGCTGTGGCAGCAGGGCCGTCAGGCGCTTGCGGTCCAGTCGCTTGTAGGCCTCGGCCATGTCGGTGATCAGCGCGTCCGCACTGGGCCTGGCCTGCACCTTGACCTTGGCCGGCGCTGCCAGCGGCAGCGCCAGGCCCAGCGCGAGGGCGAACGATGTCAGAATGACTTGAAACTGCATGTGGAAATTATGGACACATCCGAGGGAAAACGGGCGCAGGAAAAGAAAAACCTGCGCCAGCGCCTGATTACTGAACGCCTGACCCTGGCCGACCGCCTACAGCGTGCAGCGCTTTTGCAACAGGTCATGCGCATCTGGCTGGTGGGCCGTTCCGACCTGGTGATCGGGGCCTACTGGCCCATCAAGGGCGAATTCGACCCCCTGCCGGCCCTGCACCGCTGGAAGGAGGACGGCGAGCTGCTCGACCAGCCGCAGCTGCGCCGCATCGGCCTGCCGGTGATCGACAAGGTGCACAAGACCCTGACCTTCCATGCCTGGTACCCCGGCTGCCCGATGGAGGAGGACGCCTACGGCATTCCCAAGCCCAAGGATACCGAGGTGATCGTGCCCACCCTGCTCTTCGTGCCCTGCGTGGGCTACGGGCCGGGCGGCTACCGCCTGGGCTACGGCGGCGGCTTCTACGACCGCACCCTGGCCGCCCTGCAGCCCAAGCCCTACACGGTGGGCCTGGGCTTTACCGGCGGTTTTCTGCCCGAGCTGGAGCCCGAGCCGCACGATGTGCCGCTGGACGCCATCCTCAACGACAACGGGGTGGTCTGGCCGGTGTGACGGCGTGGCCGGCGTTTGACATCCATCAAGCCGGGATCGGCGGTTTCGGCGCAGACTGAAAAAAGGCACTTTGGGTGTCCAACCTTGCCAGGAAGACCGTTATGACCGCCAGCGACGTCCCCCAATCCAGTTCCCGTTCCTCGGCGGCGCGCAAGCGCCCGGCCGTGCGCACCTCGGCGCAAGGCGATGTTGCGCCGGGGCGCAGCCTGCGCACCCTGGAGGATTTTGTCGCCAGCGAGGCGACCTCGACGGCCCGCAGCAAGACGGCAGGCGCGGCGCTCGCCGTGCTGAGCTCCGACGCGGCCGGCACGCCGGCCGACCGTGCGCGGGCCCTGCGGACCCTGCTCGACGGCGCTTCGCCCGATGATCGACGGGCCTTGCGCAAGGCCCTGCTGGGCCGCAGCGAGGACGAGGTGGCCGGCAAGCCCGACCCCGACAGCGAGCTCGCCGCCGACTGGCGCGACGGCGGCTACCCCTACAAGAACCTCCTGCGCCGCTCCGTCTACGAGAAGGAGAAGTTCCGCCTGCAGGTCGAACTGCTCAAGCTGCAGGCCTGGGTCAAGGAGACCGGGCAGCGCGTGGTGATCCTCTTCGAGGGGCGCGACGCGGCCGGCAAGGGCGGCACGATCAAGCGCTTCATGGAGCACCTCAATCCGCGCGGCGCGCGCGTGGTGGCGTTGGAGAAGCCCACCGACACCGAGCGCGGCCAGTGGTATTTCCAGCGCTATGTGCAGCACCTGCCCACGTACGGCGAGATCGTGCTGTTCGACCGCTCCTGGTACAACCGCGCCGGGGTGGAGCGCGTCATGGGCTTTTGCAGCGACGAGGAATACCACGAGTTCATGCGCCAGGCGCCCGAGTTCGAACGGCACCTGGTGCGCAGCGGCGTGCACCTGATCAAGTTCTGGTTCAGTGTCAGCCGCCAGGAACAGCGGCGCCGCTTCAAGGAGCGGCAGGTGCATCCGCTCAAGCAATGGAAGCTCAGCCCCATCGACATGGCCTCGCTCGACAAGTGGGACGGCTACACGCGGGCCAAGGAGGCCATGTTCTTCGAAACCGACACGGCCGAGGCGCCGTGGACGGTCATCAAGAGCGATTGCAAGAAGCGCGCGCGTCTCAATGCCATGCGCTACGTGCTGCACAAGCTGCCCTATGCCCAGAAGGACCTGGAGCGCATCGGCAAGCTCGATCCGCTGATCGTCGGACGCGCCCATGTGGTGTACGAGCGCGGTGAAAAGCCGGGCGCGATTCTGTAGCCGGCCAGCGTGGCGCCGCGGGAAACGCCCGCCTTCTGCGTGCCCGGTGCGCGTTTCAGTAATATCGTGCTCTTTGGCATTCCGCCTGTATTTCACCCGGAGACACCATGAGCAAAGCGTTCGCCTCGCAAGCCGACCTCGCCGACAAGAAAACCACCTTCGAGCGGCTCAGTGAGCATTGCTGGGCCTATACCACCGAGGGTGACCCGAACTCGGGCGTCATCATCGGCGAGCGTTTCATCATGGTCAGCGACGCCACCGCCACGCCGGCCATGGCGCAGGACCTGATCCGCAAGATCCGCACCGTCAGCGACCTGCCCATCAAGTACGTGCTGCTCACGCACTACCACGCCGTGCGCGTGCTGGGCGCCTATGCCTATGCGGCCGAGGGTGCCACCGAGATCATCGCCAGCCAGGGCACGCTGGAGCTGATCCGCGAGCGCGGCGCGCAGGACATGAAGAGCGAGATGGAACGCTTCCCGCGCCTGTTCCGCAACGCCGAAACCGTGCCCGGCCTGACCTGGCCCACCATGGTCATCGGCGGCGGCGACCCGGTCAAGGGCGAGGTGCCGGGCAAGCTCAGCATCAACCT
>JACCDS010659634.1_pt1 | contig 12939 bp, 12 predicted proteins | sample 7446441 | NCBI WGS metagenome assembly JACCDS01 (sample SAMN15323445, study PRJNA562643) | freshwater metagenome | isolation source: river surface water | place: USA:Blue River Watershed | collected 2017-08-17
GCAATCGGATATCCAGTTGCTTTAGAGGCCAAAGCCGAAGAGCGAGATACCCGTGGGTTAATCTCAATTGCAATAATTTCATCCGTCTCCGGATTCAACGAGAACTGAACATTACATCCACCCGCAAACTGACCGATGGCGTTCATCATCTTGATGGCCATGTCACGCATGCGTTGGTAGATTGTATCTGGAAGCGTCATCGCTGGTGCCACCGTGATGGAATCTCCTGTGTGAATACCCATAGGATCGAAGTTTTCGATCGAACAGATGATAATTACGTTTCCTAAATTATCGCGTAATAATTCTAATTCGTATTCTTGCCAACCCATGATGGATTGCTCCACTAAAACCTCGTGAGTAGGTGATGCGTGTAAACCTTTGTTCAAGGCTGCATCAAAATCTTTCGGATCGTGCACAAAACCTCCACCGGTTCCACCTAAAGTAAACGATGGACGGATTACTAAGGGGAATCCTGTCTCTTGTGCAATCTCTTTTCCTTCCAGGAACGAACGAGCGGTGCGTCCCTTACAAACGCCTACGCCGATTTCGATCATCTTCAATCGGAATTTCTCGCGATCTTCCGTCGTCTCAATAGCTTTAATATCTACACCAATGATTCGAACCCCATACTTTTCCCAAATCCCAGCCGCATCACAATCAATCGCTAAATTCAAGGCAGTTTGACCACCCATGGTTGGTAAAACCGCATCAATCTTGTGCTTCTCTAAAATGTGAATGATAGACGCCTTCTCTAATGGCTTCAAATACACGTGATCCGCGTTCATCGGATCCGTCATGATTGTCGCCGGATTCGAATTAATCAAAATCACCTCGATGCCTTCTTCCCGTAGAGAGCGGGCGGCTTGGGAACCAGAGTAGTCAAATTCACAAGCTTGACCGATCACAATAGGACCAGAACCAATAATTAGGACGGATTTAATCGAGGAATCTTTAGGCACAGGGGGTATAAATTAAAAGCTGAATGTATATGTGTTTTTGGATGCTTTTGGTTAAGCTCCAAAATTGTGCAAAGTTAGCGTTTTAGGGTCGATTTGCAAAATAAAAAAGAGACTTTTGTGTAGGTGAGGCAGAACCCAAAAATTCCCTTATTTTTGACAACAAATTGTAAAAATCGTGATAAAAATACTCGTAGCTTTTGATGAAAACAGGGTCATTGGAAAAAACAATGAACTGATTTGGCATTTGCCGGCAGATCTGAAAAGATTCAAGGCCTTAACCACGGGTCACGTGATCATCATGGGGCGCAAAACCTACGATTCCATAGGCAAGCCTCTTCCTAATCGCACTACGATTGTTATTTCGCGCACACCTGGTTTACAGATCGAAGGTGTTATTTGTACCACCTCTATCGAGGAAGCTATTTTAAAGGCTAAATCACTCAGCCGCGAAGACGTTTTCATCGTGGGAGGTGCTGAAATTTATGCCTTGTCTTTAGCGATAGCGGATCAAATTTTAGTCACTCAATTGCATGATATTTTCGAAGGCGATGCCTTTTTCCCAGAAATCCCCGCCGCAGAGTGGGAGGTAACTGAAAAAGAGCGAGGTGTGACAGATGAGAAAAACACCTACCAATACAGCTATTTGACCTACAGCAGAAAATGATTCGTAAAATCGACTTAAGTGTTGAAGCGATTTCGATCGATCCTTACTACCAATTCCTGCAGGATCCGGTGGCGGGTGGTATTTGTCTGTTTATAGGTACGATTCGAAATAAGAATCAGGGGAAAGAGGTCAAAGCATTGACGATGGAGGCTTATCCTCCCATGGCACTGAAACAAATTGAATTATTGTGTGAACAAGCAGCTTCGAAATGGCCGGTTGAACGCATTGCGCTAGTTCACAGAACTGGTCCATTAGAAATCGGAGATATTGCCGTTTTAATCGGTGTTACTTCGGTTCATCGCGCTGAAGCATTCAAAGCTTGTGAATGGTTGATCGATACCTTAAAAAAGGAAGTACCTATCTGGAAAAATGAATTTTATGAGGATGGATCCTCCTGGTTAGTTCCCCATCCCTGAAACCATCAAACTGCAACCGCGCATTTCGGAATTATCGAAACGGCCTAAGACTTTAAATCGCACTCCGTCTTCCTCCAGCGAACCTAAATCCCGTGTTTCAATAAACGCACAGGAGTCAATGTTTCCTAAATCTGCAATCTTTATGCCACCGGTTTTATGTGGCTGAGTGACTAATGCAAACGGATCGCTCACCTCCCGTAAACAAACCCGCATGGTATAGGCAGGCGTAAAAATTCCCTGCGATTTCGCATAGCCCTGTGAAAACAATTCGGTCATTCCATACTCTGAAGCAATCGAATCAAGCCCCATTTTTTCCTGCAAATAGGCATGCACCTTATCGCGAATCCATTCTTCGCGACGACCTTTCATTCCACCAGTCTCCATCACGATCAATCGATCTTTGTGTTCCTTTAAAAAAGTTAAATCAACACCTGAATCCACTAAATCCAATAAGCCAAAGGTCACCCCCATCAGCCAGACCTTTTTATCAGTCGCTAAAGCTTGACGCAAAGCTTCTACTAGTGATCCATATTGATTCAAATAAAAACCAGATAATTCCGACTGAGATTCTTTGATGAAATGATCCATCATGAAGACAAGCGAGGAAGTAGAGCGCTCTAAATAAGAAGGTAGCAAGGCGAAAATATGGTAATCGCTTAAAGGCCCATATTCTCGTTCGAAGGCAATTTTAGAAATCTGCTGGTAAAATTCGGGGTCGCAAACAGGGTGCTTCGAGGGAATTTGACCGGTCGTGCCGGAACTTTCGAAAGAAAATAAAACCGGTTCAGATCCTGTTAATACCTGGTGGGATTTAAATAATTCAATGGGCAAAAAGGGAATCGACGTCCAATGCACCACCTTTTCTGGTGAAACACCTGACATTTGCACATACTGTTGATAAAGTGGATTAAATGCAACTTGAAAACGAAACACCTCTAAAGCCAGCGCCTCAAATTCAGCTTCTTGCATAGGCAAGACCCGTCTTTTTAAACTCTCCCTTTCTTTTGTGATCGCTTGATCCATTTGATTTTACCTGATGTTGTACAAAATTAACGCAAATCATTAACTTTACTGTCGAAATTCGAATGAATCAATGCGAAAATTAGCCGGAGTTGTAGCGATTATTTTACTGAGTCTAGGAGCTTGTGTCCAAGAACCTAACTTTAGTTCCACGCCTGTGATTTCATTTAAGTCAATTCAAAAGATCACAAAAACAAGTAATGATGGTTTTGGCGGCACGACAAAAATCGATTCGGTCATTATGAGTATCAATTTTCAAGACGCAGAAGGTGATTTAGGATTAACGGAATCTCAACTAAAATCGGACGTTAAATACAAGGATTTTCGAAATTTCGATGTGTCAGTTCTACTACAAAAGAATGGGGTCTTTGTTCCTATCACGTTCACTCCTGCACTAGGTGGTTTGATGAATTTTAACTTTAAGCCGAATCAAAAAGCAGGACCTATTGAGGGCAGTATCGACTATTCCACACAATTTGTCTATGCCTTTTACAAAGGATATAGCCCCCAATTTACAGCGAAGAATGATACGTTAAAGTTCAAAATTTTCATCAAAGATAACGCATTCAATCAAAGCAATACGATTGAAACGGATCCCATCATCATCTTCAAAGACTAAAGATTCTTCAGTTTCTTGTATATTTCGGATTGCAAACGGTACGTAAACATACGTTGATCACGCTCATCCAATTGAACATCCAATATTTCTTGATTTTTGAAAATTAGACTCAAAGTTTTGGTGAAATTCTCAATCAATTTCGCCCTAAATTGTCTTTGCGATTCAGGTGAACTTTTATGTTTGCCAAAAAAAGCGATTATCTGATGCCCATTCACAAAGCCTTGCTCGTAGTTTAAAATTAGAAAATCCAGGAATAGACGCTCATTTGCACCCAGCGTCATTCGAATTGATTTATTTAACCTATTTAACCGATATCGACGGTATGCAATAAATAGCAATACTAAGGCTAATGTTCCTACTGAAATCCCCACTAGAAAGGAGAATTTTTCCACCCAAGTACCTTCATCTAACCTACCTATATAGACCGACTCGTTAAGTAATGTTTGCACTGAAGCTACCGAATAACCTGGCTCTTCTAGAGAGGCTTTCACTAAATTATTAGACCAAACCAAAGAATCTCCACTCACATGCATATAGGATTCAGCCTCATCCCCTCGTTGTGCATTTAAGTAGATACGGTGTGGATTTTGCCATTGATATACTTTAAAGTTGTCCTCCACATCAATAAAGAACATTGTATCGTACGAAAATTCTTTATTAGGCTTATCGGAAATAATAAAATAGCGCCCATTGAATACAAAAGGTTTAGTTTCTTTTGAGTCTAAGAAATTCCGGACGATTTCTAGTTTAATTTCTCCCAAACGGGTGAATTTTTGACTAAAAAAATCATATTCATAGATACCGTAATCCCGATTAAAGGCTGTTTTTTTCTCCGTATCATTCATCTCTACGGTACTCAAAAGGTAGAATCGATCTTTCTTAGGTGAATATCCCGCCAACCCATCAAAAATCGAAGCAGGCACATCTCCTTCAGCACCGATACTCAACCATTCTTTGGCAATAAAGTCATACTTAGTTAATACATTCGTAGATCGCCAAAATCCATATCCACCAAAAGAGTATAAATCATCTCCCCGCTTAAAGACGCTGCTCTTGCAATTAGATCCCCGATAAAATGTCTGATCTAATCGATTCAAGGTCCAATTAGATTTATCTAAAACATATACCTGGCCTGTGCAATGTATCGTCAAGTAATAGGTAGGACCTTGATTAATTTGAAATTCTCGAACTCCCTCTGCTGTGGGCAGAATTTCTCTAAAATCTACATTACTCGACTTAATGGTATCTAATTTTAGCCAACCGGTCTTATGACTAAAGCGCTCAACTACACGTGTAATGACGTTTAAGCGTAAATAATTTACAGAGTGATCCTCCTGCCATTTAATATACTGTCCTAGGCCACTGAAGGCTATTTGGGTAAACAAGAAGAGGAACAGAATCGCTTTTTTTAGCATTTAGATGTGGTTGCGTCCTCAAAAATAACTAATTTTGTAAATTAACAAGGTTATTTAGCATTCAACGCATGACATTACATAGAGAAGGACGGACCCTATTACTCACTTCATTACTCATCGTATTAGGTATTAATGGCCTGGTTGCGTATTTCTTCCCTGAAAATGTCTATGTAAGAGAGACCATCGTGGTCATCACCTCATTATTCTATCTTATTATCTTACAATTTTTCCGCGTTCCAAAGCGCGTGACGGAGATTAACCCGAAACACATTATCGCCCCAGCGGACGGGAAAGTCGTTGTTATCGAAGAAACCGTAGAAACGGAGTATTTCAATGGACCACGTCGCCAGGTATCGATCTTTATGTCACCTATCAATGTGCACATCAACTTCAACCCGATCTCTGGAATTGTTTCTTATTTCAAATATCACCCAGGCAAATTCTTAGTGGCTTGGCACCCTAAATCAAGCACGGAGAATGAGCGCACCACCTATGTAGTGAAGCATGAAAATGGTACAGAAGTATTATTTCGCCAGATTGCAGGTGCATTAGCAAAGCGTATTTGCTGGTACGCAAAAGAAGGAGATGCAGTCGTACAAGGAACGGAATTCGGCTTCATTAAATTCGGTAGCCGTATCGATATCTACTTGCCATTAGACGCAGAAATCTGTGTGAATATCGATGACAAACCAGTTGGAGGCGAAACGGTAATTGCTAAATTAGCTTAAGACCACGTAGTCCACGACTCCTCAATTAATCTGATTATTTTCTCGAGACCTTCCTGATCCACCTCAGAGAAGTCTGCTAATTGATCTGAATCAAGATCGAAAACAAGCACGACCTCCCCATTCACGATGGCAGGCAAAACGATCTCCGATTTCGAAGCTGACGCACAGGCAATATGCCCAGGAAAAGCCTCCACATCCGGAACTAAAACCGTCTCACGTGTCGTATAGGCATGTCCGCAAACACCTTTGTGAAAAGGAATCCGGGTGCAAGCTACTGGACCCTGAAATGGCCCCAAGACTAATTGATCTGCTTTCGTTAAGTAGAATCCTACCCAGAAAAAGCCAAATACCTCATGCACCGCCGCAGCGATGTTTGCTAGGTTTGCATATTTATCTGTCTCTCCTGCTAACAGAGATTGAATTTGGGGATAAAGTGAGGCGTATTTCTCCTTACGAGTTCCTTCGATTTTGATTAGATCCTCTGCCATCTTATGCGAAATATCGTTTTAACCAAGTGGTATCTGCTCTTTGTAACCAGCCTGAGCGATAGGCTCCCAATGATTCGGTTTGCAATGGAATAATCTGTGTAGAACGATCTAACAAAGGATTATTCTTTAAAGCCGACAATGGAATCAAGGTTAGTTCTTCTCCTTCTACTACAGCTGTACTTCTATCGAAGAAATCGATGCCTAGTTCCGCCCCCATCTCTTTAAACCAACGCGTAGAAGCATCAATAGAACAGCCAGAGGCTGCATTTACTGTTTCATCTACCGCGATAACGATTACCTGCTGAAAACGAATTTCATAGGAAGCGTTCAAACCTGCTCCATGCGCCGCCCATTGGGTTAAGGCTGGGGCAAGGTAGTTTTCAATCGCTTGGATTTCAGACGTGGAAAAAGGTCGGTTAGCCTGATATACCCAAACGCGGGAATGATCGGGCATTTGCGCTATTGGTAGATACATAAATTTACATGGATTGCTGAACAAGTTCAGCTAAATCGACTACTTGGATGTGTTTTTCTTTTCCTACTTTGTTCAGGCCGTCTTGGACCATGACCATGCAGAATGGGCAGGCTAAGGCTACTTTTGTGACGCCAGAATCGACCATTTCTTGGACTCTTTTCACTTGTACGTCTTCGCCTCCTGTTTCTGGCTCTTTAAATACCTGAGCACCGCCGGCTCCACAGCAGAGTCCTTTGGTTCTACAACTTTTTAACTCGATTACTTCCTTTTTTAAACCAGAAATGATTTCACGAGGGGCCTCATAGACACCATTGGCTCTGCCTAAGTAGCAGGAATCATGGTAGGCCACTTGCTCTAAAGACGTATCATCTGAGGCTTTAATTTTTCCAGCGCTGATTAATTCTGCCAAAAGTTGGCTATGGTGAATCACCTCATAAGTTCCACCTAAGCCTGGATATTCATTTTTCAAGGTATTAAAACAATGCGGACAAGCCGTCACTATTTTCTTCACAGCATAGAGGTTTAAGACCTCAATGTTTGCCATCGCTTGCATTTGGAATAAAAACTCATTCCCTGCTCTTCTTGCCGGATCACCCGTACAAGATTCTTCTGTGCCTAAAACCGCAAAAGAGATCCCCACTTTTTGCAAGATCTCTGAAAAGGCCCGCGTTACTTTTTTGTGGCGATCATCAAATGACCCCGCACATCCTACCCAAAAAAGAAATTCTGGCTGCTCCCCCGCTGCGGCGAATTCAGCCATGGTTTTGATTTTTTCCATTAGCGCTTTTGTTGTTCTCGCATTTGTGTTACCGTTAATCGACTTCCATCATCACTCCATCCCGGAGGCCCAAAAACATAACCAAAGGCAGCCTTTATACTTTTCGCTTTGGCTACATCTTTCACCATCTGAACCCATTCATAAAAGGCAATTTTAGCTGGATTATAGCTTTCAATCTGCTTCGTTAGACCATAATGTGGACGCTGATTTTCAGACACAAACGAGCCAAACATTCGATCCCAAATGATTAATACTCCTGCATAATTCGTATCCAGGTAATCCAAATCCGTGCCATGGTGCACCCGGTGATGCGATGGCGTGTTAAAAATATATTCGAACCAACGCGGCATCTTATTAATCAATTCTGTGTGTATCCAATACTGGTACAACAAACTCGTTTGTTGGAAGAACATCACGATAAACGGATGAACACCGATTAATGGCAACCAAAGCCAAAAAATAAAACCACCGGATAGATTTCCTGTCCACGTCTGACGCAGAGCTGCAGCCAGATTGTACTTAGGCGAAGAGTGGTGCACCATGTGCGATGCCCAGTAAAAGCGAACAACATGCGAGATGCGATGTACCCAATAATAGGTTAAATCCTCCCCAAAAAAGGCGAGCACCCAAACGGGCCAGCTTTGGCCTAAATCAAACAATTTCCAATTATTGTACACATAAAACGAAGCACCAATGGTGATCGCCTTTGTCACAAATCCGATCCCTAAATTGCCCAAACCTAAACCTATCGAAGTCATCGAATCCTTCGCCTCTACATAGTCGCGATGCGTCTTGTACAAGATATAGGACTCTAGTAAGACCGTGAACAGGAAAAATGGAACCGCATATAAAATCAAGGTAGGACCCATCTTAGTTTAGTTTAACAACGTTTCGTAAAAAAGCTTCAGACGAAGCGATTGGTGCATCCGTCAGCTTACCTAACAGGTTAGACGTAATAACGTGATTACCTGAGTTAGGAAAGGCCTCCGACTTCTTCAAACTAGCGGGCGTACCTAATTGTTCAAACATATCCTTCATTGCATCCACGGAAACGACATTATCTTGATGCTCCTCATCCTTGTAATAATAGCCCATAAATACGGGTATTTTCACCTTTTCGAATACCTCCTTTGTCATCGCGTGCGTTAACAGATTTTGGACAGCGACTACCCCCTCTAAGCGGTAATGCAGACTCCAGTTCTCCGCATGGCCTTTCGCCATCACCGGAATGTCTCGGTAATCACTTCCTGTGATTAAATGAGCCATTTGCAAGCCCCAAGGATTATCTAAAAGCGTTGCATTCGGATCCTTTATCGCGATACAAGGGCCATAAAGCATTAATGCCTTAATTTCTGGATGTTTCGAGGCTAAGATGAGTGACATGGCGCCCCCAAAAGAGGTCCCCAACACCACCACCTCATCGCCTAATTTCTTGGCGATGGCATAGTAGTTTTCGACGCTTTGGTAATATTCGTCTGCCGTTACCTTCGCAAAAGTTGAATCGGAATCCGGCACCCCATGACCTGCCACGCGAGCTAGCAAAAGATTAGCACCAAACTTCTTCGCCACTTCCCGGTGCAAAGGATCCCCCTCCATGGGTGAAGCAGAAAAACCATGCACGTACATGAAGACCACTTTCGTCTTCTTAGGTTGCGCTGAATCTGCCCAAATAATGCGCGCCTCATTCCCTGGCTTTAATACCGTGGCCGCTTCTTTCGATGCAATATAGGCGTCCATAGCTTGAACGGAATCTGGAATAGCTGTCCAGCTCGCCTGCCCAGCTAAAACGGGTGCGTCTGGTTTAGGACCTATAAAATAGACGCCCACTAACAGAACCAAAACGACTAATACTTTCTTCATAGTTTATTCTTTTGCCCAATTCAGACGATCGGCTGGATTAAATTTCCACGGACTTTGGTTTGTTTCCACATTCGCAAACATAGCATTCCAAGCCCCTGGCGCATCCGATAATTCCATGATTTGGTAACGACGCATTTCTAATATGATACTTAAAGGAGAAAGTTCCATCGGGCAGGCCTCCACACAGGCCTGGCAAGACGTACAAGCACGTAATTCTTCGGCAGAGATTCGATCAAATAAGGATTTCCCATCTTCTACGAAAGTCCCTTTATTTACTTTTAAAATATCCCCCACTTCCTCTAAGCGATCGCGGGTATCCATCATAATCTTACGTGGGGAAAGTGCACGACCCGTTTGATTCGCCGGACATTGTTCCGTGCAACGACCACATTCCGTGCAAGAGTAGGCATCCAAAGCATTCTTCCAAGTCAAATCCATCACGTCTTTCGCTCCAAACTTTGCCGCACTAGCCGCTTGTTCCTCTACCGGTTGACCTAACATAAGCTTAACCTCATGTGTTACAGCCGGCATCGCAGACATCTTAGCAGACGATTCTAAACTCGAAAAATAGGCCGAAGGGAATGCAAAGAATATATGCAAGTGTTTCGAATAGGTCACATACAAAGCAAAGGACAAAATTCCGATGATGTGAAACCACCAGGCAGCCCGTTCAAGCACAATCAAAGCAGAAGTAGAGAGCGGAATGAAAAGGCCCATCAATTGACCAGAAATAAGGAAAGAACCCACCTTTTCATAATGCTCCACACCGCGTGATTGTAATACCGCATCTGTGCCATTCATGACCCACAAGGCAACCATTAAAACGACCTCAATGAGTAAAATTTGGTAGGCATCTTTTACCGGGAAACCAGTTAATTCTTTGTGGTTAGCGGCTTGAAGTCTAGCCGTGCCAATAACTCCCCGACGTAGGAAGAAGACCAAACAGGCAACAAAAACACCCCCAGCTAAGAGCTCAAAAAAGTTCATTAAACCGGTATAGAATCTCCCTAAAAAAGGTGCGAAAAGACGGTGCGTTCCTAAAATACCATCTAATACAATCTCTAAAACTTCGATATTGATTAAGACAAATCCGATGTAGAGTAGGAAATGAAAGAAGCCTACAAGGGGCTTAGTAAACATCTTCTTTTGTCCGAAAGCCAACAGCGCCATACGCTTAAATCGTTCCGAGGGTTGATCAGTTAAGTCAACTGGGCGTGCCAGGCGAATAGTTTGAATAATGAGCGCGAATCGCTGGTAAATCAAGTAGGACATACCCCCTAAGAGGGCGATAAATGCAAGTTGAGGCAGATAGTTCATCGTTGATGTAGAAAGTGCATAAATGTAAAAAAAATCTACGATAATTCCTTTTTCAAAAAGCGTCCCGTATGACTATTTTTCTCTTTCGCAATCTGCTCCGGCGTACCGCTCGCTAACAATTGCCCTCCTGCGTTTCCTCCTTCAGGACCCATATCAATCAGGTAATCAGCCACTTTGATCACGTCCATATTGTGCTCGATAATCAACACTGTATTTCCTTTATCGACTAATTTCTGCAAGACATCTAAGAGGAGTCGCACATCTTGGAAGTGCAAACCAGTGGTAGGTTCGTCGAGAACATACAATGTTTTTCCCGTATCCTTCTTAGATAATTCTTCTGCAAGCTTTACACGCTGCGCCTCTCCACCAGAAAGTGTAGTGGCATGTTGTCCTAAGGTGATGTAACCTAAGCCTACCTCTGCTAAGGTCTGTACTCTACGGAAAATGCGCGGCTGATTTTCGAAGAATTCCAAAGCCTGCTCCACCGTCATATCAAGCACATCCGAAATCGATTTACCTTTGAATCTTACCTCTAAGGTCTCGCGGTTAAAACGTTTCCCCTTGCATGTTTCACATTCCACTAACACATCAGGCAAGAACTCCATCTCAATCTTTTTGCGGCCGGCACCCTCACAATCTTCACAACGGCCACCCTTCACATTAAAACTAAATCTCCCTGCCTTGTAACCCCGAATTTTAGACTCAGGCAATTCACAATAAAGTGTACGAATATCGCTGTACATATTGGTATAGGTAGCTGGGTTAGAACGAGGGGTTCGTCCAATAGGACTTTGGTCTACCTCTATCACTTTATCGATATTTTCTAAACCAGTAATCGCCTTATGCGGCATTGCATCGCGCTTCGTGCGATCAAAATGCTGCTTCAATTTCAATACCAAGGTGTCGTGGATCAAAGTCGATTTACCAGAACCAGAAACACCCGTCACCACGGTGAAAGTACCCAATGGCAACTTCACCGACACATTCTTCAAATTATTCCCAGTCGCCCCTTTCAATTCGATGCTCAGGCCATTGCCTTTCCGGCGAACGGCAGGAATCGCAATCTCTAGCGCTCCGTTTAAATAAGCCGCCGTAGGCGTCTTCAATTTCAAAAACTCAGCAGGCGTACCTGAACCCACCACATTTCCTCCATGACGGCCTGCACCTGGACCTATATCCAAAATATAATCAGACTCGAGCATCATATCCTTGTCGTGCTCAACGACTAAAACTGAATTGCCTAAATCGCGCAAATCTTTCAGCGCCTGAATCAATTTCTCATTATCTCGCTGGTGCAAACCGATACTCGGTTCGTCCATAATATAAAGAACGCCCACCAATTGGGTGCCTATCTGAGTTGCTAAACGAATCCGCTGTGCCTCTCCTCCTGATAGACTCTTCATCGGTCGATCGAGGGTTAAATAGGTTAAACCGATTTGGGTCAAAAAGCCCACACGTTTTCTGATTTCCTTCAATACTTCCACCCCAATCTGCTGCTGGCGATCGCTCATCCTTGTTTCTACATCCGCAAACCAGGCCTCCAGTTCTGTAATATCCATCTGAGCTAATTGCCCAATGTGTTTATCTGCAATACGGAAGTGCAAGGATTCTTTTTTCAATCGATATCCTTCACATTCTGGACATTTCTTGATGATCATGAAATCCTTCAACCAGTCCTGTGTCTTCTCAGAGCCCGACTCTTGCTGACGTTTCAAGAAATTAACTATGCCATCGTATTTCGTATTCCACTCCGTACCCTCGTATTTCTTAGAAGGCACAGCAACAGGCGCATCAGAACCATATAACATTAATTCTACTGCCTCCGCAGGGAACTTCGCGATAGGTGTAGAAAGACCCACCTTGAAGGGCTTCAATAAAACTTCTAATTGCTTGAAAATCCACAGTTCCCGGTATTCTCCAATCGGTGCGATGGCACCGCGGATGATGCTTAAAGAACGATCTGGAATCACCGAATCCTCTGTTATTTCTTCCACGACTCCTAGGCCATTGCAACAAGGGCAGGCACCATAAGGGCTGTTGAACGAAAAAGTATTGGGCGCGGGTTCATCGTAGGACAAACCTGTGGCAGGGTCCATTAAGGTCTGCGAGAAGTAATGTAATTTATCTTTAGCATCTAGGACATACACTTGGCCTTTGCCTTGGTTCATGGCGGTCTGCAGGCTTTGGGATAAACGCAAGC
>JACCDS011335048.1_pt1 | contig 12938 bp, 11 predicted proteins | sample 7446441 | NCBI WGS metagenome assembly JACCDS01 (sample SAMN15323445, study PRJNA562643) | freshwater metagenome | isolation source: river surface water | place: USA:Blue River Watershed | collected 2017-08-17
ACACCGCGGCCGGGTGGCCGTCGACCACTTCGAGCTGGGCAAAGGCGTCTTCGGACACGCCCAGCTCACCGCAGCCGACGATGCGTTCGTCGTCCACCACATTGAGCGTGGCCAGGATGCGCTTGCCATTGGCCCGCACCTCGACCTTGGACAGGGCCTGAAAGCCCTCGGCCCGGACCACCGCGCAGTCGCGGTGCAGGTAGGCCACGTTTTCGCGCCAGGTGTCGATGGCCACCCGCTTGAGCGTGAGGCCGCCCGGCAGGGGCGTCACGGCAAGAGTGGCTACTGGTTCTTCGGCGGTCGGACTGGCGGGGGCGGTCTGCATGGGTGCAACGATACACCGCCACCAGGGCGGTCAGGCCGTGGCGTGCAGTGTCTGCCGCAGCCAGGCCTCGATCGCGTCGGCCCGCGGCGGCAGCACGGTGGCGCCGCCGGTGAAATCCTCCCAGGCGCCGCGGTAGCGCGAGGCCACGGCCGTCAGCAGCGGCACGTCGTTGGCCAGCAGCGCCAGCAGTTCCTCCCGGAAACCCGCACCACCGGCTTCGAGGCCGCCAAAGCGGTTGCTGATTACCAGGTCGGGCGCTTCGCCCAGCGCGCGGCGCAGCACTTCGCTGGCGCGGGCAAAGCCCTGCACGTCGGCCCGGCAGGCCTGCGAACCGCTGCCCAGCGGCTGCGACACCAGGTAGGACTGCGCCGTGTCCAGATCCACCAGCACCATGGAGCAGGCGCAGCTGTCGCGGCCCTCCGGGTAGGTCATCAACAGGCCCCGCACCCGGCGGCCAGCGCCGCGCAGCCGCCCGGCCACGCTGGCCAGCAGTGCGTCCACGTCGCAGGTGCCATCGTCTTCAATGGCAGCGGCGCGCAGGCTGTGGGCGGAAGCGTCGTCGTTCATGACCGGTCGGTTATCGGGTAGGCGGGCAGGCGCAGCCGATGCGCGCGCCAAGGCTGGATTATCCACCCGGGCCGCCCCTGCGCTGGCTCCGTATACTGGCCCATCGGTTTCGTGCCAGCCGATCCAGGAGACCCACTTGAGCTACGTTTTCCCCCCTGCCCCCGTCGTGTCCGTGCCCATCGTCGGTCGTGCTGAACACTTCCCCGTTCACCGCATCTACTGCGTGGGCCGCAACTACGAGGAACACGCCAAGGAAATGGGCTTCACCGGCCGAGAACCGCCCTTTTTCTTCCTCAAGCCAGCGGACACGATCGTCGTGGCGGCGCCGGGCCAGACCGCACACATTCCCTACCCCACACTCACCAACAACCTGCACCACGAGATCGAACTGGTCGTGGCCATCGGCAAGGGGGGGCGCCACATCGCCGCCGCCGATGCGGCCCAACACATCTTCGGTTACGCCGTGGGTCTGGACATGACGCGCCGCGACCTGCAGACCGAAATGAAAAAACAGGGTCGTCCCTGGTGCATCGGCAAGGGCTACGACCAGTCGGCCCCCATCGGCGCCATCACCCCCGCTGCACAGGCCGGCGACATCGGCCAGGCCGCGATCTGGCTGCAGGTCAACGGCAGCGACCGCCAGCGCAGCCACGTGTCCAAGCTCATCTGGAACGTGACCGAGACCATCGAGCACCTCTCGCAGGCCTGGGAACTGCAGCCCGGTGACCTGATCTACACCGGCACCCCCGAGGGTGTGGGTGCCGTGGCTCGCGGTGACACCATGGTCGGGGGCATCGACGGCCTGGGTCAGATCACGGTGCGGGTGGACTGAAGACGGCCTTTTCGCACGCCAGCGGCGCGCGCCTGGACCGACCGAGGGTTACACCCCTGGCCTCGGGCGCGGGAGGCGCGATACTCGGGCCCGCTCCCGTTCTTCCTACAAGGAGACCTTCCATGATTCCACGCAGAACCCTTCTCCAGTCCGGCGCCGCCATGGCCCTGGGCGCACCCGCCCTCGTCGGCTTTGCACAGCAGACCGTCACGCTCAAGTTCCACACCTTCATGGCGCCGCAGTCCAATGTGTGGCTCAACATGAACAAGGCCTGGATGGACAAGGTCACCAGGGACTCGGGCGGCCGCATCAAGTTCGAGGCCTATCCGGCCATGCAGCTGGGCGGCACGCCCGTGCAGCTGTACGACCAGGCCAAGGACGGCGTGGTCGACATCGTCTGGACCCTGCCGGGCAACACCCCCGGCCGCTTCCCGCGCATCGAAGTCTTCGAGCTGCCGTTCATGATGAACAACGCTGAAGCGACCTCCAAAGCCTTCTGGGAATACACCATGACCATGGCGCCGGACGAATTCAAGGACGTCCAGCCCATCGCCCTGCAGGTGCACGGCCCCGGCATGTTCCACATGCGCGACAAGCTCATCCGTACCGCCGAAGACCTCAAAGGCTCCAAGGTGCGCGGCCCCACCCGGCAGATCACCAAGATGCTCGGCTACCTGGGCGCCACGCCAGTGGGCATGCCTCTGCCGCAGATCCCCGATGCGCTGTCCAAGGGCGTCATCAACGGCTGTGTCATTCCCTGGGAGGTGGTGCCTGCTGTAAAGGTGCAGGAGCTGGCCAAGTTCCACAGCGAGTTCGAGCCGGCCGGTGGCGCCCTCTACACCACCACCTTCATCACGGCGATGAACAAGGCCAAGTACAACTCGCTGCCGCCCGACCTCAAGGCCGTGATCGACAAGAACTCCGGCATGGAGACCTCGGCCTGGCTGGGCAAGGTGCAGCAAGGCGGCGACGTCCCGGGACGTGAGGCCGCCGTCAAGCTGGGCAACACCATCCACACCATCCCGGCGGCCGAAGCGCAGGAATTCAAGCGCAAGGCCCGTCTGGTGGAAGTCGAGTGGATGCAGGACATGGACAAGCGCGGCTTCAACGGCAAGAAGCTGCTGGAAACAGCGCGAGCCCTGATCGACAAACACGGCAGGACCACGCCGGCACCCAAGAAAGCCTGAAGACGTACCGCCCTCGCGGGCCAAAGGGACTCCCGCACGGAGTCCCTTTTTCTTTGCCCCTACACTGCCGTGATGCAGCGTTCACCGATCAAACACTGCCGCGCGTGCGGCGCCCCCGTGGTCTACCGCCTACCGGACGACGGCGACACCAAACCCCGCGCCGTCTGCACCGCCTGCCAGACCATCCACTACGAGAATCCCCTCAACGTGGTCGGCACCGTGCCCGCCTGGGGTCCGGACGGGGAACACGTGCTGCTGTGCAAGCGCAACATCGAGCCGCGCCTCGGCAAGTGGACCCTGCCCGCAGGCTTCATGGAGCTGGGCGAGACCACGGCCGAAGGCGCCCTGCGGGAAACCGACGAAGAAGCGGGTGCGCAGATCGAAATGGGCCCCCTGTTCACGCTCATGAACGTGGCCCGCGTCGGCCAGGTGCACCTGTACTACCGGGCCCGCCTGCTCAGCGACCGCTTCGCGCCAGGCCCCGAAACCCAGGAAGCGCGCCTGTTCACCGAAGCCGAAGTGCCCTGGGACGAGATCGCCTTCCGCACCGTGCGCGAAACCCTCTTGCACTATTTCGCCGACCGCCGCGCGGGCCGATTCGGCTTTCACACGCTCGACATCGACTGACGGCCCTGGCGCAGCAAACGAAAAAGCCCGGAACCTTGCGATTCCGGGCTTTCGTATCAATGGTCGGCGTGGCGGGATTCGAACTCGCGCACACGCCCTTATAAATCAATCACTTACGCTAGCACAACAGGATTTGTCGCAGACTTGTCGCACGGCACATCTTTGAACAAAGTTGTCGCCCCTTGGATGGAATCATTCATCGACAGCGCCAGTATCTCCCCCCTCCTCTTCGAGCCACTCGAGCGCTTCGTCATCCTCATCAGCATCGACAGGAACGTCGTCGACAGAGTAAGGCATCACATTCACACGCTGCGCCAGTGACGCAGCTTGACGCCATTCTTCCGCGTACGCTGATGCGGCGCTAACCCCTGGGACCATGTCAGGGCGGCGCACCCACTTCGCGTAGACCTCGGTGACCATTCGCGTGTCCAGGTGACCCATTTGCTCAGCAACCCATTCGGGAATCTCACCGGCAGAGACCATCAGCGACGCGTATGTATGGCGAGCTTGGTAGGGCTTGCGATAGCGCACCCCCGCCTTCTTGAGCGCAGAAATCCAGTGCTGCCGCAGGCGCTCGCTGTTCTGCCACCGGTCATTGGTTTTGGGGTTGTGAAACACCCAATGACCAGCCTCGCCAGTGATGGCCTTTTGCGCTAGCAACGCCTGTTTGGCCGGTTCGGTCAGCTGCACCCACCGAGCTCGCTTGCTCTTCGTGCTGGTGAAAGTGTTCTTAGACCAAGACAATCTGACGCAGACCCGGTTGTTGGTCCAGTCGATGTCGCACCACCGCAGCGCGATAAGTTCGCCGGTGCGAAGACCAGACCAGATAGCGAACAGGTAGTAGTTGCGCACCTGGCCGACCATGGCACCCAATACGGAGGCGCGCTCTTCATGGTCCAGCGGGTCCGCTTGCTTTGCCGCCTCTTGGTACCGTGGGTCCAACGAGCTCGGCAATGGCTCATCGAACGACGGCAAACCGTTCGCATCGAGCTGCACTTTTGAGTTGCGACGTCGAGTGGTAGGCCTCATTTTTTCGAAGGGATTCTCGCCAATCAGCCCGCGCTCACGCGCCAAAGCCATCGCGCCCCGCAGTGGTGTCAGCACATTTGCGATGCGCTTGTTCGAAAGCGGCACCTTGCGCAGCTGGTCGCGAAACGAAATGAGAAACTCAGATGTCACTTCTTGCGCAGACATCTCCGAAAACACGGGTGCAAGCCTCGAGCCAACCACCTCGCGGTACGTCGCTAGCGTGTTGTACGCGTGTGGGTTTTCTTTCTCGTAGAGACTGACGTAGTCGTCAAGTAATGCGCGCATCCTGACGACTGGGACAACAGGGGCGGCAGCTGCGGCATCACGAGCTGCTTGGCGAACCTTTCGACTGTCGGGAAATGCGGCTTCGTACGAGAACTTGTTGTACTCAATGTCTCGCAGCACTGCTGCGAGCTTTGTGGCAGCGTCGCGGACCAGTTTGACGGTTGGCACACCAGCCAAAGTCTCAGTGCAGCGTCGCCCCTCGTAGAAAAACTCAATCTGCACACCGCGTTGGCTGCGGATGGCAACACCGGGCGGAAATCGCTCCGGCTGTTTTCCGTCTTCGACCGGAAAGTGCTTTGCGCCAACCGGCAATGGCGTACTCGACGCGCCGTCGGCGCGTGGCTTGGCTCGGGCCATAACAACTCCTGCCTCATAAGGCATAGAGCGTCAGGGTCAAGCATTGCCAAACGCAAAAAATAAAAACGATTGCCTAAAAAATCAAAGACATCACCTTACAGCAAAGTCTGCTGCGCTCGAAGTGGGCATCCGGGGCCTCGGCAATCGAACAACATTTTAACTCAGCAGCCGCTGGAAAGCCCCCCGCTCATCCAGCGTTGAATCTGGCTCAGATTGAACGCGATGCGCCCGTCCGGCGCTTCAACCCAGAAGCGCCCACGCGTCCAGACACCGCCCTTCTTTTTGGCATAGATGGCGTTCTTGGTGTAACCGGTGTGTTCGATGACAAGGTCAATCAGTACCCAGCGGTCGGTCGTTGCGGGAAGGCCTTGTGGTTTGGTCATGCATGACTCCGTGTTCTATGGAGCCATGTGTAGAAAGCGCTTTATTTATTCGCTGTAGCGCACTGTGTAAAAACAAGCGGCCTCCTCAAGGCCGCTTGAAAAATCAGTCTTTACGTGGCTTGGGTGCCGCGAGACTGAGTTGACGCAGATGTCTTTGAATCGTCTCGTAGCTGCCTCGTCCGAGCTCGAGCCGAACGTTGACAGGGCCGACTTTGCGCCCTTGCAGCTTCAAACGCTCGGCTGCGTTGCTCACATCGTCAAGCGATACCCCCGGGCGCCCCACTCGGGAGCTCGATTTTTTGTTCATGGGCTGTGTCCTTGCCACCCAGCGAAGGCCAGGCGTGCAACGTGTAGCCACACGTTCAAGAGCGGGGTTTCGTAATCGAATTTGGTTGTGCGCTGTCTTGAGCGAATGCATCATGTGCGCCGCAAAAAACGAAGGACCGCGCATGCTTGAGCTCACAGTGACAACAACATCCCTTGAGAAAAAGAAGGCTCAGCTTCGCGGGAGGATGTACTACGACACCTCAGAAGCGGCTGCACGCTTGGTCTGCCAGCTAGAAAAGAGCTCCGGGGATTTTTCTATTGTTTCGACTCTGCCGATGTCCGTCGCCCTGAAGGAACCGCTTGCGGCAACCGTCGCGAAAGCGTTGGCAGAAGTGCTTTGTGAGCACGACCTGCCTCCTGTTTCCCTTGAAAGCATCCAATCCATCGCGATAGTTGGCCGGTCTTTCAAAACAGAAGTCCTTGAGACCTCCATCCATCACTGGCACCAGCGCCTTGTAGGAAAAACGGGGCACTGGCACGACTTCGATGATGTGAAGCTCTCAATATGGCAGATAGCAATGCATGGCATCTGCGAAATCGCCTTTGGGCATCCGCTCGTGGCCAGTCAGAGTCAAATTCCTTTGATACCGGTTTACCGTGAGCGAATGAGGGCGTTCTGCAGGACGCGAGACCTTCCCGCAGAGCAGCGTCGCATCTTTGAAGTCCTCTATTGCCTCTCAGCGCCTATCCAGGGGGTTTTCGCTTCAGATGCATGTGAAGCAAATGATGTTGATGCATTCATGTGCAACTACTTCGAAGGCTATCGTTACAGCGAGAACCGAATGAAGTTTCTTCGCTCAGTGAGTCGTGAAATAGGGACCTAGCAGGTCTCTGAGCGATTGCAAAACACGCGCCAAAGTGCACAGCCCCTATATCCAGTACGCCACGCACGCTTGTTCAATCTACAGGAACACACCAAGCCATTCGCCGTTGTTTCTGGCAACCGCGATTTTTCGCGAAGGTCAAGAGATTCATCCTCGGTCACGGACTATTTTTAAAACCAGTGAAGTTTTTCACTTGCTCCAAAAGTTTTTACTTTCTTGCCATATCTGGCCCATAGACTGCGTGGGAATCGTGCACATCAAATCGCAGCCAACCACACCAGGAGCCATTTTGCGCAACACCGATATTCAATATAGCCAACCCTTACTTGACTCACTTGAACGCAGCTTGAAGGTGAACCCGCTTGACGCATTCTCATCAGACGACTGGGACATCCTCTGCCATTTGCCAACCAGTGCTCATTGGGTAACGACGGGAGAACCAACAACCATAGCAGCATGCGAGCTCGAATACAAAGTCGTGTCAATCAACGACATGCTGGACGACGGGAATGAACCGCCGCTCATCACGGACAACTCGGAGCGAGCAGAACTCGAAGCAATGCGCTTCTGGTCCCCAATTTTGTGCATCCCTTCAGAACTGCGAATCCCTTTGGGGCATTTGTTAGAGAAGGTGGAATGCATGCAGGAGGACCAACAACGGGAATTGGACTTCCTGCTCGAACTTTCGTACGAATGCCTTATTGCTCACACGACCAATCAGCCGACAACACCACGATTTCTAGAAGTACTTAGAATTTTGCAAAACACCCCCGTATGGGCTGCGTATTTGCGCTTAAACCACTAGAATCCTCCTGCACGATACACAAGAAGACTTGTAAATCGACTATCGATTAATTCGAAAAATTGCTCAAGAGTCCTGTTGTTAGGCTGCACCGAGCCCAGCTCTTCCCACGCACAACCAGGCATCAACTCCCCTACCTTGCATTGAGAGCACAGCAGTCAATAAATGCCAGTACAAGCATGACAAATAGCGCAACTCGAACTCCAAAGGGATTTCAGCAAACAGTACTGTATCTTGACTATGATGGCGTGCTCCATCATGAAAATGTGCTTTGGCATCCCCGTCGCGGCGCGTACGCAGGACCTCCTGGATTCGCCCTATTCGAGCACGCCGCTCTTTTGGCAGCGCTTCTTGAACCCTACCCCGAACTGCTCATCGTGCTTTCGACATCGTGGGTGCGCAGGTATGGGTGTTATGGGAGCGCAAAACGGCTTCCAGCCTCTTTGAGGACACGTGTCATTGGCGCCACTTTTCACAGCGAAATGAACGAGTATGACTTCGTGGAAACTCCACGAGGTCAGCAAGTGCTAAACGACGTATTGAGACGCAAGCCCAGAGACTGGATAGCCCTAGACGATACCGACGAAGGCTGGCCCGATGAACTCCGAGACCATGTGCTAATTACAGATGAGAAACTGGGAATAGGCGCCCCCTGGGCGGCAATCGCCATACAGGAACGCCTGAAAGCGCTCGTGGGAATCAACTAGCGCAAGCCTTCCTCGAGTTTCGACAACACATTGAGTACAAAGCCGCAGACGTTCGAGCCGCTCAATACAAAGCTAGAAGCGCACCTCGTTTGGCGCGAGTGAGCGCGACATAAAGCAATTGCCGTTGATTGCCACCTTCGACAAGGGCGTCAGCATACGACTTGGGGGCCACCACCGCTACACAGTCGAACTCAAGGCCTTTGGCGCGATGCATCGTCGAGAGGTACACCGCTCCACGCTGGTCGGTGTGGCTGCTTTGGGCGGTGATGGCGATGGTCTTGACGCCGGTGGACTGCAGCTTCTGCGCCAGCGCATCACGCGTCTTTTCACTGGATGAGACCACGCAGTACGTCAGCTCCGAATGGCCGTCCTCACTCGATTTCCACTGCTGCAAGAAGCCCTGGACATGGGTGATGGCGGCCTCCAGTCCATCGACTTGCGCGACCACTGGAGCGGGTCCATGTGAGAGCGAGCGATAGCGCTTGGTTTCGTCGTGGCCGTCGTCAAGGTCATCCACTTCGATGCCTTCCAGCAAGGCCACTGCCTGGCGCCGGATTTCGTCTGTCGTGCGGTAGTTGATGTACAGCTTCTTCGAGCGACCCCGAATGTCAATGCCGCATTTGCTCATGGCCGCCCTGTGGCGGCTGTAGATGCGCTGGTGCCCATCGCCAACAAAGAACAGGTCGTTTGGGTTGTGGGGAATCATCGCGCGCAGCAGCCGTAGGGCTTGCGGACCGAAGTCCTGGGTTTCATCAACCACGATAGCGGCGTATGGTGATGGCGTGGTTTCAGCCTCCGCCAGCAACAGCTCTGCAACCTCTCGGTAGGCGTCGTCAACCTCTTTGAGCTTGCGTGATGCCAGCTGCCCTCTGTACTCCTCAAAGACTGGCCAGACGGCGTCACGTTTTGCACGGCTGAGCACTACGCCACGCCCGGTCCGCCGAGCCGTTCTGTAGGCGTCCAGTGAAGTGATGCCCTGCGCCAGAACGACCTGCTCTAGCTCCTGTTCGTAAAAGTTGTCTGGTAGGTCCAGTTTGGTGTCGCGAACAGCCATGGCTGCCTGCCAGGCCTGCAAAGCGGAGTCCTGCTTTCGGTCGTAGACGATTCGGTGCTCCAGCTTCCGTGTCCGCATGAAGCCATTCACCCACGCATCCAGGTTTTTGACCTCCAGCTTGGTCAAGGTATCGCTGCTGCACAACGACTTCAGGTTCTGCTCAATGTCGGTTGCCAGGTTTCTCGTGAACGTTGTGAACAGCACCTTCTTTCCGGTAGGTGTCCTGTTCTCCGCCAACCATCGGGCGCGGTGCATTGCCAGCACCGTCTTGCCAGTCCCGGCACCACCGAGCACCCGGACGGGACCGCTGCGGTCGCCGCTGGCAAGCTTGTTCTGGGTCGGGTGCAGAAACACACGCCACTGGGCCAGGGGTGCGTTGAGAATCGCCGTCATCGTCTCATCGTCGCTGACCACCACGAAACGCGACTGAGATTCCGGCGTCGCCAAGGCAGCAGCAAAGTCTGTCCTATCGATGACTCTGTCGACACGGGTCTCGCGGGCGTTGAGCACATGGCTTACGGTGTCACCAGCCGCAACGAGAAACAGACCTTCATAAGCCTCAAGAGGCAGCAGCGCCTGGTGGGCATCCAAAGCCGCCTCGTCACTGAAGCCCCTCACAAGCGAGAGTTGTTCCTCTGGCACCCCCAGGCTCATCAGCTCTCGGTCTTCCAGGTCTGCAAACAGCGGCTTTGAGGGTGCGGCAGTCGGCTCCGTCAGCACAGGTGACTCAGAACCTGCCATGGGCTCAGGAACAGTCTCCAAAACACTCTCGAAAGTGACCATCTGCATCGCACCCGTGACGGGGTTGATGGTCAGCTTCTTGTTCTCCGCCCAGCGATACGCATTGTCGTGATGGTCCACGTAGAGCAGGACATAAACATCGCCGGTCGAAGGCTTGAAGACAATGCCTCGCCAGTCACGGTCCAACCTCACCGACTTCAGATTGGAGTCGCGGGCACCGTTGATGTTTTCATAGTTGATACCCGGGCTCTTGGGGTCAGCCTGGAACTGAATTGCCCACTTCATCACCTTGGTATGAACGTTGGCAGGCAGCTTGGCCAGTTGCAGCAGGAACTCGTTGCTCAAAGCAACCTTGGGTTTGAAACTCACAGAATCACTCCTTGTTCTTGATGGTCAGCCCCAGCACCGCTGCTGCGGCCTCCTCCCAGGGCTTTTCGTTCACCATGGTCAAGTCGCCTTCTAGGCAAAGGGTCGACCATCCCTGTTCAGCCCAGATATCGACCATGTCCTCTTGGTCTTCCCGCAGTAACACCAGCTTCGCGTCCCCCCAGCCAAGTTCTGCGTCTGCAATCACGCGCCCTTTCTCGTCGGCAAGCTCAAGCCCCACCACCGGTACGCAAGCCCCTGATTGCGCAAGCCGAATCAAGCCAGGTTTGATGGGGTCCATCACCCCCTGCAAGGCTTCGCTCCAGGCACCATTGAAAGCGGATTGTTCGGCGGGTACCGCAGCAGCACTGGTCGGCGAAGGGTTCAACCCATCGTAGTCGTGCTGCTCCAGCCCTTGGGCTGTGACCAACCACGCGCCCGGAAGAGCTTGCACGGTATTGAAGAGATGCAACCAGCTGCGCCACGCGAGATGCAGGGCGGCGTCATCTTCTGCGCCCGTCTCGTCCAGGACCAACACACTTGGCGCGCGCCAACTTTCGCCTTGAGGCAATCCTTTGGCAGCCTGCATAGGCCACCACCCCAAGTGTTGCAAGGGCCCCGTCTGCTTCGAAGCACAGTGTGCATAGCCTTTGCCCGGTTCGCGCACATGCTCGGGGAGCTTTGGCAACCATTGCCCAAGCTGATGCACACACGCTGCTCTGTCCCCCTCATTGGACGGAACCATCAAGAACCCCAGCCACAGCGCGTTACGTTGAAGTTGTTCAACCATGGGGTCCCCTGATGGGTCAACAGGTGTACCCAGCCATGCCAGCAAGCGAGCCACAGCGTTATGGGTAAACGCCTTCTCTTGCGCCCGAGGCAGGGCCGCCGGGGCCTTTGCACCATCGTGACGGGCCATGGCCACCAACGGCGACTCGATATCGGTGTCCGGCGCGCCCGCTACGCCTGCCATCACATCGTTGTGGGTTACCGACCAGACCCAGAATTGACCGCTAGACACGATAGCGCTGCGCTTTTGCGCGTCTTCTCTCAAGCTGTCCTTGTGATATGCCCATCCATCACAAAAGACGGCAATAGGTCGGCGTTTGCTGCTGGTCGCCCAAGGCCAAATCACAAAGTCGGGCTTGCTTGAGATAGCCACGCCCTGCTCATAACCTAACTGACATTGGGGTTCGACGCGGTATCGCTGGCCGCCGACCTCCAGCACATAGCCTGACTTGCCGTTCACCACGTCCTGCACCAGCTTGACCTTGGGAATAGAACCCTGCCCCCCCAGCCGCTTCATCGACTCGATGAAGCGCGCTTCCAGCACGGAGTCGAAGTTGGGGTTGATGAAGATTTCGGAGATGGTGTTGACCTTTTCCAATTGGTCCAAGGCCCCTACCAGTTCGCCGAGCACGGCCTTGGCCGTATCGCGGGACACCTGTTCCATGCTGCGCCCCAGCCGGTACTGGTAAAGGCAGCGGTAACACCCGTCTTTCTCGGGGTCCGCGTTGCAAGAGCAAGTCATGACAGCGTTCAACGCCATCTTCAGCACTTCCGCCAAGGTGCCGGCATCATGGGCGAGCAGCTGATGCAGGTAGCCCGTACCGCCTGGCACTGAGTCGTACAACATCACATAGTGCCTGCGCGGACCACCGTCTTTCCCCGGCTCGTCCTGCAGCACCATGCGCAGATGGTCCACCTTGCCGCCGAAGCGGCGCTTCAATCCAAGCTGGACCGCCGCCATGAACGACTGCACCACCCGTTCGTCCACGCCGTTCTTGGTGTACGGCACGAGAATGCGCAACGCCTCCGACTCGAACTCTCGGTAGAGGTACAGGCATTCCAGCAGGTTTGCGGGGTTGTCGTCTCCGTGCTTAGGGCAGTCAAAGCTGTGCGTTTGCCCCCCGGGGTCGCTGTCGCGCCGAGGAGGCTTCTGCACCTTGCCGCAGTGCTTGCATAGCTTGAAACCTGGACGCGACGACTCCTTGTCCGCCACCTTGAACGCTTCGCCAGGCTTGGCCAGTTCGCCAAAGTTCACGTCTCGGAAGGTCACTCGCGAGATGAACTCAAAGCCGAATGGCAGTGAGCCTGAACCAATCTGCCAGGCCTCCCGCACATGGCTTGGCGAGAAATCGGCCATTAACTGGCGGACGTAGTACTTGGGCTCCCGGTCGTCCGCACTGTCATCAATGCGCACCTCGGTGTCGTTGCTGTTGGCAATAGCCTGCTTGAAACGCAACAGGGTTCTTCGCTGTGCCGCGTCGGACCACATGGTGTCACCACATGACGGACACGTCACATGAATGTCCGGATGCACAGTCAGGTTCTGCATGTGATGGCACGAAGGACAGAAACGCCAGTCTTCCGTCTTGGCCAGCGTCATGTTGATTTGGTCCACCTCCACGCGCCGCTGGTTGGCGTAGAACCGGTTCTCCGGTGCGAACTCCGACAGGGCCGACGTGGCAGGCCGCTCGTACTTCTGCGTGGCCAGTGCCACGTAGGCCCCTTGGCCCGGCTCG
>JACCDS012466082.1_pt1 | contig 12938 bp, 10 predicted proteins | sample 7446441 | NCBI WGS metagenome assembly JACCDS01 (sample SAMN15323445, study PRJNA562643) | freshwater metagenome | isolation source: river surface water | place: USA:Blue River Watershed | collected 2017-08-17
CGAGGACTTGGCTGCAGCAGAAAAAATCAACCCGTCCTATGTGAGCCGGATCCTGCGGCTGGCTTACTTGTCGCCCACAGTGGTTCAGGCGATCCTTGAGGGATCGCACCCTGCTTGGCTGACCATGCAGGACCTACTGGAGCCGTTCCCTATGGACTGGAAACAGCAGGAGAAGAAGCTCCTGGCTCAATTCCGGCTGGATGCCTCAAGGGCGGCATCGAGTGCGGTCTGAAACACTGCTTTCATCTGATCATCACCGACGCAGATCCGTACGAGGGTGATGTCGGCATATTCGGCGGCACGACTTAGCAGGGCCTTCACGATGATCTCGGCCGCAAGTTCAGGCGGGAACTTGAAAACACCCGTCCCGATGGCGGGCATTGCCATCGTCTTGATACCAGCCTCCTTTGCCACTCGTAGTGTTTGACCAATGGCAAGGTCAAGGTACCGCTCGGGGTGGTCGTCATTGATGTAGCTGGCCGCCCGCGCATGAATGATGTACGGGTTCGGAAGCCCAAATCCAGGGGTTACTACCGCATCACCCAGAGCGATGGGCGAATATCGACGGCAGTACTGCTCCAGCTCGGGTCCTGCAGCCGTGTGGATGGCACCAGCAACACCAGACCCGAAGCGCAGATTCGCATTTGCTGAATTCACCAGCGCGTCCACATCCTGCTGGCGGACGATGTTCCCTATGACTATTTCAATGTGCACGTTTCTTTCCTCGGCGCTTATACGAGGCACCAGAACCGGGGATGCTAATGCTGCCAGTGACCTTGTTGCCATCGATGTTCAACGACGCCCCGGGACGCCCAACTATCCAAGACGATCCCGACTTGCTAAGGTTGCTCGTCAGGCCCTTGAAGATGCGGATGTCTTTCTGAAATCGAGATCCTACGATGCTCACTCCCCGTCGCTTTCAACGGCGCTCAAAGCAAGCCTCGCCAGATCGACTTCGTCCAGCTTGGGGCCTTCAATAACGTCGAGTCCGCCTAACTTTCCGTCCCAACCGACTCCACCGTCGTCGTAGCCCACCACGAGACCACCGATTCCGTCGAACGACCACTCACCAGTGAAGCGCTGACCCTCGTACCAGTAGGGCTGCTCGATGGACAAAGTCTCACCCTTTAGCACGCGTACCCATCGCTCGTACGGCAGCGAGAGTTCGTGCATGTCGTAACCCCACTCCGCCCCGATCGTGACCCGACCGAGGGAGCGTAGGGATCGCTGGGTCAGCAGTATCTCGACGTCCGGCAATGCCGGGATCTCGAAGCCAACCTTGCTCGCGATGACAGCTGCGGTCAGCCAGTCGATCGACGCGATCAGCGGAATGGCATCGACCCATTCGACCTGGACGCTGAGGTACTCCGCTTCGTCTTCGATGGCTTTGTAGATCGCCATCGGACTTTTGAGCCCCTTTGTCTTGTCCCAATCGAACCAACGCCGGCGCCCGGTTGTTGGGTCTTCGCCATATTTGTTTCCCCAGACTGAGAACGTGGCGTAGGCGCCCCGGCGAAGCTCGATGTGATCAATCCAGTTGTCGACCATCGAGAATGCATCGCGATGAAGCAGTACGACCTTGGCAGCGCGGCGAGTCATTTCTCACCGCCACTCGTGAAGCGCGCCAGGACAGCATCTACCTTGCTAGCCGACTTGACGTAGTAAATGGAATAGGCCGAAGATCTCCCGGGGCCCCCTTCAAAGTCGAAATCCGCAGAGTAGTCCGAGATGGAATCGACCTCTTCAAGTAAGTCTTCGAAAGGCTGGCGCTCGTCAAAGTCATCGCCACCCTTCTCGCATAGATCACTCCATCGTTCATCGAACACCCGCATCAATGCTCCGCCCTCTGCAGTTCGAAACGTCCGATCGACAAGCAACAATAGGTGCTCACAATCATCAGAGCTTGAGCAATAGGGGCATCGCTGCGCGCTATCTTCATCTTCAAAGTTATCTACGCTCATCCTTGGCTCCTTCCGCAATTAATCTCTACTCTATTCTGTCCAGGGTGGACTCACTTAATGAGCCTGTGGACTCCAAGAACTGGTTGATCGCTGATCCCAGCGAGACAAGCTGCGCCCGCTCAATGCAGCACCGGGCCTTAACCCGCCTTTCTTCGGGGTTCTTTGCGGTCAAGAGCTGAGTCTTGATGACCAGTTCGGTCAGCCAAGGCTGTGCCTCTATTTGTTTGACGGTGAGCGTTTCAATATAAGTGTCTGACGCAGACAAGATGCTCTCGATCTCGACTGGGTTTGCTTCGATGAAGGACATTGCATTTCTCCTCTTTAGCCGCTTTGACGATACGTCGGGGGCGGCAATCTGGAACAAATCCCCCCTAGCCCTTTGAGGTGGGCCAGACCCAGGAATCTCAGCGCAGCAGGATCAATTGCGGGACGGCATCAGCACCGACCCAGACGATGGCGTCCTGGTCAAAGTGGCGGCCAATCTGCTTGGCCGCATCAAGCTGCAGGCCAAGTGCGAAGTAGCTCTTCTCAGCGGGCCATTCCGTACCTTCCTCGCTGCCAGAACCTTCGATGGCTTGTAGCCCTTGGTCGCGCAGCATTGCGGCCAGCTCGGCGTGCCCGCGTTCGTTGGCTTCGTCGGACTGGATGGCCCCGCGCGGGTTGTAGGCGGTCAGGAAGGCGCCGCATGCGACGCCGCTGGAAGTGAACAAGGCGGCCAGGCGCGCAGAGCGCTCGCCGATGTTCAGGATGATGTCGTGCTCGGTGTGGCCGAGCCGGTAGTCGGTGGCGAAGTAGGCCCGGACCTTGTCAGGGTGGATTTGCGTCGTTTCAGCCATGAAAAAAGCCCTCCAGAGAGTCTGTGGAGGGCCGACGCATCTCCCGGTTGGTTGCTCCGGCTGGAGCCGCATCCGCTTTCGCGTCCACCTTGCCCGGGGGCAGGTTGGTAAGGCCGTCGGGCCTTGTCTTGATGTATTCACAAGTATAACTGATCAGGCTCATCCGTCAAGGGGACTTCCTGGCTCATCCGGTGAGCCTGTACCCCCGCACAATATTTCAATCTTTGAATCGCAGATTGAAAATTTTGCACTATGCTGGTGTTTTCTACCACCAATCTGGCCAAGACCATGCCATCCAGCGCTGCTGAAAACGCCATCATGACCATCGGGGAAGTCGCCGACTACCTCAAGGTCACCGAGCGAACCATCTACCGGCTGGCCGGAGCTAAGAAGATACCTGCCTTCAAGGTTGGGGGTAGTTGGCGTTTTTCCAAGGCCGATATCGACTCTTGGATTAAAAGGCAATCAGAAGACGACACCCAAGGAGGTGCCCTTGAAACTTGAAGAGATCACAAAGGGCGCTCTGGTCTCCGGCATTGAGCCGGGCAAGGCCGTCCGCGTAATGAGCGTGGATCCGGTTGGTAACAACGCCATCTCTGTCGTCTATCGGACTGAGGACGGGAGCCTTCGAGATCGAATGCTATTCCGATCAAACGAGGCGGATTTGTTCATCGCCACTGCTGGTCGGCCCTGGAGCTTCGACGCCAACGGCGAGGGGTTCAAGCTTGCAGCGGAGGCTATCCGGATCAACCTTGCCCATTTGTTCGATCCGATGATGGCGGTGCACACCTCCAACGTGGAGCCGCTGCCCCACCAGATTACGGCAGTCTACGAGTCAATGCTGCCCAGGCAGCCGTTGCGTTTTGTGCTCGCCGACGACCCCGGCGCCGGTAAAACCATCATGGCGGGTCTCTTAATCCGCGAGCTCCTGATGCGCGCAGACGCCGCTCGCGTGCTGATCGTTTCCCCCGGGAGCCTGGTCGAGCAATGGCAGGACGAGCTTTACGAGAAGTTCGGCCTCTCGTTCACGGTCTTCTCCCGTGAGCTGGTGGATCAAAGCCGCACAGGCAACCCCTTTGACGACCATGACCTGCTGGTCGCGCGACTTGACCAGCTCTCACGCAGCGAAGAGCTCCAAGAGAAGTTGAGGCTCAGCCGATTTGACCTGGTTGTGGTCGACGAAGCCCATAAGCTCTCCGCCACCTGGTTTGGAACAAAGATTAACGAAACCAAGCGTTTCAAGCTGGGGCAGCTCTTGGGCTCGATCACGCGCCATTTCCTGCTGATGACGGCCACCCCCCACAACGGGAAGGAAGAGGACTTCCAGCTTTTCTTATCCCTGCTGGACTCCGACCGCTTCTACGGCAAGTTCCGCGACGGCGCACACAAGGTCGACGTCTCCGACCTTATGCGCCGGATGGTCAAGGAAGATCTGTTGAAGTTCGACGGGACCCGGCTGTTTCCAGAGCGCATTGCCTACACCGCCAACTACAAGCTCTCAGAAGCCGAAGCCGAGCTCTACAACTTGGTGACGACCTACGTGAAGGAGGAGATGAACCGGGCCGACGCGTTGGATGGCAAGCGCAAGGGCACGGTGGGCTTCGCCTTGACGGCATTGCAGCGGCGCCTCGCCTCGAGCCCAGAGGCCATCTACCAATCCTTGAAGCGCCGCCGCGACAAGCTCAAGCGCCGCATCGAGGAAGAGAAGATCAAGCAGCGCGGGGGCAAGATCGCCGCCTCCGAAATCTTCGCCGACCAGGCCCCGGAGAACATCTGGGACTCCGAGGATGACATGGCCCCGGAGGATTACGAGAACTTCGAAGAAGAGGTCGTCGACCAGGCGACCGCGGCTCAGACCATCGCCGAGCTCGAAGCGGAAGTCTTCACCCTCGAGCACTTGGAGAAGAAGGCCAAGGCGCTGCGCGATGGCGGCCAAGACCGTAAATGGGAGGAGCTGCGCGAGATTCTGCAAAACACGCCGGAAATGCGCGGGCCCGATGGCTTGCAGCGCAAGCTCATCATCTTCACCGAGCACCGCGATACGCTCAACTACCTGGCCGACCGCATCCGCGGGCTGCTGGGCAAACATGAGGCCGTTAACATGATCCACGGCGGTGTGCATCGCGAGGATCGCCGCAAGGTTCAGGAGCTCTTCCGCAACGACAAGGACACCCGAGTCCTGCTGGCCACCGACGCGGCCGGCGAAGGCGTGAACCTGCAAAACGCCAACTTAATGGTCAATTACGACCTGCCCTGGAACCCCAACCGCTTGGAGCAGCGCTTCGGCCGCATCCACCGCATCGGCCAAACGCAGGTTTGCCATCTCTGGAACATGGTGGCGGCCGAGACCCGTGAGGGTGATGTCTTCCAGAAGCTCTTCGAGAAGATCGAGATCGAGCGCAAGGCCCTGGGCGGCCGGGTCTTCGACATCCTGGGCGAAGTCTTCGATGGCGTGAGCCTTCGTGACCTCCTGATCGAAGCCATCCGCTACGGCGAGGATCCCGCCCGCAAGAGGCACTTGCAGGAGGTGGTCCAGGGAGCCCTCGACACCGACAAGCTTCGCGAAATCATCAGCCGCAACGCCCTGGCTGAGGAGATCATGGACGAGCGCAGGCTCTTCGCTTTGAAAGAAGAAATGGAGAAGGCCGAAGCTAGGAAGCTCCAGCCTTACTTCATCCGGGCCTTCTTCTCGCAGGCCTTCGAGCACCTGGGCGGCGACTTGAAGCCCCGAGGTTTCGGCCGCTTCGAAATCACCCACGTCCCGGCCCTGATTCGCGAGCGCGACCGCCAGATCCAGGGCCGAGACCGGCGCAACATGAACCCGGTCACGCCCAAATACGAGCGCGTCTGCTTCGAGAAGAACCGCATCCGTGTCGAGGACAAGCCCAATGAGCCGCTGGCGAGCCTGTTGCACCCCGCCCACCCGCTCATGCAGTCGGTGGTCGACCTGACCATCGAGCAGCACCGCAGCAAGTTGAAGCAAGGCTCTGTCTTGATCGACCCAAACGACGAGGGCGTCGAGCCCAAGCTGATGCTCATGCTGGACCACTCCGTCAAGGAAGGCGGCGAATCGGGCGTGGTGGTGTCGCGCAGGCTCCAGTTCGTCACGATCGACCCATCAGGCCGCATCGAGAACGCCGGATGGGCCCCCCACCTGGACTTGACTCCGCTAGACGAGGTCCAGTCGAAGATGATCGCCGACCAGCTTGACGCCCCATGGATCAAGAATGACTTGGAGCAGGTTGCGTTGGCCCACGCATCCGAAAAGCTCGTGCCCGAGCACTTCGACGAGGTCCGCTCCCGCCGCGAGCTGCAAGTGGACAAGAACCTCGCTGCCATCCGCGAACGCCTGGTCAAGGAGATCGACTATTGGTCGGATCGCCACGAGAAGTTGAAGACCGATTTGCAGGCCGGCAAGGATGTCCGCCTGCCATTGGAGAACGTCCGCCGAACCATTGACGAGCTCACCGTCCGCCTGGAGAACCGAAGCAAAGAGCTCGAAGCCATGCGCCATGTGGTCTCGGCCATGCCGATCGTAGTGGGCGGCGCTCTGGTGATCCCCGCAGGCCTCTTGGCTCAGCGTAACGGCGAACCTCAGGGTCAGACGTGGACGGCCGATGCAGATGCCCGCGCGCGCGTCGAGCGTGTGGCTATGGAAACTGTGCGCAAGGCTGAAGAGGCCCTGGGCCACCAGGTGATCGATGTATCGGCTGAGAAGTGCGGCTGGGATTTGACGGCCGTGGTGCCTGTCTCCGACGGCAAGCTGCCGCAGGCCCGCCACATCGAAGTCAAAGGCCGAGCCAAGGGTCAGTCGACCATCACAGTCACCCGCAACGAAATCCTCTACGGGCTCAACCAGGCGGACAAGTTCATCCTGGCTGTGGTAATCGTCGATGGCGACAGCCACGAAGGCCCGCACTACATCCGCAACCCATTCACGCAAGAGCCCGACTGGGCGGTGACCAGCATCAACTTGGACCTCGCGTCCTTGCTCGAAAGGGCGCAAGCAACATGACAACACCAATCAAAGCACCGAAGAAGCTGATCGAAGTGGCCTTGCCACTCGACGATATCAATATCGCCGCTTCGCACGAAAAATCAGTTCGCAACGGGCACCCATCAACTCTTCATTTGTGGTGGGCTCGACGTCCTTTAGCAGCGGCGCGTGCTGTGATATTTGCTCAGATGGTCAACGATCCAGGCTATGAAAGAAATCTTGGTCGTGGGGTGAACAAGGAAAAGGCAAAACAAGAGAGAGAGCGTCTTTTCGGAATCATTCGCAAGTTGGTTCTGTGGGAGAACACGAGCAATCAAGATGTTCTTGCGGAGGCGAGGCAGGAGATCAAAAAGAGTTGGCGAGAGACTTGCGAACTCAATCGTGGGCATCCTAACGCCGCTGAGCTCTTCAATCCTGATGTTCTCCCAGAGTTTCATGACCCGTTTGCGGGTGGTGGCGCATTGCCATTGGAGGGTCAAAGACTGGGACTTTCAAGTTATGCGACGGACTTGAATCCAGTCGCAGTCTTGATCAACAAGGCAATGATCGAGATTCCGCCAAAATTTGCTGGAATGAAGCCGATCGGGCCGGAAACACAAGACGAGCGCCAGATGAAGCTTGGCTCCGAATGGTCGGGCGCAAATGGTTTGGGGTTGGACGTCCACAGGTATGGGATATGGCTACGTGATGAGGCGTTCAAGAGGATTGGTAAGTTCTATCCCCAAGTCGAGTTGCCGAAAGAGCATGGAGGCGGCAAGGCGAATGTGATTGCATGGATTTGGACTAGAACAGTCAAGAGTCCGAATCCTGCCTTCTCGCATGTGGACGTGCCGCTGGCGTCCACATTCATCATTTCCAGCAAGAGTGGGAAAGAAGCCTATGTCCAACCAGTAGTCAAAGGTAATGAATATTCCTTTGAAGTAAGGCTGGGGAAACCTCCCGAGAGTGCGAAAAGCGGCACGAAGCTAGGCCGTGGAGCGAATTTCAAATGTCTCATATCCGATTCGCCGATTGACCCAAAACACGTCATCGCCGAGGCGAACGCGGGTCGTTTGGGTGAGAGGTTAATGGCAGTAGTCGTGGAAGGGCGCCGTGGACGCGTTTATTTGTCAGCAAGTCCAGAGATGGAACGTCTTGCGAAGACTGCGGTTCCGAGCTGGAGGCCAGAAGTTGAGATGCCAGAGAACCCGCGCTGGTTTTCGCCGCCGCTATTTGGATTGAAAAGCTACGGCAGCTTGTTCACCAACCGTCAACTCTTGGCACTGAATACGTTTTCAGATTTGATTCATGAAGTTCGCGTAAAGGCGACAGCCGATGCGATCAAGGGCGGCATGAAAGATGATGGTTTGGGTTTGCGCGATGGTGGAAGTGGAGCGACTGCATATGCGGAATCGATATCGGTTTACTTGACATTCGTTCTCGACAAGATGGCTGACATCGGGAACACGCTAGTGAGGTGGGAGCCTGTGGCTCAATGTCCCCGACAGCTATTTGGTCGTCAGGCGATACCGATGATTTGGGACTTCGCCGAAGCAAATCCATTCTCGACAAGTTCAGGCGCCTGGGAAGTATTCTTGGACGGCGTAACGAAAGCGTTCCTCAAGGCGTTCGCCGATGTTGAGGGATGGTATCGAGGGACTGTTCAGCAGGCCGACGCCCAAAGGCAGACCGTATCTCAGGGTAAGGTTGTGTCGACCGATCCCCCGTATTACGACAACATTGGCTATGCGGATCTATCGGATTTCTTTTATGTATGGATGCGGCGTTCGCTTCGAGAGGTGTTCCCTCACCTATTCTCTACGATGGCAGTTCCGAAAGCAGAGGAACTCGTGGCGACGCCGTATCGACACGGAGGGAAAGAGAAAGCCGAGCTCTTTTTCTTGGATGGGATGACCGATGCGATGAGTCGAGTGGCTGATCAGGTGCACCCCGCTTTCCCGACGACTATCTATTACGCGTTCAAGCAGTCGGAAACCACTGATGTTGGGACCGGAAATACGGGTTGGGAAACATTCCTTGAGGCTGTATTGCGGGCAGGGTTCTCGATTACTGGCACGTGGCCGATGAGAACGGAGAACGAAAGCCGCATGGTGGGGCAAGGAACGAATGCTCTTGCGTCAAGCATTGTCTTGGTTTGCAAAAGGCGCGATCCCACCGCAGGGACCATCTCTCGACGTGAATTCTTGAAGGAGCTCAAGGAGGAGATGGCCGAAGCTGTCGAAGTGATGATTGGCGGAGGCGACGGCGTTTCACCGGTTGCCCCAGTAGACCTCGCTCAGGCTGTGATTGGGCCTGGTATGGCGATCTTTTCTAGATATACCGCCGTGCTAGAGGCGGATGGCAGCCCAATGACCGTCCATACCGCTCTCACTCTTATCAACAGGATGCTGACCGAAGGATCCGATGAGTTTGATGCAGACACTCAGTTCTGCTTGGGGTGGTTTGATGAGCAATCATGGGTCGCAGGAGAATTCGGAAAGGCAACCGTTCTAGCGCGCGCAAAGGGAACAAGCGTAGATCGGCTGAGAGAAGCGGGGGTCGTAGAAGCGACGTCAGGGCAAGTTCGACTGTTTAGACCTATCGAATATCCACCAGATTGGTTGCCAGAGAACGATAACAACACGCCAGTCTGGGAGGCTTTGCATCAAATGATCCGTGAGCTTCGTACCGCAGGTGAGTCGGCAGCAGGTGCGCTGCTCGCCGGTATGCCCCAGAGAGCAGAGCCGATTCGGAGCCTTGCCTATCGGCTCTACACGCTTTGCGAGCGCAAAGGCTGGGCGGAGGACGCCAGGGCCTACAACGAACTGATCACATCCTGGACTGGCATCGAAGCCGCATCCCATGAGAAGGGGCACTTCGGATCGCAGACCAAGCTCGATATTTGAGGGAAGAGAACATGGCACTGAAACCTTGGCGCGAGATCGCCGTTCCACATGAGGACGTGCTCAAAGGCACGTTCCAACAGGCTGAGTTCGCAGCCGATATTTCCAAGGTACATCAGGGGATTGCGACGCCTGAATACCAGGACGCAGAGCTCTTCTTTCAACGGACCTTCATCACCGAAGGCATGCGCCTGCTGCTGGACTCTGTGGTCAAGCGGATCGCCGGCAAAGGCGGCGATCCGGTGGTGCAGTTGCAGACGGCGTTCGGTGGCGGCAAGACCCACACGCTGCTGTCGGTCTACCACCTGGCCAAGGGCGAGAAGCCGTCTTCGAAGCTGCAAGGCGTCAGCAAGATCCTCGACGACGCGGGCATCGCTGAGCTGCCCAAGGCGAAGGTCGCGGTGCTCGATGGAGTCGAGCTGCTGGACATGGCCAGCAAGCCGCGCCTTTATGGCAAGACCTCGGTCAAAACCATCTGGGGCGAGTTGGCCTGGCAGCTTGGCGGCGCCGAAGCCTTCGCCAAGATCAAGGAAGCCGACGCCGACGGCACGGCGCCTGGCAAGAGCGCGTTGGCCGACATCCTGGCCTCCGCAGCTCCCTGCATCGTGCTCATGGACGAGCTGGTGCGCTACGTCTCACAGTTCGAAGAGGGCAAGGCCCTATCCGGTGGCACCTACGACACCCAGCTCTCATTCATCCAGTCGCTGACCGAGGCCATCAAAGGCGTCCCCAACGCGATCCTGCTGGCGTCGCTGCCGTTCTCGGACCGGGAAGCGGGCAGCCAACAGGGCGTCAAAGCCCTGCGGGCCTTGGAGCACTACTTCGGCCGCGTGCAGGCTCTCTGGAAGCCCGTCGCGACGGAAGAGGCCTTCGAGATCGTCCGCCGCCGGCTGTTCACCAACGTGAGTGACAAGCTCGCCGCCGAGGAGGTCTGCCGGGCCTATGCCGACTTCTACACAGGCAACTCGGGGGACTTCCCGCCAGAGACACAGGAGTCGGGCTACTTGCAGCGGCTCCAGCACGCCTACCCTATACATCCCGAGGTCTTCGATAGGCTCTACGAGGACTGGTCCTCGCTGGACAATTTCCAGCGCACCCGCGGCGTCTTGAAGCTCATGGCGAAGGTGATCCATCGCCTTTGGACTTCTGGCAACAACGACCTGATGATCCAGCCAGGATCGCTTCCCTTATTCGACCCAGATTGCCGAAATGAGGCCATCTACTACCTGCCTCAGGGTTGGGATCCGGTGCTCGAGCGCGACATCGACGGCGAGCGAGCCACCACGACAGAGCTCGACAACGCCAAGCCCCTATTCGGCTCGATCCACGCCTGTCGGCGCATCGCTCGGACGGTCTTCCTGGGTTCAGCCCCTGACGCGGGCATTGTGGGTGGCTCCAAGCACCACCGCGGAGTCGAGCTCGAGCATGTGCTCCTGGGCTGCGCTCAGCCTGGCCAAGTCTTGGGGCACTACAAGGATGGGGTGCGGGCCCTTGTTGATCGCTTGCAATACATCAACAGCGCCGACAACCGCTATTGGTTCGACACGCGCCCCAACCTCCGCCGCGAGATGGAGGATCGCAAGCGTCGCTTCGACCTTCGCGAAGACGTCTACCCGTTCATCAAGGACAAGCTCCGCTTCGCCAGCGGCATCTTTGGCGGCATCCATGTCTTCACCGGCTCGGCCGACGTGCCGGACGATTGGCAACTGCGCCTGGTGGTGCTCGCCCCCGAGGCCACCTTCTCGCGCTCGGCGCAGGCAACGGCGATCGACGCGGCAACCACGATCTTGAAGACCCGCGGCGACCAGCCTCGACAGAAGCAGAACCGGCTGATCTTCCTGGCTCCCGACTCCGACTCGATGTCGCGGTTGAAAGACCAGGTGACTTCGGTGCTGGCCTGGAAGTCCATCGTCGACGACGTGAAAGAGGGACGCCTCAACCTCGACGTGCACCAGAGCAAGCTCGCAGGCCACAGCCACGACCAAGCGTCGGAGGCCTTGAGCCGCATGATGCGCGAGACATACAAGTGGCTTTTGGCGCCGTTGCAGGAAGCCAAGCCAGGCAAGGGCATCGGCGACCTGCAATGGGACCACTTCCAGATCAATCCGGCCGCGGTCAACCGCACCGAAGAGATCGAGAAGGTTCTGCGCGAGCACGAACTTCTCATCACGGAATGGGCTCCCATCCACCTGGCGAAAATGCTGCAAGCGTGGTTCTGGAAGGACGGCCAGCCTGCCGTGTCGGCGATAGAAGCGTGGCAGAAGACCTGCTGCTACCTTTATCTGCCCCGACTGAAAGACGACAACGTTCTGCGCTCCACCATCGGAGCGGGGGTCTCTTCACGCGACTTTTTCGGCATCTCTTACGGCGAGGAGGATGGCCGCTACCAAGGCTTCCACTTCGGTGAGCCGACGACTGTGATCTTCGACGACGCTCTCCTGCTCGTCGAGCCTTCCGCCGCATCTCAATTTGCAGACCTGCTTGCCAAAGAAAAGGCTGAGCGCGATGCAAAGGCCAAAGGCGATGCTGGAGGGCACGGCGGCGGAGCGGGCGCCGGGGCCGGAGCTGGATCGGGCGCTGGTGGGGGCGAAGCGGGTGGCGGCGGCTCTTCTGACGGCAAGGGCGTAGCAGGAGGCGGTACTACGCCCAAAACCTCTGCCACGAAGAAGACGGTGTTCTTCGGCCAAGTCGAGCTCGACCCGGTCAAGGCCAAACTTCAGTTCTCGGATGTCGCTGAGGAGGTGCTCATGCTATTCACATCAAAGCCAGGCGTGAAGGTCAAGGTGAGCCTGGAAATTCAGGCGGAGGCGCCGACGGGTTTCGACGAGTCGACCCAGCGAGCGGCCCGCGAAAACTGTAATCAGCTCAAATTTAAAAATCACGGCTTCGAGGACTGATGGCCCTCATAGGCCAGAAGCTCGCCTACCCGTTCAATTGGTACGGCGCCAAAACCCCGATTTTTCGCCAACCCCCTCCTGCCGTACTACGGCAAAAAAAGTCAGGAGGTTCTGAGACGAAACGGGGTTTGAGACGGGTTTAGGGGGTGGGTGTGCATGGGGTCAGTCAGGAGCCCACAGCAAAAAGCCCCGCGTGGTGCGGGGCTCTGAGCGCCTGACGACCCGACTGAGCGAGTTGGCAGGACTTGTTCTGGCGGAGCAGCAGAGATTCGAAACCTTAGGACGGCCTCGGAGATGACCGGCTCAATACCTCGGAAATACTCCCTCGCAGGCGTTTGCGACTAACCCCTGCCCTTTCCTCACTA
>JACCDS010269627.1_pt1 | contig 12929 bp, 5 predicted proteins | sample 7446441 | NCBI WGS metagenome assembly JACCDS01 (sample SAMN15323445, study PRJNA562643) | freshwater metagenome | isolation source: river surface water | place: USA:Blue River Watershed | collected 2017-08-17
ATCAAGCTGCAGGGGGTAATTCGCCTGAACGCGGTGACTGAGAATGGAGGGGCTGACTTCGGCGAGCGCCTCGCCCTGCCGCCACTGGATAGTCTTCTTTCCGAAACGTTTTACCGCTAAGGCTCGGCGACTCCCGCCGTTCAGCCGCTTAGCGTGCAGCGCAACCCATTTGGCGGCCCGTGCGGCAATGGCCTCAAGCACCCAGACGGCGACGCGGTTCTCCAAGGTCTCGTGCGAGGTGCGCCGCTGGACAGCGAGGAGACGCTGTTTATCGCCCGCTTTTTCCAGAGCGTTTCTGCCCGGCTTTTCAGCATACTTACGGATACAGACGGCATCCAGCTCCTGAATCCGACCGATGGGCGTCTGGACACGAATTCGCGCCAAGATACGCCGCGGGGATCGGGCGATAGATTCCAGTTTTTCTCGTAGAGCGACATCTTGCGCCAGTCGCACGATTAATTCCATGCGCGGCTCGGCGAGGTCAGGCCGAAGCCAGACCTTATCGACATCTTCCCACGTACGTCGCACCTGCCCTGGTAGCTTCGCATGCTCGTCGCCCAGCTTCTCGTGGGCTAACTCTTGGAAGCCGTGGCTCATCCAGCGAACCAAAAGGTCGAGGGCTTGGCTTTCCGGCAAGGCATGCTGGACAGAGGGGCGTGGCGTGATGCCCTCCTGCGTAATGTGCACCGCCTCTCCGCCGATTTTAGCGGTTACGCTGAACTCTGATAGCACATGCGTTTTCCTGTTCGGTGTCGGCAGGTGCCAGGCCTGGTAGGGCTGGCCTTTCCAGGTGAACGGGAAGCCCAGCCGCATCGGCTGGCCATAAGGCGTCTCCAGCTCGGGCGTGACGCCTTCGCGGCAGAATAGCGCAGGAGTATTATCTCCCTGCTTCACCGCCAGAGCCTCTCCCGCCCCCTGCTTCCGCAGGAGGAAGCCCCAAGGCTCCTCGGTGACGAACATACGGGCTAGTTGGCTCGATCAACGCCTCGCCAGATGAAGGTATTGGACTCTTTGCTCTTCGAGGCCTCAAAGGCTACGGCCAAAGCCTTGTCTTCCAGCTCATCGATGAGGTTACGGATTTCTGTGATGTAGGCGCCCTGCTCTTCGAGGTCGATACCTCGTAGCTTGGGCAGAATGCGCTGTTCGATCTGGTCAGCCATGGCCAGCTTCAGGCGTTGCTCGCCGCTGACGCCCGCTTCCTTAGGATAATTGGCGGCATAACGCGCGATGGCCTGGCCGACGCGATGGCCGAACGGACGGTTGAGCTTCTCCATGACGTCGTTGAGGCGCTTGATCCAGATTTCAAGCTTCTCGATCTCCTCACGGTCCAACTTGCTATCACACCATTCCTTCCACTGGCTGAAGGTCAGGCCAACCAGATTCGCCGGCGGGCGCACCTTGGCTACCTGCTGCTGGAGGGTCAGATCTCGCGGACGACCGAAGCGCATGACACAGGCACGGTCCAAGACTTTGTCGGAAAGACTCTGCGTCGATTCGTCCTCGTTCATCGTGCCGGCGAACAACACGTTGCGATCTGGATAGAGTTTGATGGCCGCTTCGTTCAGCTGGAGGCTGCCCATATCCAAGGCAATCTCCGCCTTGGCACGATCGGACGACTTATCGACGTTCACGCCGCGACGCGTCTCCAACTTACTCAAGAACTCGGAGAAGTAGTATTCCACGCGGGCCAGGTTCATTTCGTCGAGCAACACCAAGAGCATCGCCTCCGACTTGGCATGCTCCTTTTCCCAGCCTTCCGGCATGGGCCAAGTCGGTCGATTATAACGCTCGAACTGCACCATCGCTCGAGCCAACTCCGTCGCCTTATAGCGACCCTCAAGGTGGTTATAGAAGCCGAAGAGGTCATTGGGGCTGTCCCAGCGAGGCTGCACAGCCAAGCTCACGAGGTGGATGCCCATGCCTTCGGCGTAGCGCATCGGCAGCTCGGACTTACCCGTACCGCTGATGCCGGCCAAGACGACGAGCGGAGACATATCCGCCGTCTTAAGAGAAGCATGGAAGGCATTGATGACCCGATCCGGGAACGTGAGCCCGCAGTCGGCGATATATTTCTTGGCCTTCTTGAGGGCATCCTCCTCGCTGATAGCGGCTCCCGTCAGCTTGATGGGCTGGAACTGCGCGGTCTTCCAAAGGTCTTCGTAGCGATTGGCCGCGGGACCGACGCCGGAACCACCCGAAAGAGTCGCGGTGGAGACTTCGCCGCGCAGCTCGGCAAGTTTCCGCCGCAATTCTTCAGCCTGATCTTTGAGACGTTGGATCTCCTCTTCGGCCTCTTTCTGCAGCTTGAGGATGTCCTTCAGCTTCTTCTCCGCATCCGCACACTTATTCTCTAAGGAGGCTAAATTTTCGCTGAGTTTCCAAAGCAGGGAACGAGCCTCCTCGGTCGCGGCTTTGGCCTTAGCCGTCTCCATCTCCGCGGCCCTTAACTGGAGTTCTGCTTCGGCCTTGAGCCGTGCGAGTTCAGCCAAGGCACCCTGGAAGGATGCAGACTTTGTAGAAAATTCATCCTTAAGCCGCTGAAGTTCGGCCTGCGCAGTGGCCAACTGGGCCTCCAAAGTAGCGCGTCGGCCGGTGAGAGACCCAATTTCTTTGTTTAATTCAATGATTTGTCCATCCACGGACCGTTTAGCATCTTCCAGTTTAAGGAGCTCGGCCTTAGCGACCTCAACCAAGGCCCGGAGGGCTTCTTGCTCTTTCCGATCGGCTTCCAACTTGAGCAGTTCACCGTTCAAAGACTCGTACCGTTCCTTGGCGTCATTAATCTTAGCTTCGGCCACCGCCGCTTCGGCGATCAGCTTTTGGGCCGCTTCGAGCCCGCCCTTGACCTCATTAAGTTCAGCTGTCTTTTGCTCGACGAGCTGCTCCAGGTTGGCGAGCTTGGTCGCCGCCGGCAGCTTGCGCTGCTGTTCGATTGCTTGGTAGAAGCGATAGCCGACAAAGGACGAGGCCACCAGGGCCACGCTCCAAGCGACGAATTGATTTACGAAGGGATCCATGGAAGTTATTTGGTAACGGGGGTGGCGAGCTGGGCCTTCTGGGCTTCGATCGATTTGGTGAGTGCGGCCTGTTGGGCCTTTAGGTCCGCGACCCATTTCTGCAGTTGTGCCTCCTGGCCCTTAAGTAGCGCCACTGTTTCACGGAGGCCCTTCAGGTCGTCGGCCTTAACCAGCACGGCGTCGACTTCCTTCTGCAGCTTATCCCGCTCGATGGCGAGCGAAGCCAGTGCTAGCTTCGCCTGCGCGGCTTCGCTGCTAGAGGATTCCGCGGCGGCTTTCGCGACGCGCTCGGCGAGCTTGGCCGACTTGGCGGCTTCGATCTCCGCTTGGGCGGATAGAAGCTTGGATTTGAGGTCATCCAGCTCGGCTTGGGTTTTTTCTCGGGCGGCCTTGGCGGAAAGAGTAGCCTGCTCGAGGCGGGCAAGGTCATCCTTGGCAACCTGGGCCGCCGCCTTGGCCTGCCGAGTAAGCTCCTGATCGGTGCGTGCTGCCTCAGCCTTGCCCTGAGTACCGATCAACTCGGCTTCAAGCTTCCTGAGCTGGGCTTCAACGGCCTTCAGCTGCACATCAGTCGTAGCGAGCTGCTTGGCCTTCGCTTCCAGCGCACCGATTTCGATACTCAGGCCGGCGAGCTTACGCTGGGCATCGTTCAGCTGGCCTTGGGCGGCTTCGACCGAAGCCTTCAGCTTCGCGTCAGCGGCGGCGAGGGCAGGCTGGTCTTTACGCAGCGTCTCAAGTTCAGCGGTCAGCTTCTGCTTCTCGGTATTCATGGCCTTGTTCCCGACGATAAGATTGTCGGATTCTGCCCTTACGGCTGAGAACTCGGCGTCGATCTTGCTACGGTCCAGTTTGAGCTGAGCCAGTTGCTTCTTGGCCGAGTCCAACTCCGCAGTCGTGTTGGCTAATTCAGCCTTCTTGGGAGTCAGTTCCCGTTCGATTCTTTCCCTTTCCGAGCTCATGGCGGCCGACGAAGTCGAAAGATCGTCCACCTTCTTGCGAAGCTTGGCCTCTTCGGCCGTGAGCATTTCGATCGCCCGGTCATGGTCGGCCTTAATGCTGAGGGCGACCGTCGCCGAGTTCTTCGCCTCGGTATAGTTATGCAGTTCCCAGGTCAGGTAGCCTAGGGCGGCGACGTTCACGGCCAGGATAACGCCGAACAGATACGGCGAGGCGCCGCTAGGCGTGCCGGCGGGGGCTTCTTGGGTGGTTTCTTCGGGGGCTGGAAGCATACCCCTCCTGATTACCCCCACTTACCCGGATAATCCATAAGAATCCTATGCTTACAGGAAGGGCAATAGGGCAGGCAAAGCAACTCGCGATTAGCGTCCCAGAGCTGCGATTGCCCAGAGTAAAATCATAGCCAAGAGCAACCATACCCATTTCTCGTGAGACCTTGACCTTACTGGTCGATCAGCCACTGGATCTGTATAACTAATGCTGTAAATATTTGAACTGGGCTCCTCCTGGCTTGATTGGCATTTAGTGCAGTACAACCTTCCAGGGAGAAAGCCGAATGTGACATCAGGAGAGCCACATTTTCTGCAAGACTTGCTGCTGCTCATGACAGATTAGATTAAAGGGAGCCTAATCAGTTGTCCTTACAGTCGTCCATGGTCAAGAGTTGAGCCAGTTGACCTCTTTACGGCACGGATGGCAGTAGGCCAGGTAGTAGCCGCGGGAGTAATCAATCTGGAATTCCTTGAGTGTCTTGTGCTTCTTGCAGTACGGGCAGCGCTTGCGGCCCGAAGGACTAAGGCGAGTTCGAGATACGACGAACTTATCAAAGCACGGTTTACATAGGGCGTGCCCCCAGGCGTTATCGGGGACGTAAAGGGTGCGACGGTCTCCGCAATCGGTGCATGCCTTAGCCATGGGGGAAATCTAGGATACCGAGCAGCCTGAACAAGCCGTATCCATAGCCAGACCGGCCCTTTGGTATTATAAAATGATAGTCCCAAGGCCGGAGACAGGAACTCGCCCCCAAGTTTACCCCCAATCTAAGGCTAGGGGGTTGCCACTGCGTAATTATCGGGCAAATCTACCAGAATTACCTACCCCCTTACAAAATGAGCGACTCCCCTTCCGGCAAAGAACTCTTCATCGTCGACAACTCGATCTCGGGCTGGACAGGGCTGGAATACCTGAAGCAGTGGACAGAAGTCGCCAAGTCCATGGACATCGCGACCGGGTACTTTGAGATTGGTGCCCTCAGCGAACTTCATGGCCAGTGGCAGAAGCTCGACAAGATCCGCATCCTGATGGGTGACGAGATGACAACTCGGACCAATAAGGCTATCCGTAAGGCTGAGGTCCTTAAAAAGAACGGGGAAGCACTGGACGCCAGCCTAGAGGCCGCTAAGGACAAGAACCCCTTCTTGAAGCACGTACCCGAGATCATCGAGGGTATGCGCTCGGGTAAGATTGAATGCCGTGTCTACGATAAGACCAAGTTCCACGCGAAAGCCTACATCACACACGGTAAACTCGCCGTCGTCGGCTCACAGGCCCTCGTTGGCTCAAGCAACTTCACCGGGCCGGGACTTACCTCAAACGTAGAACTGAACGTCCAGGTCCAGAGTTCCCGTGAAGTCACCCAGCTACAGGAGTGGTTCGAGCATCACTGGAACGAGGGCGTCGAGGTCACAGAGGCCGTAGTCCAGATCATCGAGCGTCACACCAAAGAGTATACCCCCTTCGAGGTCTACGCAAGGGCACTCCAGGAATACTTCAAGGGACACGAGCTCACCTCCACAGAGTGGGACCAAACGCGCTCACAGATGTTCGCCAAACTAGACCGTTACCAGAAGGAGGCTTACTGGTCCCTGCTCAAGATTGCTAAGCAGCACGGCGGAGCATTCCTCTGCGACGGCGTGGGCCTCGGCAAGACGTTTGTGGGCCTGATGCTGATCGAGAAACTCGTCGTTCATGAGGGAAAGCGCGTTGTCCTCCTCGCCCCTAAGTCTGCCAAGGAAGGCGTCTGGGAGTCGCACCTGCGCAAATATCTGGCTCACATCTATGGAGCTGAGAACGACTTCAGCAATCTGCTGGTGTTTAGCCATACCGACCTCGGCCGCGAAGGCGACTTCCCTGAACGCTTCAAGCGTATTGCCAACATGGCGGACGCCGTGATCATTGATGAAGCCCACCACTTTCGTAATCCCGGCCGCAAGGGCGACGCAGAGCTAGGCGTCAAGGACTCCCGCTATTACCAGCTCTACAACCTACTGGACGAATCCAAGCGCAAGAAGTCGGTCTTCATGCTCACGGCTACGCCTATCAACAATAGGCTGAGCGACTTCCGGCACATGATCGAGCTCTTTAGCAGGCGCAAAGAGGACTTCTTCGCTCGTACCCTGGGCGTGAATAATCTCTCGGCCCACTTCAACAAGATGGAACGCGATCTGCGTAAGAAGCTCGGCGGGGATGAATCCGCCCCAATCGAAGGAAGCAAGGAAGCAGGTGAGATCCTGTCCGCAGACCAAATCTTCCAGAACTTGGTAGTCCAGCGCAGCAGAGCCTATGCACGCGCCAGCCAGTATGCTGAATCTGGCAAGGCTGCCGTCTTCCCTAAGCGTAAAGACCCTCAGGTGGCCGCCTACTCCATCCGTAAGACCTATGGAAACCTGCTGAATATGTTCCAGGACGCCTTTGAGCCGAAGGACGGTAAGGCGCCCCTGTTCAGCCTCCCGATGTACTATCCCTTGGCTTGGTATACAGGCCCAAAGGCCGATATCGATCCGTTCGTCGAAAACCGCCAGAAGCAGGTCGTCGGCCTGATTCGTACTAACTTCCTCAAGCGCTTCGAGAGTTCGGTCACAGCTTTCGAAAGCTCCTGTGAACGACTAATGGGGAAGCTACTTGCCTTCGCCGAGAAGCACAGCGCAACTCCCGCAGCTAAGAAACACCTCGAACGCTGGAAGCGCCAGAACGCCGCCATCCTGGAAAGCACAAGGGAACGTCAACTTGAGCTCTGGGGCGAAGGCGACGGAGAAGACGAAGACCTTGTCACCCCGGAAATGCTGGAGTCCGTCGAAGAACTGAACCCCAAGGAGTATAATATCGACGAGATGCTCGATGAGACCTTCCTGGACCTCGAGCAGATCATCAAGTTCGTCGAAGAGGCCCGTAAGTTTAAGCCTAAGAACGACGACAAGCTCCAGAAATTGATCGAACTCCTAAAGAGCGATGAACTCAAAGGTCAGAAGGTACTCATCTTCAGCGAATTCGCCGACACCGCGGAATATCTCTTCAAGCAGTTGGAGATGAATGGTATTACCGGCCTAGAGAAGGTGCACAGCGGCACCAAGGAGAACCGAACGCAGCTACTCCAGCGCTTCGCGCCGTACTACAACGGGAAGTCTTCACCCGAACTTGCAGCCGCGGGACTCAAGGAGATCCGCGTACTTATCTGTACCGACGTCCTTTCTGAAGGCCTCAACCTTCAGGACGCGACTAAGATGATCAATTACGACATCCACTGGAACCCTGTTCGCCTCATGCAGCGCATCGGTCGAGTAGACCGCCGCATGAACCCAGAGACCGAGACGGCCATCAAGAAGGACCACCCTGACCAAGCCCAATACCGCGGCGAAGTCGCCTACTGGAACTTTCTGCCTCCGGCTGAGCTTAACGACATTCTCTCCCTCTACCGCAAGGTGACCCAGAAGACCCTGCTCATCTCCGAGACCTTGGGTATCGAAGGAAAGAAACTCCTGACCCCTGAGGACCGATATAAGGCCATCAAGGAGTTCAATGAGTCCTACGAGGGTACGACGACTGCGGTCGAACAGATGCATCTCGAGTATCAGGCCCTGATCAAGGCCGACCCCACCCTTGAAAAGCAGCTCGCATCCTTACCCCGCTCTGTATTCAGCGGCAAGAAGAGCGGTTCCCCGGCGACTGGGGTGTTCTTCTGCTACTCCCTACCAGCCCTCGATCACGAGAAACAGGAGTTCACCGACGAGGCAGGCACAACCCGCTGGTTCCTCTATGACCCCGTGAGCAAGAAGCTCGACCAGGAACCGGCCGACATCGTTCCAGGTATCCGTTCAGAACCGAAGACCCATCGCAAGTGCGTGATGTCCGAGAAAGATCTCAAGGATGCGCGCGCTTACATCGAGAAGCACATCACCAACAATTACCTCAAGCAGATCCAGGCACCCATCGGCGTGAAGCCCACCCTAAAGTGCTGGATGGAAATCAACTAATTGCACCCATATGCCTCGCATAGAGCCTGAACTCCAGCGCCTGCAGGAAATCAAGACCCTGCCCTCGCTACTCAAGTACCTGAAAGAAGACCTCAACTGGCCTATAGGCTCTGAAGACGTCGAGGAGGTCACATTCGACTACGATCCGGCAGAACTGGGCTTCGACTCCGCCTCAACGGCTAAGATCGACGAGGTTCGTCAGCTCCGCCCCCTCACTGCCGGCCAGAAGTGGGGCATCTTCTGGGTGAAATTCGGTAAAAAGCAGCTTCCGGTGCAGATGCTGCGCCGAGCCCTTGGAAATCTCGTCGTCAAGAAGCGTGCATCGACCAAGAAGTCCGACAAGGCAGCCTGGCACATGCACGACTTGCTCTTCATCTCCGCATACGGCGACGATAGCAACCGCCACATCACCTTCGCCCACTTCTCCGAGAGCGAAGACTCGGAGAAATCCCTTCCTGTCCTCAAGGTGCTCGGCTGGGATGACGATGACACCCTCCTCCATCTGAAGGACACCTACAAGACCCTAGTCACTTCGCTTAACTGGGAGAATACGCCTACCGACGATCCTGAAGCGTGGCGCGAGCACTGGTCCAAAGCCTTCAAACTCACCCACAAGGAGGTCATCAATACGACAAAGGAACTGGTCGTCGAACTCGCACACCTAGCCACTGTCATCAAGAAGTCCGTCCTGACATCCATTAATGCTGAGACCGAAAAAGGCCCCTGGAAGAAACTCATGTTGGCCTTCCAGAAGACTTTGATCAAGGACCTGAATGAGGAGCAGTTCGCCGATGTCATCGCCCAGACGATCTCCTACGGCCTCCTCACGGCGCGCCTGAGTTCAGATGGCCAAATCAGCCTCAAGAACCTGGTGGACATGGTTCCATCGACCAACCCGTTCCTAAAGGAACTCCTTCAATATTTCCTTACCTCCTCCGGAATGAAGGGCCTTTTCGACGTGGACGAGGCCGGCATCAACGATGTCGTCGAGCTACTCAATCGCGCCAACGCCCAGGCCATCCGTAATGATTTCGGCAAGAAAACCGATGGCGAAGACCCCGTCATCCACTTCTACGAGCACTTCCTGGGCGCATATGACAAGAAACTGAAAGTCGAGCGCGGCGTCTTCTACACCCCTAAGCCAGTTGTCTCATATATCGTCCGTAGTGTTCACGAGCTCCTTCAGAAGGAGTTCGGATTGGAGGACGGCCTGGCTGATACATCCACCTGGGCCGAGGTCCAAATCAAGCAAAAGACCCTAAAAATCCCCGAAGGCATCAAAGATCCGAAGATTGAACCATTCGTACAGATTCTCGACCCAGCCACCGGTACGGCGACCTTCCTCATCGAGGTCATCGAAGTCATCCATAATACCATGACGGCGAAGTGGGACAAGGAGCGCCTCTCTAAGGCAGAGCAGATCAAGAAGTGGAACACCTACGTTCCTACGCACCTCCTACCGCGTCTTTATGCCTACGAACTCATGATGGCACCCTACGCCATCGCACATATGAAGGTGGGCCTAAAGCTCACCGAAACCGGCTTCACCGCATGGGATAGACTAGGACCAGAGAATCGGGCGAACATCTTCCTGACCAACGCTCTTGAACCAAGCGAAACACAGCAAAGATTCGGAATTGACGCCATAGCTCATGAAGCTGCAGCGGTGAATGCTGTTAAATCCAGTAAACACTTTTTAGTAATTATTGGGAATCCGCCATACTCGAAGATGTCGGGAAACTTATCGAGAGATGCCGTCAATCTTATTGATCCATTTAGATCGGTAGCCGGCGAGCGCATCGTCGTAAGAGCAGCTTTAGCGCATGAACTGAATCTACAGGACGACTATGTTAAATTCTACGGCCTCGCACTCTTTCACCTCAAAAAGACAGGCGTGGCAATAGTCTCATACATTTCTAACTCCGGCTTCCTGAGCTCGCCATCCCTTAGAGGAATGAGATGGAACATGATAAAGGAAAGTGATCGCATTCATCTGCTCGACCTAGGCGGTCGGGTTGCCGATAGGAATACTTCTGAAGATGAAAATGTCTTTCAAATCGAACAAGGCGTCGCAATAGGCAGCTACGTACGCACACCCAGGCATGACGCAACAGATGAGGTCAGTTATTCAAAAATAACAGGAACGAAAGAGCAGAAATATCATGACTTGAATACGCACACTGCTATCAAAAGGCTGAAGGTGCTCCTGAGCCCTTCAGGCCCATTCTTCCGGTTTATGCAGACAGATGAAGTCGCCGAATCAGAACTTTGCGATTGGCTATCTCTCGACGAAATCTTCCCGGTTAATAGCGGAGGAATAATCACCTCGCGAGACGCTCTGGCCATCCACATAGATCGGCAACAACTCCTTCGTAACATTGAGCGCTTTTCCATTTGCCCCAGAGGCGACACATCGCTTGAAGAAGAACTGGGTTACTCAGTAAAGACGAAGTGGGATGTTGAAGACTGTAAATCCGCTCTCAGATCTGCCGGAATCTCAAGCAAATGGGTTAAGCCGATTTATTACAGACCATTTGACACAAGAAGTATCTACTACTTCCAAGACCTTCTGGATACGCCTTCAAGACCAATTTCAGAAATGGTGCACCTCGGTCGCAATCTTCTGATTCTTTCTCCTCGCGTAAAAACATCTGCGGCATTTTGCCACATTTTAGTATCACGAACACCCGCTGAAACAAAGTCGTGCACACATGATCGAGCGTCTCAAATGTTTCCTGCAATCTTGCGAGACTCCCTGAATCCAGAAGAGGCTATTCCTAATATTAATTGCGATTTCCTAAGAAAGTTTTCGGGCTCACTTCAGCTAAAGAAGGAAGATGGTGCTAATATTGCAGAAATGATTGTGCATTACATATATGCAATCTGCCACTCACCAGCATATCGAACTCGGTATGGCAACTCCCTCCGCGAGGGTTTCCCCCGTGTGCCCCTAAGCAAAAATAAGGAACTCGCTCAGAAATTAGTTAAGTTCGGCAGCGAACTTACACAGCTACATCTTATGGAATTTCAGTTGCCCCAAAAATTTGCCGCTATGTTTTCTGGCGAAGGATCTCGTGAAATTGAAAAGACAACTTGGTCAAACGGAACAATCTGGATCAATAAAAAACAGCTCTCCGGATTCAAAGATGTTAAGGAAGAGGTCTGGAATTTCCATATCGGAGGATATCAGGTATGCGAAAAGTGGCTCAAAGACCGCAAGGGCAGGAATCTTACCAAAGACGATATCGAACACTACCAGAAGATCGTGGTCGCCATATCCGAGACCATCCGCCTCATGGCTGAAATCGACAAGGTCATCGACGAACACGGAGGCTGGCCCGGCGCCTTCCAGGCTAAGCCATAGTCCTAACCTATACCGTCCAACTTGCATTCCGCCACTCAATCGCAGCCCGGGATGGCAGGAGCTCGGTGCGGGTCGGGAGATTGGGGACCCGGGCGCCGTGGTGTTCGTAGTAGTGGCGGCCGTTAGAGAACTCTTCCTTGAGGCGCTTGCTGACCAGTAGGCGGTAGTCGGTATCGATGGTCAGGTAGCCGTTGTCGAAGAGGGTATGGAAGTCCGAGCGGAGGAGGAGGCCGTTGCCGACTTCATGGCCACCCCCGTCCGCATAGGGCCTGATGTGCGCGGCCTCCAGGACAGGGAGGGTCTTCTCTTCGGTGACGGCACAGCGACGGCCATAGGCATCGAGCACTGCAACACGGAATCCGGCTTGGCCGAGCCTTGGCTTAGCCATGTAGGGCGTGCCGTAGCGGTCCTGTTCTTGCTCAACACCTGCAACAACCGGCTGCGCCTTTAGCCGCTCCTGAATCTTTGCCCATAGTTTAGCGCCTTCGCCCTCCTTTGGCTCGTAGCACTTACCCTGGACGATGTTCGGCGACCAATCCGCGGGTTGATCGATCCATTCATCTTCAGGCAGCCAGAAGCAATCTGTTAGCAGGGTGCATCCGATGACCTCGTTCGTTCCGGTAGGCTTACCCATCTTCCCACGCATGCGGGTGATGTTCTCCCTAAAGGTCAGCATGGCATCGGCTCCGTTTCCTTTTCCGTAGACCTTCCAGGCCAACTCCAACGGCAACGTGGTGCTGCGCACGAACCATCCTCCACCGACGACTTTGTTTACTGGAGACTTTAACTTGAATAGGAAAAGCCCGCCCTCGGGGATGGCGCCAAAGCTGCGCTCGCCACCAGGTGCCCAGAAGTTCACCTCGTCCGACTGGTTGGCGGAATGGAATTCAAACCAGGAACGGTCCGTTACGCCTACCCAGAATTCCATCTTCGAAAGCTTGGATGCAGACGGCCCCTCCAACTTCTCTGTGATCAAGAAGCCCAACTCACGTAGTCGGCGGAAGCACGCCGTCCCCTCCCCGCCTCCAAAGTCATCACCCGTGACGATTTTGCCAGTCGCATGCTTGAACGCCAAGGCGATCAGCTGCTTCGGCGGATACGGCCTGCCCTGATGGATGACGTCGTACGTCGTCGAATCCCGGAACCCAGTCGGCACTTGCCCGCCGTCGAGATCGGCCAAGGCCTGCTCCACGTCGGCACGCGTTACGCGGGTGAAGTCCATCAACAATTGATATACTTACACGGATTCTGGGAGCCGAAGGCGAAGACGTGAGCGACAGACATGTCTATGTATTTGGAACGGACGGCCTCCGGGGCGACCTTGCCTACAAATTCGATACG
>JACCDS010294220.1_pt1 | contig 12929 bp, 10 predicted proteins | sample 7446441 | NCBI WGS metagenome assembly JACCDS01 (sample SAMN15323445, study PRJNA562643) | freshwater metagenome | isolation source: river surface water | place: USA:Blue River Watershed | collected 2017-08-17
CGCCCGCGCCGCTGCCGCGCGCGGGGGCCGCGCCTGCCGCTCGTGCGCTGTCTTGCAGCGTTTGCAGCGACTGCCCACCGCCCGCCGGCCACAGCGGGCGCGAGCCGGGCACCTGGCCGCTGCCGTCGAAGGCGGGCACGAGGATGTCCTGCTGCACCATGGTCAGGGCCATGCTGGCGCGAAGCGCCTCACCATTGGGCGAGAAGAACTCGATGGTCTCCTCCATGCCCTCGACGATGCCGTCGAACAGGAATTTGCCCCACGTGAACCTCAAGCCCGGCGGCGTGCGCTGCGAGGCGTCGCGCGCGCCGGCCGGCGCTGGCTTGGGCTTGATGAAATAGAGCACCTGCGCCGTGATGCGACGCACGTCGTCCACGATGAACGGCGCACTGGTCGCCGCCGACACGTCAAACCACAGCTGCACCGTCAGCTTGGTCGAGCCCGTGCCCACGAACTGCCGCGCAGCGCTGCCCTGGCTCTGGTTGCCACCGCCACCCGACGCGTTGGGCTGCTCCTTGACCTGGTTGGCATAGACCAGCTTCAGCGACTCGGGGTTGAACTGCACCGTCAGCGACTTGCCGCCGGGCATCACGTCCTTGAGGTCGTCCTTGAGCTCGACGAGCATGGCGTGCTGGATCTTCAGCTCAGGCATGGGACTTGTCCTCCCAGCGGAAGGCCTCGTAGGCCACCTGGATCTCTTCCACGGCCACGTTGCCATCGCGCGCGTTGAGCATGGGCGCCTTGAGCTTGACCGGCAGGCAGCGCGACAGCACGAAGCGGCCCCACTCGCTCTTGTCCGGCCGCAGCACGCTGATCGTGATGCCGGCGCGCAGGGCCGGGTTGGCCAGGCTGCGGTCGAACCACTTCCACAGATCGGTACCGCGCGTGACGCCGCGTTTGAGCGTCAGCTGCCCGAAGCTCACCGGGCCGGCGAGGCGATGGACGCGGTTGGGATTGCCGCCCTCCTTCAGCGTCTTGACCTCGTGGTTGATCTCCAGCCCGTCGCAGTCGGAGAACGACGCACCGGCCAGCGGCTCGCTGTCACCATCCGGCAAGATCTCAACGACGAAATTCAACGTCGAGAAGGGCTGCCATTTTTCGCGCTCGGCGTCGGCCATCATCGACCTCCCATCCGCCACGCGGGCGGCCACGACAGGACGGCAGTCGGCAGCGGCATCGCTCAGCGCTCCTCGATGTCGAGCTGCTCGCCGGAACGGCGCAGGTGCAGCGTCAGAAAGCGCAGCGGCCGGCTCGGCGCCACCTGGATGAGCAGGCTGCATTCGCCGCTCGCTATCTCGCGTGCCGCCTCGGCGCCGGCGGCCGTCTTCAGCAGGTAGGACGACGACGCATCGATGCCGCGAAACGCACCCCGCTGCATCAGGCGGTGCAGCAGCGCGTCGAAGCTGCGCTCCAGGCCTCGCCGCAAGGTCATGTCGTTGGGCTCGAAGACGAAGCGCTCCCCCTCGCGGCGGCACAGCCGGTGCAGCAGGATGAAGAGGCGCCGCACGCCGATGGCGCTCCAGTCCGGATCGAGCGACAGCGTCTGGCTGCGGACCGCCGAGATGCCGGTGCCCAGCGCATCGGCGCGCAGCACGAGCGGGTTCACGCCCAGGGCTTCCAGCACCGGGCCGGCCTGCAGTTCGCCCGTCGCGGCCAGCGCCGTGGCAAGCGCCTCCGCGCCGGACGCGCCCCAGGCCCCATGCAGCCGGCTGCGCCGCGCGAGCAGCCCCATCAGCGCGCCGCTGGCCGGATGGGCGCGCAACCGGTCATCGGCATCTCGCTGCAACAGCCAGGGGTGATGCAGCGCCGCAAAGCTCGCGGCGCTGCCGGCCTGTGCCGCGTCCACCCGCGCCGCCTCGGCACGCAGCGCGCCGACGTGGCCAGTGACGTCGCGCTCGCGCCAGTCCAGCGGCAGGGACAGCAGCACGAAGTGCTCGCGCGAAGCGGCGCCCAGCGACAGCAGCGCCTGGTGCACCGGCGCCACCACATCGGCCGACGTGCCCGCCAGCGCCCGCCAGCCCGTGCCGCGCACATCGAGCTCGACCGACTCGCTCCACGCGCCGGTCAGCCCCTGCCGGTGCGCACGCGCGCGCAGCCACCAGGCACCAGCCGGGAGCCCCGGCATCGGCAGTGCCACCGGCGCCAGCGCATCGGCCAGCACGCGGGCATCCGAGAAGTCGGGTTGGCCGGCTACTTGCACCTCCAGCCGCTGGGGTGCGCCGTCGTCGTCGGGGTCCTGCAACAGGTTCAAGGTGAAGGCCCTGCCGGCCGGCAGCAGTGCCGGCGCGCGGGCATCGGGAACGAAGCCCAGCCGGGGCGGGCGTGGCGGCACGGGTGGCGGCGGCGCGCAGTCGTCGAAGGTCTTCGGGGGGCAGGTGCAGGCGGGGTCAGGTGTGGTCGTCACCGTGACCTGACGGGCCTGCGCCTCCGGGGTGGGCCGCCAGCCAGGATGCACCGCATCCGGCACGACGATCCAGCTGGCCTCCTCGGCGCAGGCGTCATCGCGGCCCAGCGCGCCATGCAGGCCGCGCAGGCGCCGCGGGCGGTCGCCCAGAAAGCGCACATCGTCGGCCCAGCGCATCAGTTGGCGCCCATGCAATCCGGGCGACCAGGCCGGGTCCAGAAACAGTGACGCGTCGTACTGCGTCAGGCCATTGCGCTCCAGCGGGTCGCCCGCATCGGGTGTCACCGGCTGCCAGACCTCGAAATCACTGCCAACACCCGTCGGCAGCAGCGCCCAGTCACCTTCGAGCGCATCGACCGTGCCGGCCAGCGGCCAGTCGGCGAGCAACAGGCCGGCGTCGTAGCGCGCCTCGGCATCCAGCGCCTGCCAGGGCAACTGGGGCGCACCGGCAGCCAGGCCGCATGCATCGAGGCGCAGCACGCCCTGCCCAGGTGAGCGCAGCGCCAGGTCCAGCTGCACGCGCTCGACCAGCCAGGTAGACAGATCCACGGCCACGCTCGACAGATCTGCAAGCAACCAGCCGGCGCCCGCCCAGTCCGGCGTCAGCACCGCATCCGACGCCACACGCCGCCAGGCCGGCGCCTCGGGGTGCTGCGGCAGGCGGGCCCGCAGCAGGTCGCCGCGTGCCAACGCATCGCCCACATGCAGCGCCTGGCTTCGCACCCGCGCTGACAGCGCGTACCGATCCGCCCAGGTGCCCGGGCTCGCGGCCCGCAACACGACGTCATCCACATCGAGCGATGCGGTAGCGCCGCTGTACTGCAGCCGGCGCAGCCCGGGGACCGCGAAGTGAGCCGATCGCGCCGCCGGCCCCGTCACGCGGATGACGTGGCAACGCCGCCCACCCGCCGCGAAGAACGACGCAACGGCCGGGTAGAGATGCGCCGTCAGCCGCTCGCCGGGGTCCTCGCCGCGGCCGGCTTGCACAAGATCCAGCAAGCCGCCGAAGACGGCCTCGAACGCCGTGGTGCTGTCCACCGCGACGGGGCGGTCGCGTGGCCCACGCGCCGCAAAGCCGACGAACACCGGCACATCCATGACCGGCATGCCGTCGCCGGCAGGCGACGGGTCGTCGACGATCTGCACGCCGATCATGCCGGGCGCTCCACGCACGACGCGCCAGGGACAGAACGCCGGCTCATGGCTTCACTCCATCTCCAGCCGTTCGTAGCTCAAGGTCAGCTCCTCCATCGCCACGTCCGTGCCCTTCGCGTTGAAGGGGCCGGAGGTGTGCTTCATGATGCGGGCGTTGATGAGGCGCCAGGTCTGCACCGTCTGCGTGCGGTCCTCGCTCTTGAGCTCGACGGTGACCGTGCGCAGGCCGCTGTTGGCGCCGTTGCGCACATCGTCCAGCCACTTGTAGAGATCCAGCGAGCCGATGACGCCGCGCTTCATCGTCACGTCGGTGGCCTTGTTCAAGCCCGCCGTCTTGATGACGTTGTTGAAGGCGTAGTTGCCCGGGCGGTATTCGGTGATGGTGACTTCCATGCCGATGCCGCTGACCTCCTGGAAGCCCGCCTGCGGCGTGTTGGTCACCCCGTCGCCGAGGTTGACGTGGAAGTTGAACTGGACGTAGGGGCGATCACGAACGACAGCCATGTTGAGCTCCTATCAGGACTTCTGATCCGCGGTCCACTGACCGACACGGAAGATGACGAATTCAGCCGGCCGCAACGGCGCCACGCCCACCAGGCAGACCAGCCGCCCGTTGTCTAGATCGTTCTGCGTCATGGTCGAGCGGTCACAGCGCACGAAGAAGGCCTTCTCCGGCTTGTCTCCCAGCAGCGCGCCGTTGGCCCACTCGTTGACGAGGAAGTCCCGCACCGTCGCCCGCACGTTGGCCCACAGCGCCTCGCCGTTGGGCTCGAAGACTGCCCACTGCGTGCCCTTGTCGATGGAGCGTTCGAGGTAGGCGAAGTAGCGCCGCAGGTTGACGTACTTCCATTCGGGGTCGGAGCTGATGGTGCGCGCGCCCCACAGCCGGTTGCCACGCCCCTCGAAGAAGCGCAGGCAGTTGATGCCCTCCGGATTGAGCACCTCCTGCTGCGCGGCATTGATTTGCGTCTCGAACCCGATCGCACCACGCACCACTTCGTTGGCGGGCGCCTTGTAGACGGCGCGCTCCGTGTCGTTGCGCGCGTAGATGCCGGCCACGAAGCCCGACGGCGGCAGATTCAGCGGCTGGCGGGTGACCGGGTCGAACACCGTGACCCACGGGTAGTACAGCGCCGCATATTTGCTGTCCAGCTTGGCCTTGAACTTGCGAACGTCCGCCAGCTTCATCCCTTCGTGCGAGTCCAGCACGGCGATGCGGTAACGCATCTTCTCGGCGTGGGCGATGAGCAGGTTGGTGACCGCAGCCACATCCTCCGGGCGGTCCTTGGCGCGCCAGGTCGAGCCGGGCCCGGCAACGATGGAGATGTCCTCCAAGGCCTCGAACTGCTTCAGGCCGGTGGCGTAGTCCTCAGTCGGATCGGCGCGGCCTTCGTACTCGGTGCGGCCCGGCAAGGCACCATCGTTGCCGCCCTTCAGATAAGCCGTGGCGACCAGGCCGCGCTCGAACTTCTTCTTCAGCGCGGCCAGTTCATTGCGGCCGGCGTCGTCCCACTCGATCTGCGTGATCTTCAGGTCCAGACCGGTGTCCAGGCTGTCCAGGGCCTTCAGCAGCTCGCTGCCGTCTTCGACGGTGTTGCTCACCGTGCCATCGCTGGCGACGCTGCCGTTGAGCAGCACGACCGGCAGGCCTTCGCTGGCCGGGCCCTTGAGGCTGAAGAGGTCGAAGATGCCATCCGCGACCCCGGCCGTCTTGTGCTTGGGCTCCAGCGGCAAGCCGCTCCAGGTGCCGAGCGAGCGGCCGTCGAGGGTCAACACGTCGAGACTGAGCGACAACGGGCGGATGGAGTCGTTGCTGCTGGAGTTCAGGTCGACGTTGAAGTCGCCGAGCAGGAAGCCCGTCGGTTCGGCCGCGACCCGGTCGGGATGCAGGCCGAGGAAGCGCCAGATGCCGGTGGCTGCGTCCCGACGCGCGACATAGAGCGGGATGTCGCCGATGGCGCGTGCCGTGGTCGGCGGCGTGGTGGCGGGCGTGGGCGCCGGCCCGGGCGGCGGCACCGGTGTGCCCGCTGCTGCCGGGTCGAGCTGGGCCTTCGCCGTCGTGATCCACACGACATCGCCGTCAGCGAGGTTGGCCAGTGTGGGCGTCAGGCCGGGGCCGCCGCCGGGGTCGGGCAGCGCGCCCAGCACATTCGCGCCCAGCTTCACACCAAAGCGCAGCTGCAGATTGCCAAACGCGCCGGGGTAGCGCGCGATGACGCGGAATATGTCCGTCGCGGTGCCCACCAGCACCCGCCCATGGCCGTCGTCATAAGGCAGGCCGGTGAACGGTAAGTTCAGGTTGGAGGGATAGAGGCCCTTGAGCGGGCGGAACACACGGCTGACGTACAGCCGCTTGCCCCCCTCCTCGAAGTAGCTGCGCACGGCCTGCCAGAGGTAGTTGGAGCCGACGACGGCGCCTTTGTCGAAACCGAGCCGATCACCGTCGCCATAGCTGCGCTCGAACTCCGTCAGGCTGGTCAGCAGTTCCGGCGCCTCGGTGATCGGGCCGTATCGGCAGGGGCCGATGAAGCCGGTCGTCGTGGTGCCGACGCCTTCGATGGACTTCGATCGGAAGGACACCTCCTCGACGAATACACCAGGCGCAAGATATTCGGGCATGACGGTCTCCTTCGTGAGCGAAGTCGGGTGGGGTCAGAGGGGCTTGAGCCGCAGCTCGCGCAGCACAGACGGCAGGCCCGCCGTCGCGAGGATCAGCGGCTCGCCGGCTTGAAAGGCGGGGGGCACATAGGCGTCGTCCAGCCCGACGCTGGCCAGTGCGCGCACCTCGGGCTGCGCCGCGAAGCCGAGCACATCGGGCACGGCCCGCCCGACCATGTCGGCACCGGCAAAGACGCGCAACTGCGCGGCCGGCTCCGGTGGCGATCCCGCCTTGTCGGGGCGCGGGCGTGGCAGGTGAAGGGTCAGGCGCCCATGCGCGTCACTTGCGCCATCGACCATGTGGCCGGCGCCATCCACAAAGAGAACGCGGGCCCAGGGGACGGCGCCCTCGTCGGGCTGCCAGATCAGCAAGCCATGCAGGCTGGCCAACCCGGGCGGCGCAAGGCGGCCCGGCGCCGACAGCAGCTCCACCTGCAGCAGCCGGGCCGAGCCACGCACCGTGATGCCCGTGACCTGCCCGGCGGGCGCAGCCGGCAGCGGCCAGGGCAGGCTGAGGGGCAGGAAGCGCCCCTGGTCGTCGCGCACGAAGACGTCGGCCTGCACTGGCGCGGGCTCATGCCATCTCGGCGCCAGATCAGGCCAGTGATGCACGCCGGACGGCGTGACACGCGCCTGGCCGAGAAACCGGCCATCGCGCCGCAACACGAGGCGGCAACTCAGGCCGTCGAGGATGGGCATGCCCGTGGCGACGTCGACGAACGCAAGCGCCTCCCCGGTCGACAACCTGATGTCGTCCGCCGAGGGCCGCAGCAACGTCGTCACCATCACAGGCCTTGCGCGGGCTCGCCCACAACGAAGCGCCGCTCGGTCACCAGCGCGCCGGTCGGTTCGACCTGCTCGATGTCCAGCAGCACCATGCGCGCCACATAGGTCATGCCCGCCTGGAACCCACTCTTCACGCGATCCCAGAGCGACAGGTAGTCCACCGTGGCCAGCGGGTCGGCAATCAGCTCGACCGACTCCTCGGGACGGAAGATCGACGGGCCGCCCTTGGTGTAGCGGTTGATGACCTCGCCGCTGAGTGCGGGCAACTGGTGCAAAAACGTCAGCGCCCAGCCCAGCATCTGCGTCTGTTTGTCCGGCCGCGACGCCACGGGCAGCAGCAGGAAATAGAGATCCACCGGCAGCGAAGGCTTGTAGAGCTGACCGTCACGCGCGCGCCGCGGCGGCAGGTTGCGCGGCGAACCACCGATGCCCACTCGCCAGAGGATGAGATAGAAGCCATCAGCGGGCGGGCTCTGCCACTCGGTGAGACTGCCCAGCGAGGCCAGCTCGAACGCCGGCGCCGGCCCCAGCTGCAGCTCATCGGCCGGGCAGGCCTCGCGCATCAGCTCCAGCACGCTTTCGCCCACGGCACGGATCGCGGTGTACCGGGCCATCAGCGGCCTCGCCTAATCAGCTGTTCCACCAGAACTCCAACCCTGGTCATCCAAGGCGAAGCGATCCTAAGAACGCCGTCACGCGGCGGTCATCCTTTCGTTTAGGGACAGTCGCGCCCCCATCCTCAATCGGTAGAAACCGAAGCCGGCGACAGGCCTGAACAGCCGCGCCGGCCGACGGCTTCGGCTGGCGTCAGCGCGGCTCGACGATGCGGTAGCCCACGCCCGGCTCGGTCAGCAGCAGACTGGGTTCGGCCGGGTCGGCCTCCAGCTTGGCGCGCAGTTGCGCCATGTAGAGCCGCAGGTAATGCGTCTGTTCGGTGGCATCGCCGCCCCAGACGTCCGCCAGCAGCCGGCGGTGCGTGACGACCTGCCCCGCCTGGCGCACCAGCCGCGCCAGCAGCTTGTATTCGGTGGGCGTCAGCCGCACATCGGCGCCGTCGCGGCGCACGCGGTGCGCGGCCAGGTCGACCTCCAGCCCATCACGGCGGTACAGCGTGACGGCGGGCTGTGCCACCGTGCCGCGATGGCGCAGCGCCACGCGCAGCCTCGCCAGCAGCTCGCCGATGCCGAAGGGCTTGACGAGGTAGTCGTCCGCGCCGGCATCGAGCAGGCGGATCTTGTGCCCTTCCACCTGCCGCGCCGATATGACGATGAGCGGCGTAGAGCGGTCACGCCGCAAGGCCTGCAGCAGCTCCTCGCCATCGCCGTCGGGCAGGCCGAGGTCCAGCAGCACGGCGTCGAGCGTGCCGGCATGCGCGAGCTGCGCCATCGCATCCGCCAGGCTGGCTGCCGTCAGCACCTCATAGCCCTCGACCGCCAGCGCCTCGCGCAACGTCACCCGCAGTTCGCGGTCGTCCTCGACGAGCAGCAGCCTCACACGGGCACCCAAAAGCAGACCGCGCCACCACGGAGGGCAGCGCGCGAAGCGAGCGTGGCGGCGGTCATGTCGCCTCCGGCAAGGCGGGCGCGTCACGGAGCGGCAGCCGCGCCTCGAAGCTGCAGCCGCCGTGGCCACGCGGCCGCAGGCTCAAACCGCCCTGATGCGCCTCGGCGATCGCCCGGCACACCGCCAGGCCCACGCCGGCTCCGGGCGGGCGCTGCTTGAACGCAGCCAGGTCGCCACGCTGGAAGGCGTCGAACACGCGGTCGCGCCAGGCGGGCTCGATGCCGGGGCCGCGGTCGCGCACGGCGAGCAGCGCTTCACTGCCGACACGACGCACCACCAGCTCCACCGGTGCCTCGGCCGGGCTGTACTTGAGGGCGTTGTCGATGAGGTTGTCCAGCAGTTGAGACATCAGGGCCGCATCACACCACAACAGCGGCAGCTCGGGCTCGACACGGGCCCTCACGCGCTGGCCATCCGGCCGGCGACGCACGCGCCGCAGGGCCGCACCGACGATCTCCTCGGCCGACTCCCAGTCGCAGCGCAGCGCAACACCTGGCGCCCCCAGGCGCGCGAGCTGCAAGGTGTTGTCGGTGAGGCGTACCAGCCGGGTCGTCTCCTCGATGATGCGCGCGGCCAGCTCCTGGCGCTGCTGGTGCGACAGCCGCTCGGCCTGCGTCTGCAGCGCGGAGGCCGACCCCATGATGGTGGCCAGCGGCGTGCGGTAGTCGTGCGAGATGGCCGCCAGCATGGCGTTGCGGGCCGACTGCATATCGGCCAGTTCGCCCGCGCGGCGCGCCTCGTCCTGCACGCTGCGCCGCTGCAGGGCCAGGCCCATCTGATCGCACAAGGCCTGCGCATGCGCGAGATGGTCGGCCGCCAGCGGCGCACTGCCCAGGCCGCGCAGCGTGACCGCGCCCAGCGCCGCATCGCGGCCGCGCAACGGCAGGTAGAGATCGGGCTCGCCGGCATGGTGGGCCGTGCCCGGCCCCAGCGCCCGGCTGGCGCCCGCGCACAACTGCAGGCCTGCCAGCGCGTTGGCGTCGGGCTCGCCCAGCACGATGTCCTGCGCACCGCAGGCCGGGCGCAGCAGCGCCGCAGCAGCCAGGCCCGACAGCCGCTCCAGCGCCTGCAGCAGCTCGTGCGCATGGGCCTCGGGGCGCTCCGCGTCTCGCATGAGGTCGCCGAACTCGCGCAGCGCTCGCTCCAGATGCGCAGCACGCTGGGCCGCGCGCAGCCCCTCCCAGGCCAGGCGCAGCTTCCAGCCCACCCAGGCGAGCGCCATCAGCGAACCGGTGGCGATCCAGGGCAGGAACTGGACGATGGGGCGGGGAATCATCCTGGCTACGGTAATAGCGCGCGCCCGAGGGGCTGGCGAGGCGGTGTTGATCGTTTGAATTCAGCGGACCACCCAGCGTAGCCGGCGCAGGTCCGCTGGAATGATTGGTTGGACATCACCTTGGTCGAAGGGTGGCGACTTCCGCCCCGAAGTCAGTGTTGATCCGGAGTTCGGAGAAGACTCCGTTGTATTCATCGACCAAATCCTGCAACTTCGACAGCGCTGCTGGCGGAAGTCGGAAGCCTTCATATACGAGGATCACAGGACTTCTGGTTGAGAACGAGTCGTCAACAAGCCAAAAGTTCCCTTCACCAAACGCGTCAGCCCGACCATATTCGGCGAGTGCCTGACCGATCGCGACATACGCCTCGTTCTGCCGCAAGGCGTGAGGGTTGCGGTGGGCTTGAACGAGCGTGTTGTAGCGATCAACGAGCTCCCGAACCTGGTTCAAGCTGACTCCAAAATCGAAGGCCTCATCCGCAAGAAGCTCTGGGGCGAGTTCCTCGTTTAGCTCTTCCATGCCATCGAGCCAGGGGGCGTTAACCACCAGGCGGGTTGCGAACTCGCGCGGCAAGGCAGCGTCCGCAACTGCGGTTTCTATGATGACCTCGCGGTGGCCCTTCATGATGTTCAACGGAGTGGTGATCGGCGCCATCGCCAGATGGTGTTGATGCCTCGAAACGGCTGACGAGTCACGAGCGGCCCACTGCCGTTTCCAGGATGTGGCGGCGCAGTTTAGGGGCTGGCCACCGCCGCCGTCGGTGCGTCGGCCCGCACCAGTCGGTCCTTCACCAGCCCCGCCAGCAACACGTCGACCAGCGTGCCGCCCTGCCCCGCCGACTGCCCGCCACCGACGAGCACCTCCGGCACCAGCTGCACGCCGGCCCCGGCGAGCGCCTGCGCGACCTGCACGATGGCGTAGTTGCCGGATTCCATCGAGCCGATCTTCTGGCGGATGACCTCGGCCTCGGCCTCGCCGATGGCCAGCGTGCGGCCGGCCTCGGCCTGGCCGGTCACGCGCGTGACTTCGGCGTCGGCCTCGGCCGTGATCTTCTTGGACCGCGCCGCGCCATCGGCCGTCTTCACCGCCGCCTGGGCCGTGAACTCGGCGATCGCCACCTTGCGCTCGGCGTCCACGACCTGCGCCTGCGTGCGCGCCAGCGCCGTGGCCTGCTCCAGCTGCTGGCGCACGCCCTGCGCCTCCATCTGCGTCGTGAACGTGACCTTCTCCTGCTCGGCCAGCTTGCGGTCGGTCAACGTCTTCATCAGCTCGGCCGGCGGCACGATGTCGCCGATCAGCGTCTCCACCGCGCCGACGTCGTACGCCTTCAGCGCCAGCGCAATGGCGGCCTTGGCGTCGGCCTGACGCTCGCTGCGCTTCTTGAGGAAGTCGATGACGTCCGAGTTCTGCGCGGCGTTGCGAAAGTAGTTGCCGATGGTGGGCTCCAGCACCTGCGTGACGAGCGCCTCCATGCTGCCGAAGCGGGCGATGACCTTGGGCGCGTCGTTGCGCGGGATGTGGATGATCTGGCTGACGTCGAGATTGAACGTGAAGCCGTCCGCCGAGCGCACGGTGATGGTGGACAGGTTGGCATCCAGCTTGTGCGCCTCGGTCTTGCCGGTGGCCCAGTTCAGCACGACGTTGGCCGTGGGCACCACGCGCACCTTGTGCGTGTAGGTGTTGATGGCGTATTTGCCGGGGTCCAGCACATCCACCCACACGCCCTTCTCGCCCTTGCGGACCATGTTGGCGTGGCGGAAGCCCTCGCCCGTCACGTCCACGCCGGCGCGGCCGACGAAGGCGACGACCACGCCCACCGACGCGATGGGCACCTCGGTCATGTCGATGATCTCGACGGTCGCGAACATCGGGTTGATGAAATAGCGGCCGGCCAGCAACACCTGCTCCTGCAGGCCCTTGGTGCCACCGGCGTTGACGAAGGCCTGTGCGTCCTGGAACAGGTTGTGGCCCGGCACCTCGGGGCCGGCGATCTCGCCGGTGGTCAGCGAGGCACCTTCGCGCGTCGTGACGATGCCGACCTTGTTGTCGGGCACGTCCGTCACCGGCACCTGCGTGACGCGGAACAGCCCGGGGTTGATGCGGTACTTGCCTTGCGGAATGACGTTCATCTGCGGGCCGCGCTCGCCACCGCCGGCCATGAAGGCCCGCGCATCCTGGAAGCTGTCGCAGGCCACGGCGCGGCCGATGACGCGGCCGCCGGCCAGCGGCTTGCCGTCACGCGCCTCGACGATGCCGATCTTGCCCGGCTCGATGACGGTCATGCGCTCCAGCCGCACGGTGAACAGCAGCGTGTTGATGCGCCACGCACCGGGCGGCACGACGCTCATCTGCAAGCCGCGCTCACCGGCCGCGAGGAAGGCGCGCGCGTCCTGGAAGTTGTCGCAGTCGACATGCCGCGCCAGCACGCGGCCATCCGGCAGCGGCACGCCATCGCAGGCCTCGACGATGCCGATGGCGTCGTCGGGCACGATGGTGAACTTGACGAGCTCGACCTCGTACTGCCACGGCCACAGGCCCAGATGCAGGCCAGGCGCCAGCGTGTCGGCCTGCAGGCCGGCCTCGCCGTACAGCGCCACGATGCGCCCCGGCGGCAGTTCGCGGTGGCGGCCGAACAGCACGAAACCTTTGGTGACCGTGCCGATGGAGTCGTCCGGCACGATGACGAAGCCGAACAGGCGCAAGGTCCGCTTGTAGAAGATCAGCGCCAACAGCCCGGCGGCCGCCAGCAGGCTCAGCCAGGGATGCTCGACGGGAAAGAACAGGAGGTCCATGCGACGCACGACGGTTGGTGGAGGAGGCTCCACTGTGTCGACGGTCGCGTTAGGGCCGCATAAGGAAGCTGCGGTCGCAGGCCCGGCCTGGCCCGCGCGGGCCACAAAAAAAGAACCCCGGCACCAGGGCCGGGGGCAATGCCCGCACACGCTCGTAGCAGGCGCCTGCCCAGGGAGGGAGGACAGCAGGCAACGTCAGCTTAAGCATTCCCCGAGGGTTGCCGCGTAGGACAATGCCGCATTGCCTCCCCCACCAAACAGCTGCATACCGTGAGAAATCTCATGGCTGCAAGC
>JACCDS010929994.1_pt1 | contig 12929 bp, 12 predicted proteins | sample 7446441 | NCBI WGS metagenome assembly JACCDS01 (sample SAMN15323445, study PRJNA562643) | freshwater metagenome | isolation source: river surface water | place: USA:Blue River Watershed | collected 2017-08-17
CCGAATTGTCGATACCGACTACGCCCAAACCACCTCCGAGCTGGCCAGAGCACAAATCGTCAGACAAGCAGGCACTGCCATGCTGGCCCAAGCAAACCAGCAACCCGCATTTGTGCTGGCACTGCTCAGATAAACAGGGCTCGCCTGCCTGAATTCGCCGAAAACCTGGATCGCTTCTTGCTTTGATGTATTTGCCGCACCAAGGCGGCAAAGTTCTGCCGTCTCATACGGCACTGAAACAGCTCAGCGAGGACGATATGCACCCAGATGTCATCAAGGTTTTCATTGGTTACGACGAAGTGGAAAGCGTCGCTTGGCACACCATGGCGGCATCGATTTACCGCCACAGCAGCAGGCCGGTGGCCATCGTGCCGGTCAATCTGGCCAACCTCAAAGGTATTTACACCCGTCCTCGCGACCCTCGGCAGTCGAACGAATTCTCTTTCTCCCGATTTTTGGTGCCCTATTTGTGCAATTACGAGGGCATAGGCATATTTTTTGACTGCGACATGCTGCTTCGCACAGACATTGCTGAAATGATCAAAGTGCTGAATGAGCAACCCGACAAGGCGGCCTATGTGGTCAAACACAGCTATGAACCACGCGATGGCTTGAAATACCTGAACACCGTTCAATACAAATATCCCCGCAAAAACTGGTCATCGGTGGTGTTGTGGAATTGTGCCCACCCAGCCAACCGAATGGTCACGCCGACATTCGTCAACACAACCGAGCCCCTGAATCTGCACCGATTCACCTGGCTGAAAGACGAAGACATTGGCGAACTGGATGTACGCTGGAATTGGCTGGTCGGTGAATACGATGAGCCTCCATTAGACGTCAAGAACGTGCACTGGACCGTTGGGGGGCCTTACTTTCACGAGTACCAAAATGCTGACTTTTCGAAGGAATGGTTTGATGCCCGGGACAAAATGCAACATTGCCTCCAACGTCAACCTTTTAAAGCAAGTGCCTGAACACACTTAAAAAAATCCAAAAAATTTCATCTGTTAAAATAACTATAAAAGGTTAAATTAAATAATGAATTTATTAATGTGCTGCACCCCAATTAATCGCGAGAAGCTCTATCAAAAAGAACTCAGATATGTCTATTTTGCTGCCGAATTTTTTAAATCCATATACCCAAATTCAAAAATATTCATTGGCACAACTAAAAATGCTGAAATTCCAATATATTTAAAAGAAAAATTCAATTTTTTGAATTTTCCTTTTGAAAAATATCCATTTGCATTAGCACGGCAAATATTTTATAAAGAATTCTGCAAAAGTGAATATTTTACAGAAACAACCATCCTTGCAGGCAGTGACGTAATATTTTCAAATGAAATTAAATTTACATACCATAAAAATCCAGTTGCAATGACGTACCGATATCATCCAACAATGCCTTATTGCTCCGACTTTGTATTAATAAACAAGGACTTTAAATTTGAATGCATTGAATTTTTCAATAATATAATAAATTATATTAAATGGATGCCCAAGGAAATACAATCATCATGGGCTGATCAACTAGCAATTGCGAGAACTATCGGATATTTAAAAGATGAAGAATTTGACGGCAAAGAACACCTATCACCTAATTTCTCCAAGATAAAATTAGTCCCTGGGGATGACTATTTATACACTCCTAATGATGCATTCCCTTCCAAAAAAGTTTTTTTTAATGGATCAAATGTGAATGATGTATCAACTCTTCTTGATTATGAAAATTTACTGAAAAATAAAATAGGAATTCATTTTAAAGGCAATAGAAAAAAATATTTTATATTATTGTGCTATGTTGCACACTTGAAAAAAATTAAAAAATTTAATGATTTTTCTGAATATATGCAATATCAAGATTTATTCAGCGAAGGGATCGATATTTACTCAAGATCCCTTAGTTTATGAAATAATTAAAAATAGATATAAAATTTCGAGCTATATTTTTAACCAAGCATAATTGATTCCATCAGACAGATATTCCTCCGAGTCTATTTAGCGTTATTTGATTACCAACAATGCCGCAGATATTCTCATTAAGGGAAATATTTTTGATTTGACAACTTATATTCTTGCAATTGGATTGTGCTTCAAGAAGCCAAGAACCGAATCCTCCGTCTTGAAGATGATCTTCAAGTGTCACCACCTCATCAAATCCTTTAATAAAATCTATCTGTTTTATTTTTTCCGACATTGACCACAGAGGCATAGAGTAAACAGTGTGGTTAGCTAATTCGGCGGTTGTATTTCCATTCATAGCTACTTGAAGTGCACCCCCTGTAGTTAGAACAGCTCTCCGCTCAAACCCTGCACGAACCTTTACCCAAACACCTGGTGCAATTTTGGGAGGCTCAGCGTGGAAGTCAGATTCACCCGCTTTCCCGAGGCGTAGGTAAGACGGCCCAGGATTTGCTACCAAGTAACGCATACAAGCGCGTGTCTCCATGGGATCACCTGGCGCAGCGATCAGCATACCCGGCAATGAACGCATTAAGGCATAGTCTTGAACTGCGTGATGTGAATATCCTAAAGCACCGTATACCAGCCCGCCCCCCACGGCGACAACTGTGACCGGAAGGCGGTGATAAGCTATATCATTCCGAATTTGCTCAGCGCAGCGGAAGGTCGGAAAGTTGGCTATAGAGTAAGTGAAAACATGATACCCCTCAGAGGCCATACCTGCTGCCAAGCTGGTCATGTTTTGCTCTGCGACGCCAGCATTAATAAAGCGATCAGGAAACTCGTCCGCGAAGGGCTCAACTACCGAAAAGCCTAAATCACCAACAATCAGCGCGATCTGTGGGTTTTGGCGCGCTAGATCAACAAGCTCCCGGATAAAAGCATTACGCATGGCTCAGCTCCTTTAATGCTTGCTCTAGTTGCTCTGGAGAGGGAGACTTGTAGTGCCAATCTACGCTGTTTTCCATAAAACTAACGCCCTTGCCCTTTGTCGTGTGGGCGACCAGGAAAGAAGGTTTGCCGCCTTCCCAAGGTGCTGTTCCGAGCAAGTCGGTCATCGAAGCATGGTCGTGGCCATCCACCTCGCGCACGGCCCAGCCGAAGGCCCGAAACTTGTCGGCAAGCGGCTCCACGCGAAGCGTCTTGTCGACGGTAGTGAGGCTCTGCAGCTTGTTGTAGTCGACGATCGCAACCAGGTTGTCCAACTGATGATGGGCAGCGAACATCAGGGCCTCCCAATTCGAACCCTCGCCCAGTTCGCCATCGCTTAGCAGCACGAAGGTGCGCCAGTCCTGCTTGGATCGCTTGGCCGCCAGGGCCTTGCCCGTACCGAAGGGCAGGCCATGACCAAGGGACCCCGTCGAGAATTCGACTCCCGCGACTTTGTGGCTGATGTGGTTCATCAGCACCGAGTGGTCTTGTCCGTACTCAAGCAGGTCATCGACGGGGAAGAAGCCTATCTCGGCCAAGGCTGCATAGACGGCGACACAGGCATGCCCCTTGCTCAAGATAAACCGATCACGCTGGGGCGCATTCGGCTGCTTGGGGTCAAGTCGCAACACTTGACCGTAAAGAACCGCGACGATGTCGCAGATCGAAAGCGCCGAGCCGATGTGGGAGGCTTTGGCCCGATGCACCATCTGCAGCGCCTGGGCGCGCATGCGACGAGCTAGGTCGCGGCTGTCGATGTTGAGGATGTTCATTTCAGTCCCGGGTATATTGACTGGCCCAACGGGCCGTACGAAGGATGGCGTCGTCCAAGCCGACGGAGGGTGTCAGAGCAAGCTCCGTGGTTATGCGATCGACCGATGGCACATAGGCCTGCGGCGGAACGCCCGGACAAAGCGACTGGGCGATCAGGACGTCGCCTGAGCCGTTCAGGACTCGATTGACCCGATGCGCGAGATCACCGATCGACAGTGCTTCCGAGCCGCCAACGTTGTATGCGCGTCCACTCTTTGCAGCGAAGAGCAGTACCCATAACCAGTGCGCAAGATCCGCGGCGTAGAGATAGCTCCGAAGCGGCGTGCCATCGCCTTGGATGCGAATGTCCTGGCCGTTCATCGCGGCACCGATGAAGTTGCCGATCGCGAAATGCTTGTCCAATGGCAGGTGCGGCCCAACGAAAGCGAAGCAGCGAGCGATTGATATCTCAAGTTCTGGCCTAGCGTTGGCTGCCATCGCGCAGAGCAATTCACTGACCCGTTTACCCTCCCCATAGGCAGAGCTTGGTGCTAGCGGATCAGGTGCACCCTGCCACTCCTCGGGAATAGCGGATACCTCCGGAGGCGTGCGGCCGTAAACGGCCCCCGAACTTAAAAGCACCATGCGGGTGGCCATTCCATCCTTGCCCAATGCGCTTAGTACTCGCTGCGTACCGGCAACACATGTATCGAGTATCTCGTTCGGCAAACTAGTCGCAACAACATCTGTTGCAGCATGAATGGCGTAGCTGCATCCGTAAGCTGCTTCCAGCTCAAAATCGCGCACGTCACCTGTTAGCCAGGTCACCTCTGGCGCATCGTGCAATTCGGGGAACTCATTGAGAAATGCCTCAGGGCGGCGGCTTAGCACGACAACTTTAGCCGAGAGATTCAGTCTGCGATTGGCGTGCAGGAAAGTCGCAAGCAGCCACTTACCGATGAACCCTGTGCCCCCAGTCAGCAACAGGCGCTGACCACGAAGGCGTTCCCAATGCGGACCGACCGCATCAAGAACCTGATCCAGGTCTTCGATCGGGAGGGATAGCGGAGTCGAGGCGTTACTCATGAATTAGAAATTCACGCCGAAGAACTCTTCCAGCTTGTCCGCGATGTAGTCCAGTTGCGGCTCGCCCAGCCCAGGGAAGGTGCCGAGCCAGAAGGTCTGGTTCATCACGACATCGGTGTTGCTCAGTTCACCGCTGACGCGGAAGTTGCGCCCCGCCATATAGGGCTGCTTGGTCAGGTTGCCAGCGAACAGCAGGCGGGTACCGATCTTGTTCTGTTCCAGGAAGTTGATCAGGTCGGTGCGCTTGACACCGCTGCTTTCCTTGAGCACCAGCGGAAAACCGAACCACGACGGCTCGGAGTTCGGCGTAGTTTCTGGCAGATGCAGGAACTCGACACAGTTCTGCAGGCGATTCCTCAGGTACGCGAAGTTGGCGCGACGCTTGGCGATGAACTCCTCCAAACGGTCCATTTGCGCCAGTGCGCAGGCAGCCTGCATGTCGGTGATCTTAAGGTTGTATCCAAGATGGCTGTAGGTGTACTTGTGGTCGTAGCCGTCAGGCAGGTCGCCACCGAGTTCCTTCTTCGTCCAGCAGAAGCGCTTGTCGCAGGTGTTGTCCTTGCCGGGCGGGCAGTAGCAGTCGCGGCCCCAGTCGCGGAAGGATTCGGCAATTAACTTCAATTCGGCATTGTTGGTGAACACCGCACCGCCTTCGCCCATGGTGATGTGGTGGGCCGGGTAGAAGCTCAAGGTGGCGATATCACCAAAAGTGCCAACCAGCTGGCCGTTGTAGGTGGCGCCTAGCGCATCGCAGCAGTCTTCCACCAGCCACAAGTTGTGCTTCTTGCACAGCGCGGTGACCACGTCCAGGTTGAACGGGTTGCCCAGGCTATGGGCCAGCATGATGGCCTTGGTCTTGGGACTGATGGCTGCCTCGATCTTTGAGGCATCGATATTGTGTGTAGCCAGATCCACGTCGACGAAAACCGGCACGGCACCGAACTGAAGGATTGGGTTGACAGTTGTCGGGAAGCCTGCGGCAACGCCGATCACTTCGTCCCCTTGCTTAATGGCGCGGTCGCCCAGCTTGGGGCTGGTCAACGTCGAGAAAGCCACCAGGTTAGCCGACGAACCCGAGTTCACTGTGATCAGGTATTTCACGTCCAGGAATTCCGCCAGACGCTTCTCGAACATCGCGTTGAACCTGCCAGTGGTCAGCCAGCCGTCCAGCGAGGCGTCGACCATCAGTTGCAGCTCCTTCGCGCCGATGACCTTGCCGGAGACTGGTACCGCGCTCTGGCCTGGAACGAATGGCTTGGGTGAATACGCAATATCGGCGTATTGCTGGACCAGTTCGCTGATCTGATTGCGAAGCTTATCGAGCTGTGGTTGGAAATTGATTGCTGTTGAATTCATAGTGACAATCCATATTGGTTAATCTGGTTCAGGCAAACGGCGCGCATATCCTGGCCTTTAAGCCAGGCTTGATGCCATTCAGTGATGTGTTTGAGCGCGACTTCCAGGGACCAGCGTGGTGTCCATTGAAGACGCTGTCGAGCTTTTGAAATATCCAGCTTCAAAAAACTGGCTTCATGAGGATGATCGCCAGGCTGTAAGGTCCAAGACGCACCACCGCCCCAGTGTTCACAAAGATGCTCAACAATCCACTGCACTGGGAGCGCATCCTCGTCGCGGGGGCCGAAGTTCCACCCCTCTGCATCGTGTTGTCCATGCAGATACAAACGCTCTGCCAATTGCAGATACCCAGACAGTGGCTCTAAAACATGCTGCCACGGGCGAATAGCATGCGGATTTCGGATAAGCACCGGTTCGTGCTTTTCTAGAGCTCGCAGTATGTCGGGAACAAGTCGATCGAGCGCCCAATCGCCGCCACCAATTACGTTCCCCGCACGGGCCGTGGCCATTGCAATGCCGGCGTCTTTCAAGAAGGATTTGCGGTAAGCCGAACTAACCAACTCGGCACAGCCCTTGCTGCTGGAATAGGGGTCGTGGCCACCCATGGGCTCATCTTCACGATAGCCCCACACCCATTCGCGGTTTTCGTAGCATTTGTCTGTGGTGATGTTGACGATAGCCTTTACCGAACCGGCATGACGAGCAGCTTCAAGCACATGTACCGTGCCCATTACATTGGTTCTATATGTCTCGACTGGCTCGCTGTAGGAGAGTCGTACCAGCGGCTGCGCTGCAATATGAATAACGATTTCCGGCTGGAAGTCGTCCATCTGCGCCTTCACAGCAGCAAAGTCCCGGATGTCTGTGACTCGGTGTTCCATGCCTTCGGCGACACGGGCGACGGCAAACAAAGCAGGCTCGGTTGGTGGCTCCAGCGCAATGCCGCGCAAGGTAACCCCCATGGATTGCAGCCAGAGGCTCAACCAGCTACCTTTAAAGCCGGTGTGTCCCGTCATAAGGACACGCTTGCCACGCCAAAAGTCAGCGTTGGTATTCTTCAGCACGACATTCACTCCCATTTTTTCCATGGAGCTGTACCGCTCGCCCAGAGCTTTTCAAGCGTGTTTTTGTCGTGCAGGGTGTCCATAGGCTGCCAGAATCCATAGTGCGGATGGGCCATCAGTTCGCCGTTTTGGGCTAGTTGCATCAATGGTTCCTGCTCCCAAATGGTGTCGTCATCTTTGAGATATGAAAGCACTTTTGGGCTCAAAACAAAAAAGCCACCATTGATTAGCGCGCCATCGCCGCGCGGCTTTTCTTTGAAACTTTTTACCTGCCCATTTTGAATATCAAGCGCGCCAAAGCGGCCGGGTGGATAGGTGGCGGTGAGAGTAGCGGCCTTGCCGTGGCTACGGTGAAAAGCAATGGTGGCGGCAATGTCGTTGTCTCCTACGCCATCGCCATAGGTCAAGCAAAACGCTTCTTCATTTTTGACGTAATCGGCGACTCGACGGAGACGGCCACCAGTCATTGTGCTATCGCCCGTGTCGACTAGGGTGACCTTCCAGTGTTCAGCGCGTTTTTGGTGTACCTCCATTTGATTTGCCTGCATATCGAACGTGATATCAGACATATGAAGGAAGTAATTGGCAAAGTATTCTTTAATCAAATAGCCTTTGTAGCCGCAACAGATGATGAATTCATTCACGCCGTGATGCGAATACATCTTCATGATATGCCACAGTATCGGCTTGCCTCCAATGTCTACCATAGGCTTAGGGCGGGTCGAAGTTTCTTCGCTAAGCCGTGTTCCAAGTCCACCCGCAAAAATCACTACTTTCATAAAATTATCAATGAAATTATACAAAGCCAGAACTCAAAAAGGCATCTGAGTAAATACGGCTTATGGGTAAACCAGACTGAATCAGATCAGCCTTTGCACTTTTAATCATTTTTTCTGAACCACAAGCATATACAGAGGTATTCGATAGATTATTATTTGTCGCTAACAGTACATTTTGCACGTATCCCTTGGACCCAATCCAACCAGCCGGAGGACGTGAGAGAACTGGAATATATGCATGTTGAATTTTAACATTAATTTCATCAAAATAAAGGTCTTTTAAATAACGCCCACCCCATATTACAGTTACTTTACTAGGCAGATTATCAATCGGTAAATCAATCAAAGATTCCAGCATCGCTTTAATCGGAGCAATACCAGTTCCTGTGGCCAAAAAAACCAAATCAATACCAGAAATTTCGCGTAAAAAGAAAGTGCCTAACGGCCCATATATATGAAGCAAATCATTTTTGCCAGCCCGATTAAACCAATAATCGCTCATTACACCATCTGGAACAGCCCGAATGTGAAGTTCTAGTAATTTATTTACCAAATCAGCATTGGCCAGCGAGTAGCTGCGACGAATGCCCTTTGGACCAATCACATCAATGTACTGTCCTGGAATGAAATGAAAATCGGAGTTTGGTGGTAACCTTAGAAAAACACGAATCACATCAACTGTAAGATATTCAATTTTACTGATTCGGGAAGGTAGAATTTTGGCGACAGGCAAGTCAATTCCCCCTAGGTCATCGACTTCCAATACAGAGTCGGATTCCGCTGTGCGAACACAACTAAGGATCCAGCCTGCTGCCCTCTCATCCTCGTTCAGTCCGACCTCCATTTCGAGTGCACGAGTTGATCCGCTTATAACTTTACATTTGCAAGCACTGCATCGACCTGTCTTGCAGCTGTATGGAATTGCAATTTTTTCAATCGCTGCTGCATCAAGAATGGACACCCCTGCCTTAGAATGAAAACTTTTACCAGATGTCAATGTCACCATCGCCATATTTATTTAAACCTTAGTATCAAAAATATTTTTGAATTTACCGACTACTAGGTTAACTTAATTCGATATTTGACCCATTTTCCCGCCACCTATTAAAACCATATTTAGTCAACAGTAGATGATCCATTTTGTGAATAGAAACAATCTCATCACACAATTGCACCAACCGATCGAGCAGATCTTTCCCCTGCTGCGCACCATGCAGTGCAGACTTGTAGACTGATTTGTATCCGCCATACACCCCCTTGATGTTGGCGCTGACCTCATCGTCCAACAAGACTTTTTGCTCGGTGGCGACCACCGCTGACTGCCCCATCATTTCGACAACGGTTTTGACTTGCCAACTGCCATCAAGCAACAGCCGGTTGATCTGCTCAATCTGGCGAATCACCGATTTCTTGGGGGTTTTCTTGATTGTGTCGATCAACTTGATGCCCTTGTTCAGTTCGCTTTCAAGTTGTTCGATCTCACTCTTCAGACCCCGCAAGCGATCCGCCAACAAAGCCAAATAGGCAAAGTCCGGAGCCCAAGGACGAGCGGGGTCAGGCTGAGTCGCGCCTAATCGGCTGGCCTGAATCTCCCGACAAACGCTTTCGAATGGCACATGCGCAGCGCCCTCGATGCGCGCCCCCCCCTCCGTGGCGTTCACAATCAATCGGTCGGGCATAACTGCAATGCGTTGCTCAAACCAGGTCTTGTAATACAGCAGCTGACGCTCGGTTCGCACCGGTTTGCCGTCGTAGCCTTCGATTTCAAAACCCTTGGCATGTCGGGCCTCCAGCTGTTCGCGGCTGTATTGGCTGACATACCCATCCGCATGGTCCTTGCCATCGGTCCAAGCCAGGTCCTGACCAATCAAAATGATCGGATTGGCTCCCATGTGCTGTGCCAGACTGAAAGCCGTGGTTGTCACCGAGCCACCTGTTAGCAAATAAGAAGGCGCAGCGCCCAAATCCGTCAAAAGCCTGAAAACATCTTTGTGGCAGCTTGTCACCAGGTATTTGTGATTGCTCGACCATGCCACGTCAGGGCAACAACCAATTTCGATGACAAACGTGGTGCTTGGATCTAGTTCATTGTGTCGCCAATAGGGCCGCTTTTTCGGGTCAATGGAGACCACAAACTGGGGTACCACCCCATATTGCTTGAGGATAGGCACAGCAGGATCAGCTGCAATGATGACAAAAAGGTCCTTGTACTCTGCCAGCAGTGGCAGCTGTTTGTTCAATGAGGGGCCCGTGGCCACGATCAGGACAGGTTTGTTTTTGTACAGATCCTTGTAATCCGATAACGCGTTCAGCGGGTTGGCAAAAACCGAATTGACCAAAGCGTTGGACAAGAAAAGATGGGAGGAGCTGACACGGGTCATGCGCCCGACCGCCTTTTGATTCAGATGGTTGGTCAACTCCCGATAAAGGTGGCGCAGATGTTCAACCGCTTGCGGCTCCAGGCTTAACCCCAGCACAGGCTTCCAGCCCACAAAATTTTCTGTGTCAATGAGTCGACTGGCCAGTTCAGCTTGCACCTTGGGCGTGTCGAAGGTGACGGTGTACAAACGCTCGTCGGAAAGGACGGCATCGACCGCTCTGGTGTTGTGGAGCGCCTGAAAATCCGGTTGCTCATCACAAAGTAGATTGATCACCCGTGAACACGCACTGGCAGCATTCAAAATCTTTTGCAAATGGTCAATGCGCAGACAATTGTTGACAAGCCAAATGGTGCGCTTCTTGGTTTTGTCCACTTGCTTCAACAAATGGGCCAGTGCCAAGTCACCATCCGCGCCAAGCTCAAAATCACCGGGCAAACCAAACGATGCAGAACCCATCAACAAGGGCCTGAGCGATTCACCTTCAAGAATGTGTCCCGCACGGGGCTCTTGAAAATTCATGTATCCAAAAACTCCGCCATCAGCCGGGACCTGCGCCTGATTGATCTGCATGTGAGAACTCCTGTGGTGTGTCGGTGCAATGGCAAAGCCTCGCCGTTGCCCGTGATGTAAGCAAGACCGATACCAGCTTTTCACAGACCATTTCGGCCTCAAAAGTTCAATTTTTACCTGGCATGCACTTTGCTTAGATGCTGGAACTGCCGGCAAGTGGCAAATTTCCGCCGCTCTGACAAGCAGATCGACTCGGCGCTTCAAAGGGTCAATCTATAAAGGACTTCGAATGGAAAGCACTGTTCAACACTCTGAGACTCGGCCATTCACGCCCGAACTGGCGTTGCCGGTTGCCGAGCGCCCCTTGGATCCTGAAACCATCCGTGAGACGGTTTCAGTGTTGATTGCTCAAGGAGAACTGGCCATGGCCAGTGAAATGACCGATCTGGCCAGAGTGATCCATCCAAACGATGAGTCCGTTTTAGTCATGAGTGCACTGGTCACAGAGGTTTCACAAGACTGGTTCAAAGCTCATGCACTGCTTACCCGCTTGCACTATTTGCAAGGAGAGTCGGTTACTGCAGAAACATACCGACACGAAATACGCGTTTTACGCTGCTTGGGGTCAACCGTACAAGCCTTGAATTTAGCCAAAGCCGCCTTGATCAAGTTTCCGTCAGATGTCGTCTTGCTGGAAGAGCACGCAGAGTTGCTGCCTTTTTCTGATCAAACGCTTTCTGCTGTCGATTGAATCAGTACCCCCACACCATTTGTCCCCATCTTGGAGAAAAGCATGTCACTCGCACTGAAACAACACTCGCCCGAATCGGCCTCGCCCTTGTCAGCACCTCTTGAGTTGACCGTTGGAGAAGTCCACCGGCTTTCCCCAGCACAAATACGTGAAGCCGTCTCAACCATGGTCGCGCAAGGCAGGATGCCTTTGGCTACTGCCATCTGCGAAGCTGCCCTGGCGTTGAATCCAGACAGCGAAGACTTACTCGTCATCAGCTGTTTGCTTGCAGAAGTTTTGCAAGACTGGGCTCGCGCTGAAGAATTACTGATTCAACTCGTAGAGGTACAAAGCCCTAACACCACAGCCCAGACCTGGCTACACCTGGCCCGAGTTGCTCGATGCCAGAACAAGCTGGACGATGCTTGGGTTGTTCTGGACTTTGCGGCCTCCAGATTCCCTGACGATCAGATGATCCAGGAAGAATTGAATTCAGTGAATGAGTTCATTCAGCAACAAACCGAAGAACACGTCCGCTGAGGGGCACAAGTGAGTACGTGATCGGGTACCTAGCGCTTTGGACTGATCGTAAAAGGCGTGACCTGTGACCACACTCAATACCAATGTGCTCTCGTTGGTCGCACGAGCAGCCCAACAAAATGCGGGTCGATTGCATGCGCAGTCCATGATGCGCTTGTCCACAGGCACGAGGGTTAACGCTGCCCAAGACGATGCCGCAGGGTTAGCCATCGGCGCACGCATGACAACGGCCGTCACCGCTTCAAACCGTCTGATTCAGGACATCTCTAACGGCATCAGTTTGGCGCAAGTTGCCGAAGGTGGTCTGCAAAATATCACGGGCTTGTTGTGGCGGATGCGCGAATTGGCCGTTCAATCGGCTACGAACACATTGGCTGCGTCAGACCGAACGGCACTGAACCATGAATTTCAGGCACTGAACGACGAAATTGACCGCATCAGTCGACAAACGCAGGTCTTTGAACGGACACCACTGGCACCACCCGAGCCTCAGCCGGTACTCGCCCCCATTCCCATAGGGAATACGTCTCCTATCAACAATGTGCTGACGTCATCCAGCAAAAACTTCAGCTCAGGCCTGACATCACTGGGCTATATCCCCAAGGGATTCAGCGATGTGACCATCAGCCTGGATTCATTTAGTGCAGACGATGACATCCAGATTTTCACCACAGATGGCAAACATTTACTCGGAACCCCTATTCTCACAAACACAGATCCTGTTTGGTCGGCCAAAGGCATCACCTCAGCGGCTGCAGCCAATAACCAGATCATGAATACCGGCAATGCTTTTGCTGCCGGCGCAAGCTATGACGGCAGTTTATTGCCGCCCACC
>JACCDS010261342.1_pt1 | contig 12927 bp, 13 predicted proteins | sample 7446441 | NCBI WGS metagenome assembly JACCDS01 (sample SAMN15323445, study PRJNA562643) | freshwater metagenome | isolation source: river surface water | place: USA:Blue River Watershed | collected 2017-08-17
ACAATGTTGCCATTCATGCGCTTGGTCGCATAGCGCCAAGATAAATCGTTAATTAAAGACATGTTGTTGATTTTAGAAATAAAAAATAAAGCCGAGGTGCAGATTTACACCTCGGCCCTTAAGCGGATTAATTACTCGCTAACTAATGAAACAACTAATTTGAAATCATCCATGATTGCTTTGTCGCCAATTGAATCAAAGAATTTTTTCGAACCATATTGGATGTTATAATCCGTACGATCAATTGTGATAGATGCTTTAGCAGCAACTTTTCCACCTTTTACTGAAATTTCAGCTGGGAAAGAAATTGATTTTGTGATTCCTTTGATTGTTAAATTACCTGTGATTTGGTTACCAGCAATTTTAGTGATAACAAAAGTAGCCGTCGGGAATTTCTCTACTTCAAAAAAGTCTCCTGAAGAAATGTGACCGATGAACTTTTGGTTATAGTTTGGGTCAGTAATGTCTAATGCTTTGATTGTTTTCAAATCAATAGTGAAGTTACCGCCAACTAATTTGTTGCCATCTACATTCAAAGCTCCGGCAGAGATTGCTACTGTTCCGTTATGCTTACCAGTTACTTTTTCTGCATACCAAGCAATTGAGCTAGTTGCTGTGTTAACTTTTACAGGTTTTGGTGCTGCAAAAGAGGAGATGCTCATCACAAGAGCGGCTAAAATTAGGCTTACTTTTTTCATTTTATTTATTGTTTAATTGTTAGTAAATACATTTCTAAATTCATCCAAGAGTTCATTTAATTGGCCCATTTTAACTGGGTCGATTCCTTGGAAGTTCTTTTCCCATCGATTTTGTACGACATCGATTTCCTCTAATAAGGAAAGACCAGCAGGCAAAATGATTATGTCAACAGCCCTGCGGTCTTTTGGGCATTCACGTCTTAAAACTAATTTCTTCTCTAAAAGTTTGTCAACTAGGCGAGATGCATTGGACATTTTGTCCATCATGCGTTCTGTGATACCTAAAACGGTTATGGGGTTATTTTGTTGTCCTCGTAATATACGGAGCACATTGTACTGTTGGGGTGTTAAACCATAAGGTTTTAACATATCATGCGTTTGTTGCATCATCCAGTTGCCTGTATAAATGATGTTGACAACCGCCTTACTCGTAGGCGAATTAAATTTGTTTTGTTTTAAATCTTCTGAAATTCCCATTTTGAAAATTTGATGTAGCAAAATTAAATGTAATTACATTAAATACAAATGTTTTTAAAATATATTTTTTAAAACCTCTGATTAAAGTTTATTTTTGAACATGCAAGATTCATTCAGCCTCCAACTTCCTTTCATTCTAGCGTCTAATTCCCCTCGAAGGAAAGAGATTTTAACCCAGGCAGGGTTTCAGTTTACCGTGTTACCCTCGGACGTTGATGAATCTTTTTCAGCATCTATGTCTCCGCAAGAAGTTCCGGTCATGTTGGCCGAACGTAAAGCCAAAGCACTCATTGAAAACTGTGCTAATTCATTGGTATTGGCAGCTGATACGGTTGTGATATTGGAGAATGAAATTTTAAATAAGCCATCCGATAAGCAAGATGCGCTTCACATGCTCAAAAAGCTTTCTGGCAAAACGCATGAAGTGGTAACCGGAATTGCTTTGGCTAGTCCGCAAGGTATCATCACTGCCGCAGACTCTGCGATGGTGCGATTTCGGGAGTTGGCCGACTGGGAAATAGAATGGTACGTGCGCGGCGGTGCTTCATTAGATAAAGCAGGTGCTTACGGTGTGCAGGATTTTATTGGAATGGCTGGTATTGAAAAATTAGATGGATCTTTTTATACCGTTATGGGCTTACCCATCTACCATGTTTACCAATTGCTTAAACCTTTTATTCTAGAGTCTAAACAAATGCCATTGGGGATTTAGATAGAGAAGCTTTCGCCGCAACCACAAGTTCTTGAAGCGTTGGGATTCTTAAATTGAAATCCTTTGCCATTTAAGCCGTCTGAAAAATCTAGCTCAGTTCCTGCCAGATATAGGATAGATTTTTTGTCAACCATGATTTTGACACCTTTATCTTCAAAAATGGCATCATTGTCTTTCGGTTCAGAAGCGAAATCTAAATTATACATTAATCCAGAACATCCACCCCCTTCAACAGCAACGCGAATGTTGTATTCTGTAGTTAATCCTTCTTTTTGACGCAATTCCTTAATGCGGTCAGCAGCCAAATCCGATATCGTGATCATGTTAATTTCATTTAAATTTCGGGACAAATATAGGCAATTTTTGGAAATATTTTGAATTATTTAGAGTGAATCTAAATAAAGTGTGGTTTCGTAAATTTTATGGTTTTAATTTTGTGTTCTATTACCAATTCAAACACAAACGTATGCTGTCAATTACGAATTTACATGCTCGAATCGGCGAGAAAGAAATTCTTCGAGGAATCAATCTAGAAGTTAAAGCAGGAGAAGTTCATGCGATCATGGGACCTAATGGATCTGGAAAGTCAACATTGGCTTCCGTTTTAGCAGGACGCGAAGATTATGAGGTAACAGATGGTTCTGTCTCATTTTTTGGTAAAGATTTACTTGACCTAGCTCCCGAAGAACGTGCCGCTGAAGGCGTATTTCTTGCATTTCAATATCCTGTTGAAATTCCAGGCGTTTCGACGACCAACTTTATGAAGTCGGCAGTAAACGAAATCCGTAAATACCGCGGAGAAGATCCTTTAGATGCTGTTCAATTTTTGAAAATGTTCAAAGAGAAAATGGCTTACGTTAATATTGACCAATCATTATTGTCCCGTTCATTGAACGAAGGTTTTTCTGGTGGAGAGAAAAAACGGAATGAGATTTTTCAAATGGCTGTTTTAGAACCCAAATTGGCTATTCTTGATGAAACAGATTCTGGTTTGGATATTGACGCTTTACGTATTGTGGCTGAAGGTGTGAATAAATTAAAAAGCCCAGACAACGCTACGATTGTTGTGACGCATTACCAACGCTTATTGGATTACATCGTTCCGGATTTCGTACACGTACTTTACAAAGGACGTATTGTGAAATCAGGTACCAAAGAATTAGCTCTTGAGCTAGAAGAAAAAGGATACGATTGGATTATTTCAGCTTTAGTAGACTAAATAATGGCAACAGATACATTAGTAACCATTTCGCTTCCTAAAGAAAAACAGTCCTCTTTGGACCGGTTTTTGGCTAAAGGTTTTCCGACCAATAAATGGGAAGAATGGAAATATACCTCATTGAAAGCGCTCAATGATATTGATTGGAATTGGAATACGTCAGAACAGTCAGTTAATTCATCCGCGTTATCACTAGAAAATACCGTTGAGATTCAAACGCAAAACGGAAAAATGACACTAAAGGGTTCCTTGCCTACTGGTGTTGAATATCTTGATTTTGCTAGTTTTGCTGCTCAGAAACCTGAGTTTATACAGACTTTCAATGAACGTAATCCTATTTTGGATCAAAATTCATTGTATGATTTGAATGATGCATTAGCCAGTTCCCATCAAGTCATCTGGGTTAAGAAAGGGGTGAAGCTCGATAAACCGATCTTACATACCTATTTTGCCTCCGTGAGTATTGCCTCTGCGATACAAATCAAATTGTTGATTTACCTGGAAGAAGGAGCATCTTTAACTTGGGTGGACGATTTAGCTTCATCAGATAACTCAAAATCAATTTTATCTAACTATGTGCAAGAAATTTGGGTATCCCCAAATGCACATTTGACTTTTGTTAAAACACAGGATTTTGGTCTGTCTACCACGCATGTGGATCATACGTTTATCAATCAAGAGGATCAGAGTTTAGTGGACATGTTTACTTTTTCACTGAATGGAGGTCTGATTCGCAATAATCTGCATTTTTATGTGGATGGCCAACAAGTCGTATCGAACTTGAATGGTTTGTATGTGCCGGGAAATGATCAACTCGTTGATTCCCATACAGTGGTAGATCATCGTATGCCGAATTCTGAATCCAATGAATTGTATAAGGGAGTTCTTTTAGGGAATTCGACAGGCGTTTTTAATGGGAAAATTTTCGTGCGTCCTGACGCGCAAAAAACAAACGCATTTCAATCGTGTAAAAATGTATTGGCTTCTGACAAGGCGACCATGAATACCAAGCCCCAATTAGAAATTTGGGCAGATGATGTGAAATGTTCGCATGGCACTACAACAGGTCAATTAAGTGATGAGGCCTTGTTTTATATGCGTTCTCGTGGAATTTCTCAAGATGCAGCAAAGACCTTGTTGATGTTGGCTTTTGTCCAACAAGTCATTGATAAAGTAGAGATTCCAGCGTTGAAAGAATCGATTTCGAATAGAGTAATTGCTAAAATTCAACAAGCATTAGGCGTTTAATCATGGCAGAAAAATTAAATATAAATCAGATTCGAAAGGATTTCCCGATTTTAGACCAACAGGTTAATGGGTCTACTTTGGTCTATTTTGATAATGCGGCCACAACACAAAAGCCACACGTGGTGATCGATGCATTAAATCGTTATTATACGCAGGATAATGCCAATATTCATCGGGGATTACATACGTTAGCTGAGCGTGCAACTACGGGCTATGAATTAACACGCTCGAAGTTGAAAGACTTTTTACATGCTCCGTCAACAGATCAAATCATATTTACCTCAGGAACGACTGCGGGAATTAATTTGGTCGCTCAGACTTTTGGTCGCGCGAATTTTTCCAAAGGCGATGTGATTCTTGTTTCTAATTTAGAGCATCATTCGAACATTGTTCCTTGGCAAATGATTGCACAAGAAACAGGTGCTGAGGTTCAAGTAATACCAGTAGACGAAGTAGGTGTCTTAGATATGGCCGCTTATCAATCGCTTTTAACTGATCGAGTGAAATTGGTTGCTGTCAATCATGTGTCTAATGCGATTGGAACAATTAATCCGATCAAGTATATGATTGAATTGGCACATCAAGTAGGAGCTAAGATTCTGATTGATGGTGCCCAATCTGTGGCTCATTTTGATATTGATGTCCAGGATTTAGATATGGATTTCTTGGTGTTTTCGGCACATAAACTTTTTGGTCCAACGGGCGTGGGAGTTTTGTACGGGAAACGTGAACTATTAGAATCCATGCCACCATACCAGGGTGGAGGAGAAATGATCAAAGAGGTTAGTTTTTCTGGGACGACCTATAACGAATTACCCTATAAGTTTGAGGCAGGTACGCCTAATATTGCTGATGTTTACGCTTTTGGATTCGCTTTGGATTATCTAAAGTCTTTGCCAAAAAATGCCGTTTGGGAGCAAGAAAAAGAACTTTTAGATTACGCAACAGAACAATTAGGCCAAATTGATGGTTTACGAATTGTAGGTCAAGCGCCAGAAAAAATTGCAGTAGTCAGTTTTGTGATCGATGGTGTTCATCCGCAGGATATTGGAGTCTTGTTAGATAAATTTGGCGTTGCCATCCGAACAGGACATCATTGTGCTCAACCTTTAATGGCCCGTTATGAATTGGTAGGAACTTGCCGAGCTTCATTCGCGTTTTATAACACGAAAGAAGAAATCGATCTTTTTGTCAAGGCGTTAAAACGCTGTTTAATGATGTTGTCTTAATATGAGCACGATCAATCAAACCCAGGATGAATTAATTGAAGAGTTTGGTCTTTTTGAAGATTGGGCAGATAAATATGAATATTTGATTGACTTGGGTAAAAAGCTTTTGCCCATGTCTGATTCATTTAAAACCGACGAAAATGTCATCAAAGGATGCCAAAGTAAAGTTTGGTTACATGCGGAGAAACAAGGGGATTTAGTTGTTTTTCATGCAGATTCTGAGGCCATTATCGTTAAAGGTATGATCAGTATGTTGATTCGAGTTTTATCAAATCATACACCTGAAGAAATTATACAAGCTGATTTATATTTCATTGATCAAATTGGAATGAGTCAGCATTTGGCCCAAACACGTTCAAACGGGTTAGTGGCTATGGTAAAACAAATGAAAAATTATGCATTAGCATTTAATGCATTAGCTTAAGAATTTATGAGCATGACGGAAGCAGAATTAAAAGAAGAGGTTGTCAAAGCGATTAAAACCGTATATGATCCGGAAATTCCAGTGGATGTTTATGAACTCGGATTGATCTATGAAATCAAGATTTTTCCCGTGAATAATGTATACATCCTAATGACCTTGACTTCGCCGTCATGTCCATCTGCGGAAAGTATTCCCGTTGACATCGAAAAAGCGGTTCGTGAAGTGGAAGGTATTGCAGAAGTATCAGTAGAACTAACATTTGACCCACCATATTCACAAGATATGATGTCAGAAGTGGCCAAGTTGGAACTTGGATTTATGTAAGTGTGTTTTAAAAACTAAAAATTAGAAAAATATGTATCCAGAACATTTAGTACATCCTATGCGGATGGATATCGTTGAAGGTGGATTTCAAGAGTTGAAATCAGCATCTGACGTTGAAAATACGATGGCTAAGCCAGGTACGACTTTGTTATTTATCAATTCAGTTTGTGGATGCTCAGCTTCTACAGCTCGTCCAGGTGTTAAAGCAGCGGTTTCTGCTTCGGCAAAAAAGCCAACAAACCTAGCGACTGTTTTTGCAGGTGTTGATCAAGAATCCACACAAAAAGCACGTGAGTATACCTTGCCATATCCGCCATCATCTCCTTCCATTGCTTTATTCAAGGATGGTGAATTAGTTCATTTTGTAGAACGTCATCATATTGAAGGCCGTTCGGCGGCATTGATCGCCCAACATTTAGAAGGCGTTTTTGAAGAGTATTGTTAATAAAAAAGGAGCCCATGGGCTCCTTTTTTATGCATAAATGAGCCGTTCAATGAACGGCTCATTTTGTTTACTGCTTAGGTGCTCCACCTACCGCGCCTGATTCAGACGGTGCATTCTTCGCTTTCTCAGCCATCTTCTTCGCCGCACCTTCATAATCTCCTGCTTTGATGAATGACATCTTCGTTAAGTCGATTGTTTTACGTGTGGCCTCAAGAATTTGTTCAGGTGTCAAGTTCTTTACCTTATTCTCTAATTCCTCAGACCATTTTAAGTTACGGCCTAGGTAAATATTCGAGTTAAGAGTTCCTACCAAAGCATTATCTTGAGAACGAGTTACTTGCTTAGATTGTAGCCACGACTTCTTCGCCTCATCGATTTCTTTTTGGGTAAAGCCTTCTTTTAGGACCTTTTCAATCTCTTCTTTGAAAGCAGCTTCCAACTTAGCTATGTTCTCTGGTGCATAGATCGCATAACCTAAAAATGCGCCATTTTGATCTAGTGGGCTTGCCGCAAATTGAGAGCCTACACCATAGGATAAACCTTCTTTCTGACGGATTCGATTCATTAAACGTGAACTTAATCCACTTCCTCCACCTAACATGTAATTACTTAATTCTAAAGCTGCATAATTCGGATCTGAATCAGACATTTTTAGTGGTTGGTATGCCAAGAAAAATGCATTGGCTTTATCTGGAGTTTCAATTGCTTTTACTTGTCCTCCATTTTCATGGAATTTCTCCTGCACGCGAGCAAACGGTTTAGGTGATTTCCAATCGGCTAATTCTGACTTAACAAAAGATTTAATCGCAGCTTCATCAAAGTCTCCTACAACAGAGAATGTTGCATTTGAAGCGCCATAGAATCCTTTGTAGAATGCCACAGCTTCTTCTAATTTCGCTGCTGTGTATCTTTCCACTTGTTCCGCCATCGTTGGTTGATAACGAACATCATTCTTAGCATAATGTCCTGAACGCCATTGACCTAGGACATCCATTGCTTTTGCCTGTGGTTCTGATTTCTGACCTTCAATTTGAGTCAAATTCTCTTGTTTTAATTTCTCAAATTCTTCTGCTGGGAAAATAGGTTGCTTCAATGCTTCAGCTACCAATTGTAAGGCAGGAATCAAATTATCACGCGTTGTTTCGATGGATACGTTGGCTTGACGTGCTTCACCCGAGATCGAAACACGTGCTTTTAATTTATCCAACTCATCTTGGAATTGTTGGCGTGTATGTTTGGCGGTTCCTTTTGTCAACATATCTGCAGCCAGATCAGCGGCCGTAGCTGTACCTAAAAGGGATTTTTCATCACCAAAACGTAAGGTCATACGTGCATACACCGAATTACCACGTGTTTTCTTTGGCAATAAGGCCAATGAGACACCTGCAATTTTTTCTGATTTCGTACGTGAATCGATATTGCTTGGAGATGGATCGAATGCCTCTCCTTCAGCTACTGCAGCTTTTCCTTTAAAGTCTTTCAAAACTTCCTCTGGCTCTTTTGCTTCAGGAATCTCAGCACGATCAGGTTTTTCAGTAGGATAGAAAACGCCTGAAGTGCGATTCGCCGACTTGAAGTATTTGGCTGCTACGCGTTGAACATCAGCTGCCGTCACTTTTTCAAGTTGATTACGCGTGTGAAATAATAAGCGCCAGTCTCCTTGTGCGATATATTCGGATAGACCTACGCCTACACGCTGCGCATTATTTAGTAACAATTCAATGTTTTTGATGCCTTTGGTTTTAATACGATCGACCTCTTCTTGGGTAGGTGCTTTTTTAGCAAACTGCTCAATTGTCTCAATCATCACATGCTTAACGGAGTCAACTGATTTAGTTTTTAGGACCTCTGCACCAAAATAAACGAGTCCAGGTTCCTTTAACTGCATCGTATAACCAAACTGGCTAGAAGCCTTTTTTGTATCAATTAGCGCCTTGTATAAACGTCCAGAAGGTTCGTCTGTTAATAAGTCAACTAAAACGTCACATGCTATAAAATCAGGATGTAATCCAGATGGAATGTGATAGGCCATACCTACTTGCTGAACATCACCTACACGGCGTAGTGTTACTTCTCGTTCGCCATCTTGCGTAGGTTCCGCTGTAAATGTTTTTGTTAATACGCGTTCAGGACGTGGAATGACACCAAATTTTTCATTGATTAATTTTAATGTTTTCACAGGATCAAATTTTCCCGCTACTAATAAAACCGCATTATCTGGTTGGTAATACTTGCGATAATAGGCCTGTAAATTTTCAATAGGCACTTTTTCAATATCAGAACGAGCTCCAATAGTCGAGTTACCGTAATTGTGCCATAAGAATGCTGTTGAAACAACACGTTCCATTAATATTCTTCCAGGACTATTTTCGCCACTTTCAAATTCATTACGAACAACAGTCATTTCAGTTTCTAATTCACTCTTTGATATGCGTGAATTAATCATTCGGTCTGCTTCCATATCCAAAGCCCAATCTAGATTTTCATCCGTTGAAGCAAAGGTTTCGAAGTAATTCGTACGGTCTAACCAAGTTGTACCATTGAATTGTGCTCCATGATCTGAGATTTCTTTGGCTACCTCTTTATGTTTCTCCTTCGTGCCTTTGAAGACCATGTGTTCCAACAGGTGAGACATGCCCGTTTCACCATATCCTTCATGGCGTGAACCCACTAAATACGTAATGTTAACGGTGATGGTTTGCTTGGAAGGATCTGGAAACAACAATACTTTGAGGCCGTTGGCCAATTTGTATTCTGTGATTCCTTCGGCAGAAGTTACTTTTTCAGGGATAGGTAGCGATTTGGCTTTTTGTTGCGCAAATGCGGAACCTTGAAGTAGGAGGATCGCGAGACCCGTGTAAAACAATTTTTTCATCTTGTTGAATTTGAATAAGAAGCGAATATACCAAAGCGTTTCAGAACTCGGAAACGATTTGGATGAATGGTTAATTTACTGTTCGGAAGGAAATTATTTTTTGTATTGTTGGATTAACTTAAAAATAGCTTTCTGTGTTTCCAGATTGGGGAAATAATCGAAAATCAACACATGCTTATCGTAATCAAGTACTAATCCTGTTTCTAGGAAGTGAAATGCCTCTTTGAATTGACCTGCTTTGATAAGAAATATCGCCGAACGATAATATAATTCGGCTTCTTCAGGAAGTTCATCGATGGCTGATAACATGATGTCGGCCGATTTCTCAAAGTCTTCCAAATCATAATGCAATTGAGCCCATTTAACCCATGTAGGAGCGAAAAATGAGTCTAATTCAAGTGATTTTTGATAGGCTTCATCGGCAGAAATGGTATTGCCTAAATAGGCTTCTACATCGGCTAAACCAGTCCAATAAAGTGGATTGGTTTCGTTGAGCTTAATGGCTTTTTTTAAGAAATGAAGCGATTCGAACCATTTATCCAGTTCCGTTAAACAGACCGCTAAACCATAATAACCTTCATCCCAAAGTGGATCAATTTTGACTGATTCTTTATAAAAAGTTAAGGCTTCATCAAATTGACGTTGACGTTCTAAACTGGCACCTAGGCAACAATATAATTCGGGATTCGGGTCATCGTGTTGCAGGCAAAGTCGGTAAGCTTCCTCGGCTTTGGCATATTCATTCAAATTCATGAATGTATTGCCTAAATTGAACAGAGAAGAGCCAAAAGTAGGTTCAATGGCTAGTGAATATTCATAGGCATCGATCGCCTTTTCGTATTGTTTTAGCTTAGAATAGGCAATTCCAAGATTATACCAGGCTGTAAACGAGAACGGGTCAATATCAATGAATTGCTTATAAAATGGAATGCTTTCTTCTATTTTACCGATTTCGTCTAAGGCATTTGCCAATTCGACTAAGGCGCTCTCATTTTCAGGATTGTGTTCTAATGCCTTTTTGAACATGTCTACGGCCTCCCGAGGTTTTGGCCAGTTTAAATAACATAAACCAATGCGAAAATAGACCTCATCTTTTTCCTCGGTTGATTCTAGTACGTTCAAAAATTGCTCTATCGCGGCTTCATGTTGCTTTAATTGGCTCAATAATGAACCTTTGACAATGCGTAAGTCAGTGTCTGAAGGGAATAGTAAAATTGAATTTTCAATCAATTCCATCGCCTCTTCCGTACGTTCTAGTTCGCCCAAGATTTGCGCTTTTAAAACAATAAGCTCTAAGGTGTAGGGAAAGTGTAAGAGTCCTAAATCACATGCTTTTAATCCTTCATCGAAACGAGATTGTATGAAATAGTGATCGGCGATTTGCTCTAGCGTGTCTAAATCAAAGAATGAATTCTCTTCCTGCGCGAGCATTTTTTCAAACCTTTTCAAAGAAGATTGAATATCTTCTCTGTTATCGTCGTATTCTGGATCAAGCATAAAGGACAGGCGAGTGGTTTGAATCGAAATTACTTCTAATTTATTATTTTTTTGTCAAGATTAAACGCTCATTAAGCCTAAATTTGTTCAAAATTTTAATAAGATGGCTTACACGCGCGCAGTGATTGATTTGGGGACGAACACCTTTCAGTTGTTGGTTGGTTCTTGTGAGGATATGGGGGCTCCGTTAGGGATACTTGCCAACTTACAGCGGCCGGTACAATTAGGTAAAGGGGCGATGGAAGCAGGTGTCATTCAAGCGGATGCAATTGATCGCGCGCAGGTTGTTTTAGCGGAATTTATGGCGATAGCTGCATCGCATGGTTGTGAAGCGAATCATATTACCGCTTTGGCAACCAGCATTCTGCGAAACGCCTCCAATGGGGAAGAAATATTGACACAATGGCGTCAGAAGTTTGGTATTCAAATAGAACTTATTTCTGGCATGCGTGAGGCGGAGTTAATTTTTGAAGGTGTTTTTCATTCTTTGCCAAAGCCTTGGGATCGACCAACTTTATTAATGGATATTGGTGGAGGTAGTGTCGAATTTATTTTATTCCTGGGGCCTGAGGTGCTTTATAAAACGAGTTTGGAGTTAGGCGGTTTGAAGTTAAGATCCATGTTTAACCGCGCTGATTTTTTCGAATTAGATATTAAAGAAGCATGCGTGGCGTATATAGAGGAACATTTGCAACCTCTTTATGCTGCCTGTGCGGCGCGGGGACCTCAAGTACTTGTGGGTGCTGCCGGAGCATTTGAAACGATGTGGGATATTGAATATGCTTTAAAGGGTGGGGTCGAAAACAAACAAGCACGAGCATTAGATCTAGCATGTTTTTATGAGGTTAAACAAGAAATTGAACGTTTGGTGCCAGATGAACGTGTCAGATTTCCGGGTATGCGGGAGTTCCGAGCGGGGATCTTTCCGTATGCTAATTTATTGGTAGACCGGGTGTTGGCTCATTTGGGTATCCAGGAAATGTGGATGTCAACAAATAGCCTGAAGGAGGGTTTTTGGTTTAGCCAACGGGATAAGGCGATAAAAAAGGGGAATATTTTTTGAAAAGTACAATAATATTGACCATCTTTAAGTTAATTATTTAACATTAAAAATTTCAACAAAGCTATATGTCTTCTCCATTGAATTTAATTTTGCAAGTCGAAGAATTTACAGTGCTAAGTTTATTAGAAAAAGGGGGATACGTGATGTATCCTATTTTGTTCTTATTCACTGCAGCGCTGTTTTTGTTTATTGAGCGTTATTTGTATATCCGCAAGACTTCCCGGATTGACGAGAATTTCCTTCACAATATCAACGAATTATTGTTGGCCGGCAACATTCAAGGGGCGATCACTTATTGCAAAAATTCAAAATTCCCAATTGCTAATTTATTAGAACGTGGTTTAGGTCGTTTAGGATCTCCAATTCGTGAGATTGAAGGTGCGATTGAGAACAAAGCGAAGTTGGAAATTTACAACATGGAAAAGAACTTAGGTATTTTAAGTTCGATTGCACGTATTGCTCCTATGTTTGGATTCCTAGGTACGGTAACGGGTATGATTCGTACGTTCCATAATATCTCAACGTCAAATAAAATTGAAATCTCAACGATTGCTTCGGGTATCTATGAGAAGATGGTGACGTCAGCATCTGGTTTAATTGTTGGTATCATTGCTTATGTCATGTATACTTTATTGACGACGATGATTGATCGTTCGATTAACAAGATGGAGATTGTGGCGATGGACTTTATTGACTTGTTACACAAGCCAGCGAAT
>JACCDS010667899.1_pt1 | contig 12927 bp, 13 predicted proteins | sample 7446441 | NCBI WGS metagenome assembly JACCDS01 (sample SAMN15323445, study PRJNA562643) | freshwater metagenome | isolation source: river surface water | place: USA:Blue River Watershed | collected 2017-08-17
CCACCAGCGCCTCGGCGATGCCCGGCGCGACGGTGGCCAGCGTCACCTGCTGCAGGTTCGACAGGCCGGTGAAGGCATGCATGATTCCCCAGACCGTGCCGAACAGGCCGACATAGGGCGAGACCGATCCGACGGTGGCCAGGAAGGACAGGTTGTGCTCGATGGTGTCGAGCTCGCGCTGCAGGCTCGCGCGCATCGCGCGGCGGGCGCCGTCGAGCAGCGCGCCGGGGTCGGACACGCGGCGCTCGCGCAGCTTGAGGTACTCGCGCATGCCGGCCGCGAAGATGCGTTCCATCGGCGCGCCGGTCTCGGCGTTGCGCTCGCTGGCGCCGTAGAGCTCCTGCACGTTGCGGCCGGACCAGAACTCGCGCTCGAAGTGGTCGTTGCCGCCACGGACCTTGCGCAGGCCGATCAGCTTGCCGAAGATGACCGCCCAGCTGGCCAGCGAGACGCTCAGCAGGATCGCCATGACGAGCTGGACGACCAGGCTGGCCTGGGCGACGAGGTGCAGGATGTTCAGGTCCTGGTTCATGCGTGGGGTGGGTTCAACAATCGTTCGATGAGGTCGTCGGGCAGGCGGCACGGCGCAAAACGCGTCGCATCGACACAGCCGACCCGGATGCGGCCTTCGGCAAGGACCGTGGTGCCGCGTCGCACCTGCTGGTCCAGCAGCAGGCTGGCCCGGCCGGGCCGTTCGCGCAGCTCGACGGTGACCTCGAGCGCGTCATCGAGCCGGGCCGGCTGGCGATAGCGCACGGAAGTATCGGCGACGACGAACAGCACGCCCGTTTCGAGGCGCAACCGTTCCTGCGACACGCCTTGCGCGCGCAGCCATTCGGTGCGGGCGCGCTCGAAGTACTTCAGGTAGTTGGCGTAGAAGACGACGCCACCGGCGTCGGTGTCTTCCCAGTAGACGCGCACCGGCCAGACGAAGGCCGGCACGACGGTGGCGGTCACGACGGGTTCAGCCATGCCCGACCGCCCACCAGCCCAGCAGCAGCAGCAGGCCCAGCACGGCGGCGGCGACGGCCGCCGACAGCCAGGCCGGACGCGGCGGATCGCCCGACGCATCGCCGGACGGATCGGTCGGCGCATCGGTCCTGTTATCGGCCTTGCCCGTCAGGATCGGCTTGGCGCCCGCCTTGGACGACGTCGACGCGCCGTTGGCCGGGCCGAGATCGCCGTAGCCGCTCAGCCGGTGGCTGTCGTCACGCCCGGTGGCCGGGTTGGCGGCCGGCGGCAGCACCACGCCGACGGCGTCTGCCCGCACCCGGGCGCTGTGGGTCGGCTGTCGAGCGCCGCCCGCCGTCGCCGAAGCCGGACTGGCCGCCGGATGGGGCAGGTCCGGCGTGCTGGGCAGCAGCAGGTCCGGCGAGGTCGGCAGGAAACCGGTCGGCGGATGGGTCGGCGCGAAGTCGCTCGGGGTCGGCGGCGGGCTGGCGATCTGGGTCAGGCGAGGGCGTTCCACGGGAGTCGGGCTCGGGGCCGGAGCGTTTGGGGGGGCGACGGCTGCGGGGGCAGGGACCGGGGCCGGGGTGGGGGCTGGGGATGAGGCGGGGGATGCCGCCTGAGTCGCCAGCCAGGTGCGCAGTTCCCGCGCCAGCGCACCGGCGCTGCGCGGTCGCGCGGCCGGGTCGACCTCCATGGCCTGCAGGACCACCGCATCGAGTGCCGTCGGCAGGCCCGGCAGCGCCTGCGAGGGCGGTGTGGCGCCGCCTTGCCGGACCGCGCGGCGGATCTCGTCGAGCGTCGCGCCGTTGTACGGGCGCTGGCCCGTCAGCAGCTCGTAGAGCACGACGCCGAGCGAATAGACGTCGCTGCGCACGTCGCACTCGCGGCCGTCGTACTGCTCGGGCGCGGCGTAGTAGGGCGAGCCGAAGGCGGCGTCGTCGACATCGTGGTGGACCAGCCGGGCCAGGCCAAAGTCCAGCACCATCGGCCGGGTCCGTCCGACCATGAAGATGTTGGCCGGCTTGACGTCGCGGTGCACCACGCCCTTGCTGTGGGCGTAGCCCAGCGCGTCGGCGACCCGGCGCACGATCAGCGCGGCCTGGTCGGCGCCCGGACGCCAGCCGCCGCGCAGCAGCTCGGCGAGGTCCTTGCCGCGCAGCAGTTCCATGGCGATGTAGGCGCCGTCGGCGCTGACGCCGGCGTCGTGGACCGTGACGATGTGCGGGTTGCTCAGGCGGGCCGTGGCGCGGGCTTCTTCCAGCACGCGGGCCGACAGCGTGGCGCGTTCTTCGGGCGTGCCGTGGATGCTGATGATCTTGACGGCCACTTGCCGCGCCAGCACCGAGTCGTAGGCCGACCAGACCGTGCCGACGCCGCCCGAGCCGAGCCGCTCGTCGAGCCGGTAGCGACCGGCCGGGCCGATCTGCGGCGGCGCGGCATCGGCCGCCGGCATGGCGCCGGGCTCGGTGTCTTCCTCGCCGTCCAGGCGCTGGGTGTTCTCGTGCCATTCGGCGCGCGGGCCGCCCAGGCTGACGTCGACGCCGTCCAGCGGCCAGGCGTCGCTGTCCGCGCCGGTGGCGTTGAGCGGGGCGGCGTCGCCCCAGGAGGTGGGCTCGCTCATGTCTTCGGGGCTTGCAGGACACGGGCCAGCCGCCGGACCGCCGCCTGCAGCACGTCCATCGAGCTGGCAAAGGACAGCCGGGCGTGGTGGGCCGTCTCGGCGTGGCCGAAATCGCGGCCGGGGGTCAGCGCGACGTGGGCGCGCGCCATCATGTCAAGGCAGAAATCCCAGCTGCTCGCGGCGTGCGCGCGGGTGTCGAACCAGACGTAGAAGGCGCCGTCGGGCATCACCGGCACCGGCAGGCCGATCGCCTCGAGCTGCGGCACCAGCCAGTCGCGGCGGGCCCGGAACTCGGCGCGGCGGCGCTCGCATTCGGCCAGCGTGTCGGGCTCGAAGCAGGCCAGCGCGGCGTGCTGGGCCAGTGCCGAGGCGCAGATGTAGAGGTTCTGCGCGAGCTTCTCGACCGGTGCGACCAGGGCCGGCGGCAGCACCAGCCAGCCCAGTCGCCAGCCGGTCATGCCGAAGTACTTGCTGAAGCTGTTGACCACCAGCACGTCGTCGCCAAGGGCGAGGGCGCTGCGGTCATGCGCGTCGTCGTAGCCGAGCGCGAGGTAGATCTCGTCGACGACGGTGATGCCGCCGCGCGCACGCACCACCTCGACGATGCGCGCGAGCTCGTCCGGCGCGATCGAGGTGCCGGTCGGGTTGGACGGCGAGGCCAGCATGACACCGCGCGTGGCCGGTCCCCAGGCCGCCGCGACCGAGGCCGCATCGAGCTGGAAGCGCTGCGCCGCGCCCGAGGGCAGCAGCCGTGGCGTGCCGCCTGCGGCCGTCACGAAGTGGCGGTTGCAGGGGTAGCTCGGGTCGGGCATCAGGATCTCGTCACCGGGCTCGACCAGCGCGGTGCACAGCAGCTGCAGCGCGGCCGATGCGCCAGCCGTCACCACGATGCGGGCCGGGTCGATGTCCAGCCCCCAGCGCTGGCGGTACCAGCCCGAGATCGCCTGGCGCAGCGCCGGCGTGCCGGTCGCCTGGGTGTACTGGGTGCGGCCTTCGGCGAGCGCCTGGCGGGCCGCCTCGACGACCGGGGCCGGTGCGGTGAAGTCGGGCTCGCCGATGTTCAGGTAGAGCATCGGTTCGCCGCCGCGCGCCGGATCGCAGGCCGGGCTGGCGGCGATGCGGTCGGCGGCCTTGGCGCATTCCATGACCCAGAACGGTTCGATCTGGGCGACGCGACGGGCCAGTCGCCAGTCCATGGCCGGGGTTGCGTTGGGCTTCAACTCGGTGGGGCGGCGCGGGCCGTCGTCAGCCCGCCGCACGGCGGTTGCGCTGGGCGGCGACCTCGACCGGGCGCAGGGTCGGCGCGATCTTGTCGAGCACGCCGTTGACGTACTTGTGGCCGTCGGTGCCACCGAAGGACTTGGCCAGCTCGACCGCCTCGTTGATGGCGACCTTGTAGGGGATGTCCACGCAGTGCCGCAGCTCGTAGCTGCCGATCAGCAGCACGCCGTGCTCGATCGGCGAGAGCTCCTGCACGCGGCGGTCCAGGTGCGGCGTGATCAGCGCGTCCAGGTCGTCGATCTGCGCGATGCAGCCGTGCAGCAGCGCCATGAAGTGGGCGTTGTCGCACTTGGCGTGTTCGTCCTGCTCGCGCATGTGGGCATCGACCACGCCGACATCGGCGCGGCTGATCTGCCATTCGTAGAGGCCTTGCAGCGCCAGCTCGCGCGAGCGGCGGCGGGCCGACTTGGGCCGTGCGGCTGCGGGGCCGCCGGCCGGTGCAGAGGAAGAACCGCGCGGCTTGTGGGCCGGGCGGGCGTCGGGCTTCGATTCGGGCTTGGGCGCGTTCAACTCAGGTCTTCCAGCAGGTTGGCCATTTCAACGGCCACGCGGGCCGCGTCACGGCCCTTCTCTTCGGCGCGGGCCCAGGCCTGGGCGTCGTTCTCGACGGTCAGGATGGCATTGGCGATCGGGGTGCCGTGGTCCAGCGACACGCGGGTGACGCCGGCGCCGCTCTCGTTGGCGACCAGCTCGAAGTGGTAGGTCTCGCCGCGGATGATGCAGCCCAGCGCGACCAGCGCGTCGTAGTCCTTCTGCTCGGCCATGGCCTGCAGGGCCAGCGGCACCTCCAGGGCGCCGGGCACCGTCACGTGGCGGATGTGCTTGGGCGCGACACCCAGCGCGTGCAGTTCGGCCACGCAGGTCTCGAGCAGCTTCTCGGTGATGGCGGCATTGAAGCGTGCCTGCACGATGCCGATGCGCAGGTCGCGGCCATCGAGTTCGCCGGCCACGCCCTTGTCTGCGTCTTTCATGATCGCGGTCCTGTTCGGGGTTCGGGGTGGATCAGACGGTCTGGGTCGGCAGGAAGCCGGTCACCTCGAGGCCGTAGCCGCCGGTCATGCTGGGGATGCGGCGCTGGTTGCTCATCAGCTTCATGCGACGCACGCCGAGCTGGCGAAGGATCTGGGCGCCTACGCCGTAGGTGCGCAGGTCCGAGCCGCTGCGCTGCGGCTCGAAGCCGTCGGGCTTGATCTGGGCCAGCAGCTGCTCGGCGTCGCCGGCCGCGTTGAGCAGCACCGCCACGCCACGGCCGGCCTGCTGCAGCGTGGTCAGGGCCTGCGGCAGCGACCAGGAGTGGCGCGGCGTGCCGGTGTCGAGCAGGTCGATCACCGAGAAGGGCTCGTGCACGCGCACCAGCACCTCGTCCTCGGGCGTCCACTGGCCCAGGCTCAGGGCGAAGTGGATCTGGCCGGTGCGGTCACGGAAGGTGCGGCAGTCGAAGGCGCCCCAGGCGGTCACCAGACGCTGGGTCGACAGCGTCTCGATCAGCGTCTCGTTGCGGCTGCGGTAGGTGATCAGGTCGGCGATCGTGCCGATCTTCAGGCCGTGCTGCTCGGCGAAGACCTCGAGCTGCGGCAGGCGGGCCATGGTGCCGTCGTCGTTCATGATCTCGCAGATCACCGACGAGGGCGTCAGGCCGGCCATGCGGGCGAGGTCGCAGCCGGCCTCGGTATGGCCGGCGCGCATCAGCACGCCGCCGTCCTGCGCCTGCAGCGGGAAGACGTGGCCGGGCTGGACGAGGTCCGACGGCTGCGTCTCGCGTGCCACCGCAACCTGCACGGTGCGGGCGCGGTCGGCCGCCGAGATGCCGGTGGTGACGCCCGTGCGGGCCTCGATCGAGACGGTGAAGGCGGTGCCATGCTTGGTGCCGTTGCGCGTGGCCATCGGCGGCAGGCCGAGGAACTCGCAGCGTTCGCGGGTCATGGTCAGGCAGATCAGGCCACGGCCGAAGCGGGCCATGAAGTTGATCGCCTCGGGGCTCACCAGGTCCGATGCGAGGACCAGGTCACCTTCGTTTTCGCGGTCTTCCTCGTCGACGAGGATGACCATGCGACCAGCGGCCAGCTCGGCCACCAGCTCAGGAATGGGGGAGATGGGCATGGCCGCGATTGTAGGCGGGCGGGTCTGCGCGAACCGCCCGGAAGGCCGATGGCGACGACCGCCTCAGGCCTCGGGCGTGCCGTGCCAGCCGGCCAGGCGACCCCGCGGGCGGGCCCGCAGACGCAGGTCGGCGCCGACGCTGCGGACCTCCGTCCATTCGAGGTCGAGGGCCTCGTCCAGCGAGGCCAGCGGACCCCAGTGCCACATGCCGCGACCCAGGCCCAGCAGCTTGGGGGCGAGGTAGACCAGGAACTCGTCGACCAGCCCTTCGCGCACGAACGAGCCGTTGAGCCGCTCGCCCGCTTCGAGGTGCAGTTCGTTGACGCCGTGTCGGGCCAGGTCGGCCAGCATGGCGTCGAGGTCGACCTTGCCGTTCGGTCCGCCGGGCAGGTGGACCAGCTCGACCGGGGCGGCATCGGGCCGGGCGCGGACCTGGTCGAGCCAGGCCGACTGCGTGGCGGGCTCCGCGCTGGTGTAGAGCCGCACGGCGCCCGGCGCGGCCAGCAGGCGGGCCCCGACGGGCGTGCGCAGGGGCGCGTCGACGACCACCCGCAGGGGCTGGCGCGGGGTGCTCACCAGCCGCACGTCCAGGCGCGGATCGTCGTCCAGCACGGTGCCCACGCCGGTCAGCACGGCGCTGGCACGACGGCGCCAGGCGTGGCCGTCGGCGCGGGCGGTCTCGGCGGTGATCCACTGGCTGGCACCGTTGTCCAGCGCGGTGCGACCGTCCAGGCTGGCGGCCACCTTCAGGCGCACCCAGGGCCGCTGGCGCAGCACGCGCGAGAGGAAGCCGATGTTCTGCTCGCGCGCCTCGGCCGCGCCGAGCCCGCAGGTGACCCGGATGCCGGCGGCCGCGAGCCGCGCCAGACCCTGTCCGGCGACCTGCGGGAAGGGGTCGGTCAAGGCGGCCACGACGCGGCCGATGCGGGCCTCGATCAGCGCGTCCGCACACGGGGGGGTGCGGCCGTGGTGGGCGCAGGGTTCGAGCGTGACGTAGGCGGTCGCGCCGCGCAGGTCATGGCCGGCCGCGCGGGCCATGCGCATGGCCATCACCTCCGCGTGCGGCCCGCCGGCGCGCTGGGTGTGGCCGCAGCCGATCAGCTGGCCGGCCGGGTTGGTGATGACGCAGCCGACCCGCGGATTGGGCTCGGTCAGGCCGTAGCCCAGTTCGGCCAGCGCCAGAGCCAGCCCCATCGCCGCGTGGTCGGCCGGGCTGTGGTCGGCATGGGCCTCGATCGACACGGCGCTCGGCAAGGGCGACGGCAGTGGCACGGGCTCGATCGGTCCGGATCCGTGGGGCGTGGCGTGAGGCGAGGTCGTCATGGGGGCGGGACGTGTGGCGGGCGGAGCGCGATTTCAACCCAGTTCGACGAGACCCGGTCGGCAGTCTTCAGGGCGGTTGATGTGGCTGCGTCGAGTCGTCCAGCCAGAACAGGCCCAGGCTCATGGGCAGACCGGCGGGCGCGTCGCGCGGACAGGCGGCAGACCCGCGCACGACCAGGAAGTTCTGGTTGCCCAGCGGGCCGTCGACGCCGACATGAACGGCCGGATGCTCCGGGTTGTCGATCCGGCCGTTGTGGTCGTGATCGGCGCTGTAGCGGCAGACGCGGCGCACCGGCAGCGCGGGCGGCAGGCTCTCGGCCGTGCCGATCGTCCAGCCCAGGGGCACCAGGTCGACCCGGCCGGACCAGCGTGGCGGGCTGCCCGGACCCGAAGCCGTGCCCGCCACCACACAGCGGTAGCGCACCAGGCCGGGCGGGTGCATCACGTCGGGTGCCGGCAGGGCGACGGGACCGTCGGCGACGCAGTCGGATCGGGGCGCCACACCGCCGGGCGTCGCGGCCCGGATGACCACGGCGAGCGGCAGGGCCGGTGACAGGGGCGATTCGGCCTCGGCCGGCCCCGGGTCCTGGCGCTCGGTCGAGAAGCGGACCGTGCCGCTGATCAGCAGGCCGCCGATGGCCACGCAGTCCTTGGCCTGGCGCAGGCCGTCCGGGCGGATCGTCAGGCCGCCGCACAGCGCCAGCACCTCGCCGCTGTCGTCGTCGATCAGCCAGACCGTCGGCACATCCGCCCGGGGTTGCCAGATGCTGCGTCCGTCGCCCAGCGGCGTGGCGCCGTCGGGAATCAGCGGGTGACGCGGCGTCGGGCGCAGCTTGCCGTTGTCGTCCCGCCGGGATGGCGCACGCTGCAGCAGCACGGCGGCGGCGAGGCGGTCGGCCTCGTTCGGATCGGCCGGCAGCAGCGTGGCCAGTTCGAGCACGGCGGGCCAGTCGCGTCGTGCGGTCCAGCGCACCACGCTGTGGCGCTGGCGCAAGGGGGGCAGATCGGCGCTGAGATCGGCACTGAGTTCGGCGCTCAGATCCTGCGTCTGCAGCGTGAGCCCGTCGCCGACCGGCAGGTCGGCAGGCGCCGGATCACCCTGCCGCAGCGACTCATGCAGCGACTGCGCCAGCGCCAGCGCGTCCAGCCGCTGACGGTCGTGTTCGGCGCTGTCGCGCAGCAGCGCCTGCAGGTGCAGCAGGGCGGTCAGCGCGAGGCTGAGTGCCAGCATCGCCAGCAGGGACTCGATCAGGCCGATGCCGCGCGCCTCAGGGGCCATGGTCGCGCCAGCTGCCGGGCAAGGCCGTCCAGGTGCCGACGACGCCGCGCAGGCGTGCCAGGGTGCCGGGCTGGTGGACGAGATCGAGCGGCCCGCTCAGCCGGGCATCGCCCCAGGTCGAGATCGCGCCGCGCCAGAGACCTCGTTCGGCCGCCGCCGGCAGGTCGGCTTGCCAGACCAGCGCATCGGCCAGCAGCCAGCCGTCGAAACGGATCGGGCCGGACAGCCGCACGGGCCCGTCGACCACCAGCAGCAGCGGCCGTTCCGGGCTGCCCCAGCTGCCGCCGTCCAGGTTCAGCGCGCCGTCGATCCAGAGGGCGCGCGACCCTGTGGCCGTGGCATCGGCGAGTTCGCGGGCGCTGCAGCCGGTGGCCTCGCAGCTCAGGTGATGCAGGCTGGGCAGGCGCCGCATCAGCGCGGCCGATGCCCGGAAATGCCGCCACCAGCGGGGCACCGGGTCGATCAGGGCGGGCTGATCGGCGCGAACGGCGTCGTCCGGCGCGCTGCCGGGGGCGCTGACCACGTGGCTGTCTCGGTCGAGCTGGATGCGGCCGCCCGCCTCGATGGCGATGACCGAGGCGCCCGGTTCTCCCGACGCGACCCGACTGCCCGGGCCGAGGCTGACGGCCCCGCCGGCCGACAGGGCGGCCTCCGGTGCGCTGACCAGGTCCCCGAGCAGGGCCAGCGTCAGCCGCAGGTGCCGACGGGCGTCCGGTGGCCGATCCGGGTCGGGACCGGCGTCGCGCGCCGCGCTGCAGTCGATGCTGGCCTGGCTGCAGCCGGTGACCTGCAAGGTCAGCGAGGCCCGACGCGCGCCACGGGTCTCGGCCAGCGGGCCGGGCGTCAGCCGCATCAACCAGGCCGGCGGTGAGCGCGTCGGGTCGCTGGAGGCATCCGTCAGCGGCGGTGTCGCGGCCGTGTCCGCCGACGCGGCCCATCGGCAGGTCCAGCCGCCGGGCGTGGTGATGTCGCGGCTGCAGGCCTGTGCGATGGCGGTGTGGCGGGGCTGCACGCTGCCGTGTCCATCCTGGGTCCAGCTCAGCAGGTGTTCGCGCACGCTGCCGGCCGCGCCGGGCCGGTGGTTGAGCGCGGCCAGCGTCCAGGCCAGACCGGCCTCGGCGGTCTCCAGGGCGACAGCGCCCTGCACCAGGCGCGTCACGCCGCGGGTCTGGCCGATCAGCGCCTGCTGGCCGTGCAGCAGGTAGAGCAGCAGCCCCAGCAGCATCAGCAGCAGCACCGGCAGGCTGCCGGCGCCCCGCTGGTCAGACGCGCGGGCGGCCGTCATGGGGGACAGCGCCCGCGCAGTTCGTCATGGCGCACGCGCACCAGGCGACGGACGTGGCGCGTGAGCGCCGGATCGAGCGGGTCATGCCCGCTCAGGTCGATCTGCAGCCGACGAACCAGCCGCTGCGGCGGGCATGACGGGTCGCCGGCCGCGCAGACCGTGCGCGCGCAGGTGTCCAGCAGGTCGATGCGCAGGTCACGGCGGGTGACGAGCCAATGGGTCACGCGCAGCCGTGCCGGATCGGTCAGGGGCTGCCACGTGTCGCCGCTGCCGGGTGCGAGCGCCGGGCCAGTCAGTCGCAGGTCCAGCGCCCGGGTCGAGGCGTTCAGGCGCAGTGCGCCAACCTCGTCGGCATCGCGGGCCCGGTCGTCGCGCAGGTCGGGGTGATCGGTGCTGGCGCGGCCGTAGCTCCAGGCCGGTGAGGCGGTCGACGCCGCGTCGGGGATCAGGGTTGCGTGCGGGTTGTCCGGGTGGCTTGCCGCGGGGTCGTCGCCGGCGGGCCAGCCGTCATCGGCCCGGCCCCAGTGGCCGGCACGGCGCAGCTCGCGCACGGCCAGATCCGCGGCGTGGTGCAGGGACAGCGTCAGGCGCACATCGGCCAGGCGCCGTCGCTGCCGATCGAGCTGGTCCAGCAGCAGCGTGGCGGCCGCACCCAGCACCAGCAGGCCGATCGCCAGCGCGACGAGCAGTTCGACCAGTGTCAGGCCATGCATCGGGCCATGCATCGGACGGTCGGCTTGGCGAGCGGACCTGGCCTCCTGACGGGCGTGCGACGGTCGGGCCTTCACCGGCGTCACCAGCGTCCCCAGCAACGCCGGTTGCCGGCGGCGTCATTGCCCAGGCGGGCGTCCGGGCCGGAGCGGCGTCGCAGTTGCCCCTGCACCTGTTCGATCGCCAGATGCCGACAGGCGACGTCGCCGGCCTGTCGGCCCACCGCCACCGCCTCGATCCGGTAGCCGGACCTGCCTTCGGCCGGCGCGGCGACCGAGAGCCGGTAGTGGCCTTCGTCGCTGCTTGTGGGGGTGGACGCGGCGGGTGATTCGACGTCACCACCGCGCCGGTGTTCGCGGGACTGCTGCAGGCGGGCGAGCGCGACCTGTCCATCGGCCCGACGCAGGCGCTGCAGCTGGGCTTCGTAGCTCGGCCATGCGAGCGTCGACAGCAGGCCGGTCAGGGCCAGACCGATCAGCACCTCGACCAGGCCCCAGCCACGGATCCGGCGGTCACGTCGATGTCGCCAGCTCAACATGGCGACAGCCCGCGCCACCCCGGCAAGGCGGGTTCGGTGGCGACGCTGCACTGGCGGACCCGCCCCAGCAGGTTGATGACCAGCCGCATCGGCTGAAGGCCGGGCGCGCGCAGGTCCACGCTGCCCGTCGGGCTGACGCTGCCGATGCGCGGGTCCGCGCGCAGGCTGGTGACGTTGGCCTGCACGACCAGATCGGCCGACCGCCAGGTGCGCGCCTGCAGCAGCCGGGCGCCGTCCGCGCAGCGCGGCACCGGCTCGCCCTGCTCGTCGGGCAGGCAGGTGCACAGGGTCGCGTCGCCGTCGTGCAGCAGGTAGCAGCTGACGGACGCAGCATTCCTGAAGGTCATGCGCAGACCGCTGTCGCGGGCGATCGCGGCGCTGCGCAGCTCGGCCAGATCGGCCTGCAGCATGGCCGCGGCGGCCTCGACCCGGCGGCGCGCGAGGTGCTCGGTCCAGCCGGGCAGGGCGAAGGTCAGCAGGACGGCGATCAGCCCCAGCACGATCAGCGCCTCGATCAGCGTGTGGCCGTCGGGCGGCGATCGTCGTGCGGGGTGTTCAGGGTTCCGGGTGCGGCACAGGACGGACATGAGCGGGCGGGTCTTCGGTCTCGGACCGGGCCAGTCTCTGTCCGCCGGGGCGGGCGGCGTCTCCCCGACGAGGGGGCGTCATTTCGGAGGGCCCCCCCCTTCGGAGGGGGGCGGTCAGCGGCGGATCAGATTTCCTTGATCAGCTTGCTGAACGCGTCGATGTCCTCGAACTCGCGGTAGACGGACGCGAAACGCACGTAGGCGACCTTGTCCAGCCGCTTGAGCTCGCGCATCACCAGCTCGCCGATGCGCGAGGTCGTCACCTCGCTGGAGCCGCTGGAGAACAGCTTCTCCTCGATGCGCGAGATGGCCGCGTCGATCAGGTCGACGCTGACGTTGCGCTTGCGCAGCGCCAGGCTCATCGAGGCGCGCAGCTTCTCGCGGTCGAACTCGCGCCGGTCGCCGTTTTTCTTGACGACGGCCGGCATCGCGAGTTCGGCCCGCTCATAGGTCGTGAAGCGCTTGTCGCAGGCGCTGCAGCGCCGCCTGCGCCGCACGGCGTCACCCTCGTCGGACTCGCGGGTCTCGACGACGGTGGTTTCCTCGTGGGTGCAGTACGGGCAGCGCATGGACGACTAGCGGGGGCTCACTTGTAGACGGGGAAGTCGCGGGTGAGCTGGGCGACCTGGGTCTTCACGCGCTCGATCACCGACTCGTCGTTGGGCGACTCCAGCACGTCGGCGATCAGGTTGGCGACCTGCCGGGCCTGGTCTTCCTTGAAGCCGCGGGTGGTCATGGCCGGCGAGCCCAGGCGGATGCCGCTGGTGATCATCGGCTTCTGCGGGTCGTTGGGGATGCCGTTCTTGTTGCAGGTCATGTGGGCACGACCGAGCAGCGCCTCGGCTTCCTTGCCGGTCAGGCCCTTGGGACGCAGGTCGACCAGCATCACGTGGCTCTCGGTGCGGCCCGAGACGATGCGCAGGCCGCGCTGGATCAGGGTCTCGGCCATCACGGCGGCGTTCTTGACGACCTGTTCCTGGTAGGCCTTGAACTCGGGCTGCAGCGCTTCCTGGAAGGCCACGGCCTTGCCGGCGATGACGTGCATCAGCGGACCGCCCTGGATGCCCGGGAAGATCGCGCTGTTGATCTTCTTGGCGATCTCTTCCTTGTCGGTCAGCACCATGCCGCCACGGGGCCCGCGCAGCGTCTTGTGGGTGGTGGTGGTGACGACATGGGCGTGGCCAAACGGCGTCGGGTGAACCCCGCCCGCCACGAGCCCAGCGAAATGGGCCATATCGACCATGAACACCG